>SDBV01003571.1_pt1 | contig 22852 bp, 34 predicted proteins | sample 2277081 | NCBI WGS metagenome assembly SDBV01 (sample SAMN10402039, study PRJNA504765) | marine sediment metagenome | isolation source: marine sediment core GS10_PC15, 223 cmbsf | place: Arctic Ocean: Southern Knipovich Ridge | collected 2010 | reverse complement strand
GCCGAAGGACAAGGAAATGGTGATGCCGGGCGACAACGTGTCGATCACGGTGAAGCTGATCAACCCGATCGCGATGGAAGAAGGTCTGCGCTTCGCTATCCGTGAAGGTGGCCGTACCGTCGGTGCTGGTGTCGTCGCAAAGATTCTCGAGTAAAATCGAGGGTTCGCGGTTGCAGTAATTTGCAGTAAAGGTGCCCGGGGTCGGGCGCCCACCCTCAGTGGGTGTCCGGCCCTACGTTCTTTTTATATTTGGCGATGCAATATCGCCTCGCTCTTTCCAAGGAATTGTCATGCAGAACCAGAAAATCCGCATTCGCCTGAAGGCTTTCGACTATCGCCTGATCGATCAATCGGCAGCTGAAATCGTCGACACGGCAAAGCGGACTGGCGCAATCGTTCGTGGTCCGGTGCCCCTGCCGACCCGTATTCAACGTTTCGACATCCTGCGTTCGCCGCACGTCAACAAGACGTCGCGCGACCAGCTCGAAATCCGCACCCACCAACGCCTGATGGACATCGTTGATCCGACGGACAAGACCGTCGACGCACTGATGAAGCTCGATCTGCCGGCTGGTGTGGACGTGGAAATCAAGCTGCAATAAGGCTCTCAGGCGGTGTCTGGTCTACCGGGCATCGCTAAGTCATTGATTGCTTGCGGAAAACGAAAAGCCTCGCTATAATAGTGGGCTTTTCGCGCATTTGCGCAAAAAAGTCGGTGTGTTTCGGCCTGGTTTCATGCCTGAAGCTACTTGAAGCGGCGCCGGCATTTTGTAAATTAGCCCCGACCAATCGCAGTCGGGAATGGAGAAAACGATGAGCCTTGGACTCGTAGGTCGCAAGGTTGGCATGACCCGTATCTTTACGGCTGAAGGGGATTCGATTCCCGTCACCGTTCTGGACGTGTCCGACAACCGTGTGACGCAGATCAAGACTGTGGAAACCGATGGCTACACGGCCGTTCAGGTTGCATTCGGTACGCGCCGTGCATCGCGCGTGACGAAGCCGCTGGCAGGTCATCTCGCCAAAGCCGGTGTTGAAGCCGGTGAAATCCTCAAAGAATTCAAGATCGATGCCGCTAAGGCTGCCGAGCTGTCGAACGGCACCGTGGTTGGTCCCGACCTCTTCGAAGTAGGCCAGAAGGTCGACGTGCAAGGCGTGTCGATCGGTAAGGGCTACGCCGGTACCATCAAGCGTTACAACTTCGCATCCGGCCGTGCATCGCACGGTAACTCGCGCTCGCACAACGTGCCGGGTTCGATCGGTATGGCGCAGGATCCGGGTCGTGTTTTCCCGGGTAAGCGCATGACCGGTCACATGGGTGACGATACGGTAACCGTGCAAAACCTCGAAATCGCTCGTATCGACGCCGACCGCAAGCTGTTGCTGGTCAAGGGTGCCGTTCCGGGTGCTAAGGGCGGCAAGGTTTTCGTGACGCCGGCCGTGAAGACGCGCGCCGTGAAAGGAGCGAAATAATGGAACTTAAGCTCCTGAATGCCAATGGTCAGGAAGGCGCAGCTGTTAGCGCGTCGGACGTCGTGTTCGGCCGTGACTACAACGAAGCCCTGATTCACCAGGTTGTGGTGGCCTACCAGGCTAACGCACGCAGCGGTAATCGCGCGCAGAAGGACCGTGAGCAAGTCAAGCACACGACCAAGAAGCCGTGGCGTCAAAAGGGTACGGGTCGCGCCCGTGCCGGTATGTCGTCGAGCCCGTTGTGGCGCGGCGGTGGCCGTATCTTCCCGAATTCGCCGGAAGAAAACTTTTCGCACAAGGTTAACAAGAAGATGCATCGCGCAGGTCTCTGCTCGATCTTCTCGCAGCTGGCTCGCGAAGGCCGCATCTCGGTGGTTGACGAGCTGACGCTCGAAGCGCCGAAGACGAAGCTGCTGGCCGAAAAATTCAAGGCGATGGGTCTCGAATCCGTGCTGGTGATTACCGACACGGTTGATGAAAACCTGTACCTCGCGTCGCGCAACCTCGCCCATGTGGCAGTTGTCGAGCCGCGTTACGCCGACCCGCTGTCGCTGATCTACTTCAAGAAGATCCTGATCACGAAGGCTGCGGTCGCCCAGATCGAGGAGTTGCTGTCATGAGCGAGATTCGCAAGAACGATCATCGTTTGATGCAGGTCCTGCTCGCGCCGGTGATCTCCGAAAAGGCGACGCTGGTGGCCGACAAGAACGAACAGGTTGTGTTCGAAGTCGCGCCCGATGCTACGAAGCAGGAAGTGAAGGCCGCTGTTGAACTGATGTTCAAGGTGGAAGTCGATTCCGTCAACGTGCTGGTCCAGAAGGGTAAAGCCAAGCGCTTTGGCCGTTTCATGGGCAAGCGCAAGGACGTGAAGAAGGCATACGTCTGCCTGAAGCCCGGTCAGGAAATCAACTTTGAAGCGGAGGCCAAGTAATCATGGCAATCGTTAAAGTTAAGCCGACTTCGCCGGGTCGCCGCGCGATGGTCAAGGTGGTCAACAAGGAACTGCACAAGGGCAAGCCGTTCGCAGCGCTGCTCGACACGCAATCCTCGACCGCCGGCCGTAACAACAACGGCCACATCACCACGCGCCATAAGGGCGGTGGTCACAAGCATCACTATCGTGTCGTCGATTTCCGTCGCACGAAGGATGGCATTCCGGCCAAGGTCGAACGTCTTGAGTACGATCCGAACCGTAGCGCGAACATCGCGCTGGTTCTGTACGCAGACGGCGAACGCCGTTACATCATTGCACCGAAGGGCATTACCGTCGGCCAGCAACTGATGTCCGGTTCGGAAGCGCCGATCCGCGCAGGCAACACGCTGCCGATCCGCAACATTCCGGTCGGTACGACGATTCACTGCATCGAAATGCTGCCGGGCAAGGGCGCGCAAATGGCGCGTTCGGCTGGTACGTCGGCGATGCTGCTGGCTCGTGAAGGTACCTACGCACAGGTCCGCCTGCGCTCGGGTGAAATCCGCCGCGTTCACGTTGAATGCCGCGCGACGATTGGTGAAGTTGGCAACGAAGAGCATAGCCTCCGTCAAATCGGTAAGGCTGGTGCGAACCGCTGGCGCGGCATCCGCCCGACGGTGCGTGGCGTTGCAATGAACCCGGTCGATCACCCGCACGGCGGTGGTGAAGGCAAGACGGCTGCAGGTCGCGACCCGGTGAGCCCGTGGGGCACGCCGACGAAGGGTTACCGTACCCGCAGCAACAAGCGCACGACGAGCATGATCGTCCAGCGCCGTCACAAGCGTTAAGGAGTAGGCAATGGCACGTTCTGTAAAAAAAGGTCCGTTCTGCGACGCCCATTTGCTGAAGAAAGTTGAGGCGGCTGCAGCTTCGCGTGACAAGAAGCCGATCAAAACCTGGTCGCGTCGTTCGACGATTCTGCCGGATTTCATCGGTCTGACGATTGCCGTGCACAACGGCCGTCAACACGTTCCGGTGTACATCTCGGAAAACATGGTCGGCCACAAGCTTGGCGAGTTTGCATTGACCCGTACGTTCAAGGGTCACGCAGCCGACAAGAAGGCCAAGAAATAAGGGGCTCATGATGGAAGTGAAAGCAATTCATCGCGGTGCCCGCATCTCGGCGCAGAAAACGCGCCTTGTGGCTGACCAGATCCGCGGTTTGCCGGTCGACAAGGCGCTGAACGTTCTGACGTTCTCGCCGAAGAAGGCTGCGGGAATCGTGAAAAAGGTCGTGCTGTCGGCGATCGCGAATGCGGAGCACAACGAAGGCGCCGATATCGACGAGCTCAAGATCACGAGCATCTACGTCGACAAGGCTGCCTCTCTCAAGCGTTTTACTGCGCGCGCCAAGGGCCGCGGTAACCGCATCGAGAAGCAATCCTGTCACATCACTGTGACGGTCGGTAACTAAGGGGTCATACGATGGGACAGAAAATTCATCCGACTGGCTTCCGTTTGGCCGTCAGCCGCAACTGGGCTTCGCGTTGGTACGCGAACAACAGCAATTTTGCGGCGATGTTGCAGGAAGACATCGGTGTACGTGAGTACCTGAAGAAGAAGCTGAAGAACGCGTCCGTCGGCCGCGTTGTGATCGAGCGTCCTGCAAAGAACGCACGCATCACGATTTTCAGCTCGCGCCCGGGTGTTGTTATCGGTAAGAAGGGTGAAGACATTGAACTGCTGAAGTCCGAGCTGCAAAAGCGCATGGGCGTTCCGGTTCACGTCAACATCGAAGAAATCCGCAAGCCGGAAACCGATGCGCAGCTGATCGCCGATTCGATCACGCAACAGCTCGAGCGCCGGATCATGTTCCGCCGCGCGATGAAGCGTGCAATGCAAAACGCCATGCGTCTGGGTGCTCAAGGCATCAAGATCATGAGCGCAGGCCGTCTGAACGGCATCGAAATCGCCCGTACGGAATGGTATCGCGAAGGTCGCGTGCCCCTTCATACGCTGCGTGCTGACATCGACTACGCAACTTCGGAAGCGAAGACGACGTACGGCATCATCGGCGTGAAGGTGTGGGTCTACAAGGGCGATACGCTCGGCCGCAATGACGCACCGGTGGTTGAAGAAGTCGCCGAAGAAAAGCGTCCGCGCCGTAACGCACGTCCGGGTGGCGATCGCCGTCCGCGTCGCGATGGCGAAGGTGCTGCTCCGGCAGGTGCACGCCGTGGCGCCCCGCGTCGTACGGGTGGTGCTGGCGGCGCCGGCGGTGACGGCAAGACTGGAGAATAACGATGCTGCAACCGAAACGCAGAAAGTATCGCAAAGAGCAGAAAGGTCGTAACACCGGTATCGCTACCCGCGGCAACGCGGTGTCGTTCGGTGAATACGGTCTGAAGGCTATCGGTCGTGGTCGTCTGACCGCGCGCCAGATTGAAGCGGCGCGTCGTGCAATGACCCGTCACATCAAGCGTGGTGGCCGTATCTGGATCCGCATCTTCCCGGACAAGCCGATCTCGCACAAGCCGGCTGAAGTACGTATGGGTAACGGTAAAGGTAACCCTGAGTACTACGTCGCAGAGATTCAACCGGGCAAGATGCTGTACGAAATGGACGGCGTAACCGAAGAGTTGGCACGCGAAGCGTTCCGTCTGGCTGCAGCGAAGCTGCCGCTGAAGACGACCGTTATCGTTCGTCAGCTCGGCGCCTAAGGAGCAAATGATGAAGGCTTCCGAACTTCACCAGAAAGATCAGGCCGCGCTCAACAAGGAGCTGTCGGACCTGCTGAAGGCGCAATTCGGCCTGCGCATGCAACTCGCGACCCAGCAGCTCACGAACACGAGCCAGCTGAAGAAGGTCCGTCGCGACATCGCACGTGTGCGGACCGTCCTGACTGAGAAGGCGAACCAGAAATGAACGATAGCGTAAAAACCTCGCTCAAGCGGACGCTGGTCGGCAAGGTCGTCAGCAACAAGATGGACAAGACGGTCACCGTGCTGGTCGAGCACCGCGTGAAGCACCCGATCTACGGCAAGTACGTTGTGCGTTCGAAGAAGTACCACGCGCACGACGACGCGAACACGTACAACGAGGGCGACCTCGTTGAAATCCAGGAAACGCGTCCGATTTCTAAGACGAAAGCTTGGGTTGTGGCTCGCCTGGTTGAGGCTGCTCGCGTCATCTGACGCTACAAGTTGTAGAAGTAGTTGAAATCGCAGTAAGTTTCGCTTGCAAGACCGGGATTATTTGTTATAATCTCGGTCTTCCCTCTTTGTGGGAGCCCCGTCGCGGGCGAAGTTGGTGGGGGAAGCGGTTCAGGCGCCAGTCTGTTCCGAAGGATTCACCGGATTGCGATGGCGGGTTTCGTTTGCCGTCGCTGCTGTTCATACCCAAGCAGCCGATTGGCTGACGGGACCAAGACTGACCGGGTACGCCATGGTGGTGTGACCGGATTAAGTTGGGAAAGATAAACCATGATCCAGACCGAAACTCGGCTTGAAGTGGCCGACAACACGGGTGCGCGTGAAGTCATGTGCATCAAGGTGCTCGGCGGCTCGAAGCGTCGTTATGCCAGCATTGGCGACATCATCAAGGTGACCGTCAAAGAAGCAACGCCGCGCGGGCGCGTGAAGAAAGGCGAAATTTATAACGCCGTGGTGGTTCGCACCGCCAAGGGTGTTCGTCGTCAGGACGGCTCGCTGATCAAGTTCGATGGCAACGCCGCTGTGTTGTTGAATGCCAAGCTCGAACCTATTGGCACCCGTATTTTCGGGCCTGTCACGCGCGAGTTGCGTAGCGAACGATTCATGAAGATCGTTTCGCTGGCACCGGAAGTGCTGTAAGGAGTCGCGATGAACAAGATTCGCAAAGGTGACGAAGTTATCGTCATCACCGGCAAGGACAAGGGCAAGCGCGGCATCGTGCTGTCCGTTGGCGAAAACCATGTGACGGTCGAGGGTATCAACCTCGTCAAGAAGCATGTCAAGCCGAACCCGATGAAGGGTACGACGGGCGGCGTGGAAGCCAAGACGATGCCGCTGCAAATTTCGAACGTCGCATTGGTCGACGCGAATGGCAAGGCATCGCGTGTAGGCATCAAGGTCGAGGGAGACAAGAAAGTCCGTTTCCTCAAGACGACCGGTGCCGAGCTGAGCGCCTGACGCTGCGGAGTAAAAAAATGGCTCGTTTGCAAGAGTTTTACAAAGAAAAGGTTGTACCCGGCCTCATCGAGAAGTTCGGTTACAAGTCCGTGATGGAAGTGCCGCGCATCACCAAGATCACCCTGAACATGGGCCTTGGCGAAGCCGTTGCTGACAAGAAGATCATCGAAAACGCCGTTGGCGACCTGACGAAGATCGCAGGCCAGAAGCCGGTGATCACGAAGGCGCGCAAGGCAATCGCTGGCTTCAAGATCCGTCAGGGCTACCCGATCGGTGCCATGGTCACGTTGCGTGGTCAAGCAATGTACGAATTTCTGGACCGTTTCGTGACGGTTGCGCTCCCCCGCGTGCGCGACTTCCGTGGCGTGTCGGGTCGTGCGTTCGATGGTCGCGGCAACTACAACATCGGTGTGAAAGAGCAGATCATTTTCCCCGAAATCGACTACGACAAGATCGACGCACTGCGTGGGCTGCACATCAGCATCACGACGACTGCGAAGACCGACGACGAAGCAAAGGCTCTGCTCGCCAGCTTCAAGTTCCCGTTCAGAAACTGAGGTTACCGTGGCTAAACTGGCACTGATCGAACGTGAAAAGAAGCGTGCTCGCCTCGCTGCTAAGTACGCTCCCAAGCGTGCAGAGTTGAAGGCGATCATTAGCGATATGAGCAAGTCGGACGAAGAGCATTACGCAGCCCGTCTCGAACTGCAACAACTGCCTCGCAACTCTAACCCGACCCGTAAGCGCAATCGTTGCGCTATCACCGGTCGTCCGCGTGGCACGTTCCGTAAATTCGGGCTGGCGCGTAACAAGATTCGCGAAATCGCGTTCCGCGGCGAGATCCCTGGCCTGACCAAGGCGAGCTGGTAATAGGAGAAACATAAATGAGCATGAGTGATCCTATCGCCGATATGCTGACTCGCATCCGCAACGCGCAGATGGTCGAGAAAGTTTCGGTGCAGATGCCCTCGTCGAAAGTGAAGGTTGCGATTGCGCAAGTCCTCAAGGACGAAGGCTATATCGACGATTTCGCAGTGAAGTCTGAAGGTGCGAAGTCGGAATTGAACATCGTGTTGAAGTACTACGCTGGCCGTCCGGTCATCGAACGCATTGAGCGCGTTTCGAAGCCTGGTCTGCGTGTGTACCGCGGCCGTAACGACATCCCCGTGGTCATGAATGGCCTCGGCGTGGCAATCGTGTCGACGCCGAAGGGCGTGATGACGGACCGCAAGGCGCGCGCTACGGGCGTTGGCGGCGAAGTCATCTGCTACGTCGCTTAAGGCCGAAAGGAGAGAAACATGTCTCGAGTAGGTAAAAGCCCGATCGCGCTGCAAGGCGCAGAAGTGGCCCTGAGCGACGATCGCATTACCGTCAAGGGTCCGCTGGGTACGATTACGCAGGCTGCAAACCGCCTCGTGAAAGTGGTGAACGACAACGGCACGCTGAAGTTCGAGCCGGTGGACGAAAGCCGCGAAGCGAATGCGATGTCGGGCACGATGCGCGCACTGGTTGCGAACATGGTGAACGGCGTGACGAAGGGTTTCGAGCGCAAGCTGACGCTGGTTGGCGTCGGTTACCGCGCACAGGCGCAAGGCGACAAGCTGAACCTGTCGCTGGGTTTCTCGCACCCCGTGGTGCACCAGATGCCGGAAGGCGTCAAGGCTGAAACCCCGACGCAAACCGAAATCGTGATCAAGGGGATCAATAAGCAACAAGTTGGCCAGGTCGCTGCAGAAGTGCGCGGCTATCGCCCGCCGGAGCCCTACAAGGGCAAGGGTGTGCGTTACGCCAATGAGGTTGTGATCCTCAAAGAAACGAAGAAGAAGTAAGGGTGCGCAATCATGGATAAGACTCAATCTCGCCTGCGCCGCGCTCGTCAGACGCGTATCAAGATCGCTGAGCTGCAGGTCGCGCGTCTCGCCGTGCATCGCACGAACACGCACATCTATGCGCAAGTGTTCTCGCCGTGCGGCACCAAGGTGCTCGCCAGCGCGTCGACGCTCGAAGCCGAAGTGCGTGCGCAACTGGCTGATCAGACCGGCAAGGGTGGCAACGTCGCTGCTGCTACGCTGATCGGCAAGCGCATTGCAGAAAAGGCTAAGGCTGCCGGCATCGAATCCGTCGCCTTCGACCGTTCGGGTTTCCGTTACCACGGCCGCGTGAAAGCGCTGGCTGATGCGGCGCGCGAAGCCGGACTCAAGTTCTAAGGGAAGAATTCGTCATGGCAAAGATGCAAGCGAAAGTTCAGGCTGACGAACGCGACGACGGCCTGCGCGAAAAGATGATTTCGGTCAACCGCGTGACCAAGGTTGTGAAGGGCGGCCGGATTCTCGGTTTTGCCGCACTGACCGTGGTTGGCGACGGTGATGGCCGCGTCGGTATGGGCAAGGGCAAGGCGAAGGAAGTGCCGGTCGCTGTTCAGAAGGCGATGGAGCAAGCCCGCCGCAACATGTTCAAGGTGCCGCTGAAGAACGGTACCCTGCAACACGAAGTGCACGGCAAGCACGGCGCATCGATGGTCCTCCTCGCTCCGGCGAAGGACGGTACCGGTGTGATCGCCGGCGGTCCGATGCGCGCAGTGTTCGACGTGATGGGCGTGCAGAATGTGGTGGCCAAGAGCCACGGTTCGACGAACCCGTACAACCTCGTTCGTGCAACGCTCGACGGCCTGCGCAAGCAGTCCACGCCGAGCGATATCGCGGCGAAGCGTGGCAAGTCCGTCGAAGAAATTCTGGGCTAAAGGTGGACACCATGTCTGATAAAACTGTCAAGGTTCAGCTCGTCAAGAGCCTGATCGGGACCCGCGAAACGCACCGCGCTACGGTGCGTGGCTTGGGCCTGCGTCGACTCAACTCGGTTAGCGAGTTGCAAGACACGCCGGCTGTGCGCGGCATGATCAACAAGGTTTCGTACCTCGTTAAGGTCATCAGCTAAGCGGCTGACCCGGACTCAAGGAGTTGATAATGGAATTGAATAACCTGAAGCCGGCCGAAGGCTCGAAGCACGCAAAGCGTCGCGTGGGTCGTGGTATCGGTTCGGGCCTCGGCAAGACGGCTGGCCGTGGTCACAAGGGTCAGAAGTCGCGTTCGGGCGGCTTCCACAAGGTTGGCTTCGAAGGCGGTCAAATGCCGCTGCAACGTCGCCTGCCGAAGCGGGGCTTCACCTCGCTGACGAAGGAATTCGTTGGTGAAGTGCGTCTGTCGGATCTGGAAAAGCTGCCGGTCGACGAAATCGATCTGCTGGCTCTGAAGCAAGCCGGCCTGGTCGGTGAGCTGATCAAGAGCGCCAAGATCATCGCGACGGGCGAGCTGAAGCGCAAGATCGTTGTGAAGGGTCTGGGTGCGACGAAGGGTGCGCGTGCTGCGATTGAAGCAGCGGGCGGCTCCTTTGCCGAGTAACGTGCAAGTCGTTTGCCGTCACTAGCATTTGCATCGGAGAAGCTACTTGGCTAACAGCCCGAGTCTCGCAAAACCCGGTCGAAGCGCGGCGAAGTTTGGCGATCTGCGCAAGCGTGCAGTATTCCTGCTGCTGGCGCTGATCGTCTACCGTATCGGCGCGCATATTCCGGTTCCGGGTATTGATCCGGACCAACTGGCAAAGCTGTTCCAAAGCCAGTCGGGTGGCATCCTTGGCATGTTCAACATGTTCTCGGGTGGCGCACTTTCGCGGTTCACGATTTTCGCGCTTGGGATCATGCCGTACATTTCGGCGTCGATCATCATGCAGTTGCTGGCGATCGTCTCGCCGCAAATGGAAGCGTTGAAGAAAGAGGGGCAGGCGGGTCAACGGAAGATTACGCAGTACACGCGTGTCTTTACGGTCCTGCTGGCGACGTTCCAGGCGTTCGGCATTGCCGTCGCGCTTGAGAATCAGCAAGGCCTTGTGATCGATCCGGGTATGGTGTTCCGGCTGACAACGGTCGTCACGCTGGTGACCGGCACGATGTTCCTGATGTGGCTGGGTGAGCAGATCACGGAACGCGGGCTTGGCAACGGTATCTCGATCATTATTTTCGGCGGGATTGCAGCGGGTTTCCCCAATGCGATCGGCGGTCTGTTCGAACTGGTGCGAACCGGCTCGATGGGCCCGGTCTCGGCGATCATCGTGGTTGCACTGATTGCTGCTGTGACGTATCTGGTGGTGTTCATCGAACGCGGCCAGCGCAAGATCCTCGTGAACTATGCGAAGCGGCAGGTCGGTAACAAGATTTACGGCGGGCAGTCGTCACATCTGCCGCTGAAGCTGAACATGTCGGGCGTGATTCCGCCGATCTTCGCATCGTCGATCATTCTCTTCCCGGCAACTATCCTGAACTGGTTCAGTTCGGGGTCGCGTAACAGCTGGTTCGCAGACACGCTGCACAATGTGGCTGAGGCGCTTAAGCCTGGTCAACCGGTGTATGTGTTGTTGTACGCGTTGGCGATCGTTTTCTTCTGCTTCTTCTACACCGCTTTGGTGTTCAACAGCAGGGAGACGGCCGACAACCTGAAGAAGAGCGGCGCTTTCGTTCCGGGTATCCGCCCGGGCGACCAGACGGCTCGATATATCGACCGCATCCTCACGCGTCTGACGCTGGCCGGTGCGATCTACATCGTGTTCGTGTGTCTGCTGCCCGAATTTCTGGTGCTGCGCTGGAACGTGCCGTTTTATTTTGGTGGAACGTCGCTGCTGATCATTGTCGTCGTCACAATGGATTTCATGGCGCAGGTGCAGTCGTACGTTATGTCGCAACAGTATGAATCGCTGCTGAAGAAAGCCAATTTCAAAGGCGGCGGCGTCCCGATGCGTTGAAAGGACTTATGGCCAAAGACGATGTGATCCAGATGCAGGGCGAAGTTATCGAAAACCTGCCTAATGCTACCTTCAGGGTGAAGCTGGAAAACGGCCATGTCGTATTGGGACACATATCCGGCAAGATGCGGATGCATTACATCCGAATCCTGCCGGGCGACAAGGTGACGGTTGAATTGACGCCTTACGATCTGTCGCGTGCGCGGATCGTGTTCCGGGCGAAGTGATTTGAAAAAAGGGTAATATCATGAAAGTGATGGCATCGGTTAAGCGCATTTGCCGCAATTGCAAGATCATCAAGCGCAAAGGCGTTGTGCGCGTGATTTGCAGCTCTGATCCGCGCCACAAACAGCGTCAAGGCTGAACGCCGCGCTTTTGCTTGCGCTTTTTGTTTGAGGAAAAACAATGGCTCGTATCGCAGGGGTTAACATCCCGAATCACCAGCATACCGAAATCGGCCTGACGGCGATTTACGGTATTGGCCGCACGCGCTCGCGCGACATTTGCGTCGCTGCTGGTGTGGCATTTTCGAAGAAGGTCAAGGACCTGAACGACGCAGACCTCGAAAAGCTGCGTGAAGAAGTCGGCAAGTTCATCGTTGAAGGCGATCTTCGCCGTGAAACGACGATGAACATCAAGCGCCTGATGGATCTCGGCTGCTATCGTGGCGTGCGTCACCGTAAGGGCTTGCCCCTGCGTGGCCAACGCACGCGTACGAATGCCCGTACGCGCAAGGGTCCGCGTCGTGCAGCGCAATCGCTGAAGAAGTAAGCGGGACTGACAGTTACAGGAAAACGTAATGGCTAAGGCTCAGAACAACTCCGCGGCGCAACGCGTTCGCAAGAAGGTCAAGAAGAACGTCGCCGAGGGCGTGGTTCACGTTCACGCGTCGTTCAATAACACCATCATCACGATCACCGATCGTCAGGGTAATGCACTTGCCTGGGCAACGTCGGGTGGTCAGGGCTTCAAGGGTTCGCGTAAATCGACTCCGTTTGCAGCTCAGGTGGCAGCCGAATCGGCTGGCCGCGTGGCGATGGAATACGGCGTGAAGAACCTCGAAGTGCGGATCAAGGGCCCCGGCCCTGGCCGTGAGTCCGCGGTGCGCGCGTTGCATGGTCTTGGCATCAAGATCACCGCGATCTCCGACGTGACGCCGGTACCGCACAACGGCTGCCGTCCGCCGAAGCGTCGTCGTATCTAAGACGCTGGTTTCGCGAGCGCCTGTTGCCGCCGGGTTGAGTGCCGGCGACGACGGGCTGCTTGCGTTATTGAATTGACTAAGCCCACCGTTCGACCCAAAGGGTTCGAACTAGCGCGAGCGCGAGTTCGCGTGATTAATCATAGAAGGAATCAACGTGGCACGTTATATCGGCCCTAAGGCCAAGCTGTCCCGCCGTGAAGGCACTGACCTCTTCCTGAAGAGCGCCCGTCGTTCGCTGGCTGACAAGTGCAAGCTTGACAGCAAGCCTGGCCAACATGGCCGCACCTCGGGTGCCCGTACGTCCGACTACGGCACGCAGCTGCGCGAAAAGCAAAAAGTGAAGCGCATCTACGGTGTGCTCGAGCGCCAGTTCCGCCGTTACTTCGCTGAAGCCGACCGCCTCAAGGGCAACACGGGTGAAAACCTGCTGCAATTGCTCGAGTCGCGCCTCGACAACGTCGTGTATCGCATGGGCTTCGGCTCGACGCGCGCTGAAGCGCGTCAGCTCGTCGGCCACAAGGCGATCACGGTGAACGGCGTCGTCACCAACATCCCGTCGCTGCAAGTCAAGGCAGGTGACGTGGTTGCGGTGCGTGAACAGGCGAAGAAGCAAGCGCGTATTCTCGAAGCGCTGTCGCTGGCTGAGCAAGGCGGTCTGCCGAGCTGGGTCGCTGTCGATTCGAAGAAGTTCGAAGGCACGTTCAAGAGCAAGCCGGAACGCAGCGATATCGCTGGCGATATCAACGAAAGCCTGATCGTCGAATTGTATTCGCGGTAATCGGATTGACGGCCGGGGCACCCTGATTGCGATGCGCAAGGGGGCGCCTCGGCTGTTTATTTTCAGGTTGTTACCGGTCAGCCTTATCGGTGTAACGAGCCGAGGGTATTGAAAAGGAAAACCTATGCAAACCAGTTTGTTGAAGCCCAAGATCATCGCGGTTGAATCGCTTGGTGAGAGCCATGCGAAAGTGGTCATGGAACCGTTTGAACGCGGTTACGGCCACACCTTGGGTAACGCGCTTCGGCGTGTGCTGCTGTCGTCGATGATCGGCTACGCGCCGACCGAAGTGACGATCGCAGGCGTGGTTCACGAGTATTCGACGCTCGACGGTGTGCAAGAGGACGTAGTCAACCTGTTGCTGAACCTGAAGGGCGTGGTGTTCAAGCTGCATAACCGTGACGAAGTGACGGTTACGCTGCGCAAGGAAGGCGAAGGCGTTGTCACCGCTGGCGACATCGAACTCGCGCACGATTGCGAAGTGATCAATCCGGATCACGTGATTGCGCACCTGTCGAAGGGCGGCAAGCTCGACGTGCAGATCAAGGTCGAAAAGGGCCGCGGTTACGTGCCGGGTAACGTCCGTCGTTACGGCGAAGAGTCGGCCAAGATCATCGGCCGTATCGTGCTGGACGCGTCGTTCTCGCCGGTTCGCCGTGTGAGCTACGCCGTGGAAAGCGCGCGTGTCGAACAGCGTACCGACCTCGACAAGCTCGTGATGAACATCGAAACCAACGGTGTGATTTCGCCGGAAGAAGCGATCCGTCAATCGGCGCGCATTCTGGTCGATCAACTGTCGGTGTTCGCTGCTCTGGAAGGCACGGAAGCTACGGCTGAAGCACCGTCGCGTGCGCCGCAGATCGATCCGATCCTGCTGCGTCCGGTGGATGATCTCGAACTCACGGTTCGTTCCGCGAACTGCCTGAAGGCCGAGAACATTTACTACATCGGCGACCTGATCCAGCGCACGGAAAACGAGTTGCTGAAGACGCCGAATCTGGGCCGCAAGTCGCTGAACGAAATCAAGGAAGTACTGGCGTCGCGTGGTTTGACGCTCGGCATGAAGCTCGAAAACTGGCCGCCGGCTGGGCTGGACAAGTAAGCGCGAGCTTATAGAGCACTCATCCGGGACGAAAGTCACCGCTGCACTACTGGCATGGACGCGGATTTTCCTTTAAAATCCGCGTCTTGCCTTTTTTCACTACCGGCCCGTGCACTCGCAGCCCCATGGGTTTGCCGAGCGCGATAGAAGAGCTGGACCAAAACTTTGAATCAAAGGAATTAACATGCGTCACCGTCATGGTCTGCGGAAACTGAACCGCACGAGCAGCCACCGTCTGGCAATGCTCCGTAACATGTCCAACTCGTTGATCGAGCACGAAGTCATCAAGACGACGCTGCCGAAGGCGAAGGAACTCCGTAAAGTCGTCGAGCCGCTGATCACGCTCGGCAAGAAGCCGTCGCTGGCAAATCGTCGTCTGGCGTTCAACCGCCTGCGCGATCGTGACTCCGTCACGAAGCTGTTCGACGTGCTGGGCCCGCGTTTCGCAAACCGTCCGGGTGGCTACCTGCGCATCCTGAAGTTCGGTTTCCGCGTCGGCGACAACGCACCGATGGCTCTGGTCGAATTGATGGACCGTCCGGAAGTCGAAGAAGTTGAAGTGCAAGAAGCTGAGTAAGCTTCCTGCATAGGCGAAAAGGCCAGGCGAATGCCTGGCCTTTTTGTTTGTGGCGGCGCAAACACCGGGACGCTGCCAACCGCGCAGACCCTCAGGCGGGCTTCCGGCAGCCGTCTGCGGTTGATCGAGTCCGGTGATAGGATAGCGTCACGCCTGTTAGACCCTGCCGGAGCTGTCTGTGAGTTCGAATGTGACGTTGATCCTGACGACCGTACCTGACGCGGATACGGCGCAGAAACTGGCAGCGCAGGTGCTACACGCGCGGCTCGCTGCATGCGTCAGCCAGCAGGGAACTGTCCATTCGACTTACCACTGGCAAGGCAAAATCGAGTCTGCCGAAGAGATTCAATTGCTCTTCAAGACGAGCGCGGCGCGAGCTCTCGAGCTCGAACTGTTCATCCAGAAACACCACCCGTACGACACACCCGAAATCCTCTGCTGGCAAGCCACAGCTTCCGTCGCCTATGGCCAGTGGGTCATTGCTGAAACTCAACGCCCTGTTCATGTTTAACGCTCTCCACCAACGGGGGCGCGAGTCGCTGCGCGCGGCCGTCCTGTTTATCTCCTGCTTGCTGGTTGTCTTGATGTCCGCCGGTGCGGCGCGTGCGGCGGATGATTTCCTCGATCCGTCGGACGCTTTCAAGTTCAGCGCGACGGAGCAACCCGGCGAAGTGCTCGTTCACTACAAGATCGCCGACGGTTATTACATGTATCGGGAGCGTTTCTCGTTCGCCACCCGCAACGGCACCGTGACGATCGGCGATCCTCAGTTGCCGGCTGGCCACGTGAAGTACGACGAGACCTTCGCGAAGAACGTCGAGACGTATCGCAATGAGTTGACGATTCGCATCCCGGTGAAACAGGCCGCAGGACCGTTCGATCTGGCCGTGACATCGCAAGGGTGCGCGGACGCCGGCATCTGTTATCCGCCCATGGAGCGCGTGTACCACGTCGACGGCGCCGCCCTGCAGGCCGCCACCTCCAGCACGCCGCCCGCAGCTGGCGTCGCACAGGCAACGCCGGCCAACCGTGCGCCGGCAGGGGACGCTTCTTCCTGGTACGAACGCACAACCAGCGCCGACTACGCTCAGTCACTCCTGCAAGGCGGCAGCTTCTTTGCGATCGTCGGCCTGTTCTTTGTGGCCGGCGCCGTGCTCAGCCTGCTGCCGTGTTCATACCCGATGATCCCGATCCTGTCGGCGATCATCATCGGTGAAGGGGCGCGCGTCACCCGCGGGCGCGGCTTTGCGCTTTCGCTTGCCTATGTGATCGGCATGGCGCTGGTGTATACGGTGCTTGGCATTGCCGCGGCGCTGGTTGGCCAGAGCCTCGGCGCGTGGCTGCAGAATCCTTGGGTGCTGGGTGCATTCGGCGTGCTGCTGACAGTGTTCGCCGTGACGCTGATAGCGGGCTATGACATCGCCCTGCCGCAACGTTGGCAGGATGGCGCCTCGCGTGCGTCGCAGGGGCGCTCGGGCGGCAAATTCGCGGCGGTGGCGGCGATGGGCGCACTGTCGGCGCTGGTGGTCGGCGCCTGCATGACCGCGCCGTTGTTCGCGATCCTGGCGTTTGTCGCGCATACCGGCAACGCGGTGCTCGGCGGGGCCGCGCTGTTCTCGATGGGCATCGGCCTCGGCGTTCCGCTCCTGATCATCGGTCTTGGCGCCGGTACGTTCCTGCCGCGCGCGGGAGCATGGATGGACGGCGTGAAGGTGTTTTTCGGCGTGGTCCTGCTCGCGGCCGCGTTATGGATCGTGTGGCCGGTGTTGGGCGCCGCTGCTCAAATGCTATTGAGCGCAGCGTGGCTGCTGGTGGCGGCGGCTGCATTGGGATTGTTTTCCCCGGTGGCCGGCGGCAGTTCGGTATGGCGCCGACTCGGCCGCGGCCTGGGTGTCGCGCTGACCATCTGGGCTGCCGTACTGCTGGTGGGACTGGCAGCCGGCTCGTCGGATCCGCTCAAGCCGCTCGCGGTACTGGCCGCGCGCGGCGGCGTGGGTGATGTGGGTGGGGGCGCAGGCGCACCCTCGGGCGCGCTGAACGCGGCACCCGCCGACAGCCTCACTTTTGCCCCGGTCCGTTCAACGACTCAACTCGACGAGGCCGTCAAGACCGCTGCGCAGCCGGCGATGCTCGATTTCTATGCCGACTGGTGCGTGAGCTGCAAGGAGATGGAGAAATTCACCTTTAGCGATCCGCGGGTGCATGCCCGTCTGCAGCAACTCAACCTGCTGCGCGCGGATGTGACCGCAAACACGCCCGATGACCAGGCCTTGCTGAAGCGCTTCAAGCTGTTTGGGCCGCCGGGCATCATCTTCTTCGATCAAAGCGGCGCCGAGGTGCTGCGCGTGGTCGGCTACGAGTCGGCTGATACCTTCCTGCATAGCCTCGACCGGCTTGCCACGCCGCCTCAGTCGTAACGCCGGTATCAGGCGCGGCTCATGCCGCGCGCTGTCCAGCGCCCCCGCTCGCACTCATCCATCGCGAGGCGCAGCGCCCCCGCTTGTACGCATGTAGCACGAGGCGCAGAGACCCGCACCTCGGAACCTCGTTACTTCTGCTCACGCAAGATGCGCGCTGCATCGAGCGCAAAGTACGTCAGCACGCCATCCGCACCGGCTCGCTTGAACGCCAGCAGCGACTCCATCATCGCCTTGTCGTGATCGAGCCAGCCGTTCTGCGCGGCCGCCTTGAGCATTGCGTACTCGCCGCTCACCTGATAGACATAAGTCGGGAAGCGGAACTCGTCCTTTACCCGGCGCACGATATCGAGGTACGGCATGCCGGGCTTCACCATCACCATGTCCGCGCCTTCTTCGATGTCCGCGCGCACTTCGCGTAGCGCTTCGTCTGAATTCGACGGGTCCATCTGATAGGTCATCTTGTTGCTCTTGCCGAGGTTCGTCGCGGAACCCACAGCATCGCGGAACGGGCCGTAGAAGGCCGACGCGAACTTGGCCGAATAAGCCATGATCCGCGTATGGATGTGATCCTCGCTCTCAAGCATTTCGCGGATCGCCCCAATGCGCCCGTCCATCATGTCCGACGGCGCGACGATATCGACACCGGCCTCAGCTTGCGCGCGCGCCTGCTCGACGAGAATATCGACGGTCTCGTCGTTGATCACATAACCGGCCTCATCGATCACGCCGTCCTGACCGTGGCTCGTGTAAGGATCGAGCGCGACGTCGGTCAGAACGCCCAGTTCCGGGAAACGCTTCTTCAGTTCGCGGACGGCGCGCGGAATCAGACCGGCTTCGTTGGTGGCTTCGCGGCCATCCGGGGTCTTCAGCGACGGCTCGATCGCCGGAAACAGCGACAACACGGGCACGCCGAGTTCGACGCATTGTTCGGCCACGCGCATCAGCAGATCGACCGACACGCGCTCGACGCCCGGCATCGACGGCACGGCTTGCCGCACGTTGGTGCCTTCGACGACGAACACGGGGTAGATCAGGTCGTTGGTGGTGAGGATGTTTTCGCGCATGAGGCGGCGCGAGAAGTCGTCACGGCGCATGCGGCGCGGACGATGATGCGGATAGAAGCTCATATCGAATGTCGTGGGTATCGTGGAGAGAGCAAAAACACTTGCCTCCGCCTGCTGGAAACTCTTTTCGAGACAATGGTATATCATACCGATCGAGCAAGGCGCGATGCGCTGACCTCCCCGCTTCTCCTCCCTGAGCGGGTGCCTGTCGTTTTTCGATTAGGCTGTTTGGCCCGCCGTCAGTAGCGGCGGGTTTTTTTATGGGCGAACGAAATAGGGCCCTGATAGAGCCCCCGCCTTCTCCATGTGGATCTCACGCGTTTATTCTGCAGCCGCTGTATTTACTCGGCAGCGTCCGTGCCGCCCTTCTCTTCAGGGATCAGCCAGCCTTCGATCAGCTCGTGAGCCTCGTCCAGACCGACCCGTTTGAGAGCCGAGAACAACTGGGCGGTCAATTCGCCCTGATAGCCCGCCGCGCGATACTCGGCCAGCCCCTTCTGGGTGGCCCGCAGGGCGTTGACACTCTCTTGCCGCGTCAATTTGTCGCACTTCGTCAGCAAGGTGTGGATCGGCTTGCCGGTCGGGGCGAACCACTCGATCATCCGGCGGTCCAGATCCGTCAGCGGGCGCCGCGAATCCATCATCAGGATCATGCCGCACAGTTGCGAGCGCGACTGCAGGTAGGTGGACAGCAGCGCCTCCCAGTGGGCCTTGGCGGCTCCCGGTACTTCCGCATAGCCGTAACCGGGCAGATCCACCAGATGCGCCACCGGCTCGGCAGCCGGCCCGACCGAGAAATAGTTGATGTGCTGGGTACGGCCCGGCGTCTTACTGGCGAACGCGAGGCGTTTCTGGTTGCACAACAGGTTGATTGCCGTCGACTTGCCCGCATTCGAGCGCCCGGCAAACGCTATTTCGGGCTGCGGGGTAGGCGGCAGATCACGCAGGTGATTGACGGTCGTAAAGAAGCGGGATTGGTGGAGCAGGAAGGACATGGGGGAACCAGGATATGAGACGCCGGGGAACCCGGAGTGGGGACGGGTCAAGCCCGACTGGCGTCTAAGCGATTAGCGAGTTATTGTACAATACGATGGTTTACTGAAAACCTGAGGGGTCAGCGCGCGTGCCTCTGCGGTAAATCAGTCACCGTCGTTTTGCAGAACCTCTAATTCCCACAAGACGAAACAGGGTGTGCGAATGAATCGACTGTGCAAAGCTCTGATGGTGTTTCAAGTAGCGGCAAGTCTTTCAGGTTTAGCAGTTCAGGCGCGAGCAGCAGATCCGGCAAAGCCGGACATCAACCGGGGGCAGGCAATTGCGGCGCAGGTTTGCGCGTCGTGTCACGGCGCCGACGGCAATAGCACCGGCGGGGCCTATCCCAAGCTGGCCGGCCAGCATCCCGAATATCTCGTCAAGCAGTTGATGGATTTCAAAACCCAGCCCGGCGCCAAGCAGCCTGCGCGTAATAATGCGATTATGGCCGGCATGGCCGCAGCGCTGTCCAACCAGGATATGGTTAACGTCGCGGCGTATTTTGCGGCGCAGACGCCGAAGCCCGGTTACGCACACGACAAGAACACGGTAGCGCTGGGGCAGAAGATTTATCGCGCGGGTATCGCCGAACGGGCTGTGCCGGCGTGCGCAAGCTGCCATGGACCTACCGGTCAGGGTATTCCGGTGCAGTATCCGCGTCTGTCGGGGCAGTGGGCCGAGTACACAGTGGCACAGTTGAACGCGTTCACGCAGGGTGCGGGCGCGCGCAACAACAGCGACCCGATGCATACCATTGCGTCGCGGTTGTCGGATAGCGATATCAAGGCTGTGGCCGATTACATCGCGGGCTTGCATTAGGAAGCCCGCAGCAAATGCAGCCGGCCCATCGAGGCCGGTGAAAAACAAGAAAAGGGTGATGGCGTCGTGCGCTTTGTGCGCGAGCGGCGGCCGTTCACCCTTTTTTGCTGTTCTGTCGGAGTGTGAATGAGCGTCACCACGTCGGGTGTTGAATTGAAGTCGGGCCAGCGGCCTATGCGTCGCGTCGTCGAGTTGTTGAGTTCGATGCGATTTGCCATCGCGCTGCTGGTGATCCTCTCGATTGCCAGCATCATCGGCACCGTCCTTACCCAGGACGATCCGTATCCCAATTACGTCAATCAGTTCGGCCCGTTCTGGGCGGATATCTTCCGTTCGCTGAGCCTGTACACCGTGTACAGCGCATGGTGGTTCATGCTGATCCTCGGCTTCCTGATGGTCTCGGTGTCGCTGTGCGTGATCCGCAACGCACCGAAGATGATCGCCGACATGAAGAGCTGGAAGGACAAGGTCCGCGAATCAAGCCTGCGGGCGTTTCACCACAAGGGTGAGTTCGCGGTGAGTGGCACGCGCGAAGAGACCACGGCCACGCTGGCGAAACTGTCGGGTCGGCTTGGCTACAGGTTCGTTAGGCGCGAATCGAATGGCTCGACGCTGATTGCCGCCAAGCGCGGTGCGCTCACCAAGCTCGGTTACATTTCCGCCCACCTTGCGATCGTGATCATCTGCCTGGGCGGTCTGCTCGACAGCAACCTGCCCATCAAGCTGCAGATGTGGATGTTCAACAAGACGCCCATCAACAGTAACTCGGTGATCAGCGATATTCCGCCCGAGCACCGCCTGTCGGAGTCCAATCCGACTTTCCGCGGTTACGCGTGGGTGCCGGAAGGTGAGCATGTCTCGACGGCGATCCTGAACCAGCCGAATGGATCGCTGATCCAGGATCTGCCGTTCTCGATCCAGTTGAACAAGTTCATCGTCGATTACTACTCAACCGGCATGCCGAAGCTGTTCGCGAGCGACATCGTCGTGATCGATCACAAGACCGGCGCGAAGATCCCGGCGCGGGTCGAAGTGAACAAGCCGTTCGAGTACGACGGCGTGTCGATCTATCAGTCGAGCTTCCAGGACGGCGGCTCGCAGATGCAGATGACCGCGTATCCGATGACCGGTGACAGTGCGAAAACCGCCCCCTTCGGCGGCACGATCGGCAACTCGGCGCCCTTGGGCAATGCCGTGCCGGGCGCGGACGGCCAGACTATCGAATTTGCCGATTTCCGCGCCATCAACGTCGAAAACGTCTCGAACGGCAGCGGCGCCAATGATGCTCGCGGCGTCGCGCATCAGTCGTTGAAGGAGGCCTTCGACGAGCGCCTCGGCTCGGGTGCGAAGACCTCGAAGCCGCTGGATCTGCACAATGTCGGCCCGTCGGTGCAGTACAAGGTGCGTGGCAAGGACGGCCAGGCGCGCGAATACAACAACTACATGCTGCCGGTCGACGTAAGCGGCGAGAAGATGTTCCTGGCCGGCATGCGCATCAATCCGGACGATCCGTTCCGCTATCTGCGCATTCCCGCCGACCAGGGCGGCACGGTCAAGGAATGGATGAACCTGCGCGCGACGCTGGAGAATCCGGCCATGCGCGCTGCCGCCGCACACCGTTTCGCACAGCGCTCGGTGCCGGCATCGAACGCGGATCTGCAGAAGCACCTCGAAGAAAGCGCGCTACGCGTACTGACCCTCTTTGCAGGCGGCGACAGCAGCATCGGCATGATGCAGGGCGGCCAGAATATCGGCGGCTTCCAGGCGATCGCGGCGTTCATTGACCGGTCGGTGCCGAAGGGCGAGCAGGAAAAGGCTGCTTCGCTGCTGCTGCGCATGCTCGAGGGCTCGACCTGGGACTTGTGGCAACTGGCCCGTGAGCAGGCCGGCGAGCCCGACGTCGCACCGTCGGCAGACAGCAGCCTGTTCATTCAGAGCTCGATTAACGCAATATCTGACAGCTTTTTGTATGGTTCGCCGGTCTATTTACAACTCGACTCATTCAGGCAGGTGCAAGCTTCGGTATTTCAGTTGACGCGCGCGCCGGGCAAAAAAGTCGTGTATCTTGGCAGCCTGCTCCTCGTATTGGGCATCTTCTCGATGTTCTACGTCCGCGAACGGCGCCTCTGGTTCTGGATTAAAGATACCGATCACGGCACGAACGTCGTAATGGCGATGTCGAGCGCGCGCAAGACGCTCGACTTCGACAAGGAGTTTGCTCAAACGCGCGACACCGTCGGCGCCGTGCTGGGTGCCAAACCCAATGACGCAGCCGACACGGCCGGCACCCCCGGTGCATCGTCCGCAGGCTCACACGATTCGACCCGGTAAGATCATGGACTTGACTCAGGTTTCCTCCTCCCCCTCGCGCGGCAGCGCATCGGCCAAGAATGCGGCGTCCCGGCCCGAGCAGCATCAGGCGCTGCTCGACGAGCGGCCCTTTCTGAAGCGCCTCGGCGTTTTCGACTGGCTGTTCGCGCTGGCGCTGGTCGGGGGCGCGGGTTTTGCCC
>SDBV01003570.1_pt1 | contig 22856 bp, 19 predicted proteins | sample 2277081 | NCBI WGS metagenome assembly SDBV01 (sample SAMN10402039, study PRJNA504765) | marine sediment metagenome | isolation source: marine sediment core GS10_PC15, 223 cmbsf | place: Arctic Ocean: Southern Knipovich Ridge | collected 2010 | reverse complement strand
ATCATCGAACCAAGTTTAAGAGGTATCTTCGTTGACTTCTCTTTTTCTACCTGTAGTCGAATCTTATCTAGCATCCTTGCGACGACCTCAAGCTCCTTTTCTGAGGAAACTTGGGGCACCATAACTTGCGGCTTTACCTCCAGTCCTTCTCTAACTAGTTCGGCGATCGCCTCGCAAATCGCACGCAATTGCATTTCATAGACTTCCGGGGTAGTAATTCCGATTCTTACACCACGGTGACCTAGCATCGGGTTTACCTCACTTAATCTCTCCACATCATGAAGAAGGATCATCTTCTCGTCGATTTCTTCTCTAGACTGTTCGTTTACCCTTAGTGCATGAATTTCGTCTTGGAGCCGCACTAGATTTGGGAGAAACTCATGCATTGGCGGATCGAGTAATCTGATAGTGACAGGTAAACCCTTCATTACCCTAAAAATATCAATGAAGTCCTTTCGCTGGAGAGGAAGTAATCTTTCCAATGCCCTAGCCCTACTTTCATGATTTCGCGCCACGATCATTTCAACCATCATAGGTAGTCTATCTTGAGCGTTGAACATTCGCTCAGTCCTGCAGAGTCCGATCCCCTCAGCTCCCATCTCCAGTGCCACAGAGGCGTCCTCTGGGGTATCTGTATTTGCCCTGATTCCCATTCTTCTATAGTTGTCAGCCCACGAGAGAATAGTGACAAGCTCATCCCCGATTTCGGGATCAAGTGTAGGAATCTCCCCGAAGAAAACATCCCCTGTAGTACCGTCAATGCTGATAATCTCTCCCTCCCCGATTGTCATTCCTGCGATGGACAATTTCCTTGCCTTTGGGTCTATCCGGAGATCACCCGCTCCGCAGACGCAAGGTTTTCCCATTCCTCTCGCGACCACAGCAGCATGACTTGTCTTCCCTCCTCGCGAGGTCAGGATACCTTCGGCCGCAAAGAACCCATGGATGTCCTCCGGTTTTGTTTCCTCTCTAACTAGAATCACTTTTTGCCCTGCCTTCCCTTCCTTCTCGGCTCTGTCGGCGTCGAAGACTGCTCTACCACTAGAAACTCCCGGCGCTGCTCCAATTCCTCTAGTAATTGGCTTTACCCCAGCCCTTGGATCTATCGTTCTGTGGAGCAGCTGTTCTAGTTGCTGGGGCATGATTCTTAGTAGTGCGGATGACTCATCGATCAGGCCTTCGGCGGTCATGTCGACGGAAGATCTTATCTGGGCGAAGGCGTTCATCTTAGCATTTCTTGTTTGTAAGAGGAATAGCTTCCCACGTTCAATGGTAAATTCAATGTCCTGGGGCTCCTTATAGTGGCGTTCTAGGCGGGCAGCCAGATCTTTCAGTGAACCGTAAGATTCTGGCATCTCGTTCTGGAGATTCTCAATTGGCTTGGGTGTTCGAATGCCTGCAACAATATCCTCACCCTGAGCGTTCATGAGGAATTCACCATATAGTGCTTTTTCTCCCGTACTGGGATTACGTGTGAAAAGCACTCCCGTTCCGCTCTCTTTCCCAAGATTTCCAAAGACCATTGCAACGACGTTGACGGCTGTCCCATCCGCAATATCCGGAGTTATTCCGAACTGTTTCCTATAGTCAACGCATCTCTTCCCATTCCAGCTTCTAAAGACGGCGGCAATGGCCATTCGTAGTTGGATAAGTGGATCCTCTGGAAACGCAGAACCTGTGGTGCTTTCGCACAACTCTTTGAAATCTTCTACCAAGTACCGTAGATCGTCTGGATCGCCGTCGTCCTGCGAGCCGGTACGTCTCGTGAGGGTATTTCTAGCCTCAAGCACCTCCGTGAATCGATCTTCCTCTACGCCGAGAACAATTCGACCAAAGAGCTGTACAAATCTTCTGTAAGCATCCAAAGCAAAACCCTCATCTCGAGTCGAGCTTGCGAGGCCTTTGACCGTATTCTCGTTCAGTCCAAGATTAAGAATCGTATCCATCATTCCCGGCATGGAAACAGCAGCCCCCGACCTCACAGAAACGAGAAGCGGGTTCGTGGCAGAACCAAACACTTTCCCGGTTTTTTCTTCGAGTCTGGTCATGGCTTTTCCGACTTCATGGATTATACCATCTTCCAACTTCCCCGAACTGAGGAAAGCATTACACACATCGGTCGTCAGAATGAACCCGGGCGGTACGGGAAGTCCTAGGTTAGTCATCTCGCATAGGTTAGCGCCCTTCCCCCCAAGACGCATTCTTTCAGTCGCATTCCCCTCCTCAAAGAAGTAAATTGAACTCAGTCTCTTCCCTCTGTCGAGGCAAACCATGATCTCCCAATATAAAGCTACGATTGCATTCTTAGGAAACCCCCGGCATGAACAAGGACTGTAGACCTGAGAGAAACGTCAATGTGTTCATCCCTTGACACCAATGGGAGTGTGAGCGCTCCCCAGTGCAAGCTAAAAAGAAGTTTGCTGATCCGTGAAGATTAACAAACTCTTAAATGTGTATTTCGTTCTGAGAACCAAGATTAAGAATTCTCTAAGACGGAGAGATTGATAAGATGCAACGAGTTGTTCAGGTAATAAAGGCAGACGGTGCAACCGATGAAAGGCTCAATCTGGGATTGTCAGCTGCCGACATTCTTAGACTCTATAGAACCATGGTCCTCACCAGGACTCTTGATACAAAAATGACCTCTCTTCAGCGCCAAGGAAGAATTGGCTTCTACCTGTCTTCTTTCGGTGAAGAGGCCTGCTCAGTCGGGAGTGCACTCGCTATGTCTGAACAAGATTGGTTCTTCCCTGCGTACAGAGAGCAGGGAGCAGCCCTATTGAGGGGCGTCCCCCTACGTTCTATCATAGCTCATTTGCTTGGCAGCGCAGAAGACGAATTTAAGGGCCGTTCGCTTCCTGGGATCTTTGGGAACAAGTCTGCCCGATTTGTAATACCATCTGCACCGGTAGCGAGCCAAATTCCTCACGCTGTCGGAGCATCCCTAGCAGCCCAAATCCTTGGGCATGAATCAATTGCCATTGTTTATTTCGGGGATGGAGCTACATCGGCAAATGATTTTCACTGTGGTATGAATTTTGCGGGCGTCTATCACACTCCAACCATTCTATTTTGTAAGAACAACCAATACGCAATTTCAACGCCGACCAAGAGACAGACTGCATCAGATGGGATCGCTGTAAAAGCTCGAGCTTATGGGTTCGACGGAGTCATGGTTGATGGAAATGACGTACTAGCCGTTTACCTCGCGACCCGCCGCGCTGTCGAAAAGGCGCGGTCTGGAGGTGGCCCCACTTTAATAGAGTCACTCACTTACCGATTGTCTGCCCATTCCACCTCAGATGACCCAAGGCGTTACCGAAGTGATTCCGAGTACCGAGAATGGATAAAAAGGGATCCCATCGCCATTCTGAAGCTCCATATGGATCGCATCGGTATCTGGAATAAGGAGTACGAGGAGGAGACTCAAGCCGATGCCGAACGTCAAGTCACCAAAGCTATTAGGCTTGCGGAATCAGCGCCGCGACCTGACCCAATTACACTCATAACCGACGTTTATAGTGAGCCTACTCTTGCACTTCGGGAACAATATGAGAATCTCTGATCTCTATCCAGAAATCTCGCCATTTCCAGACGCATATTAATGAAAACGAAAATAAAAAAAATGCTGATAAACTTCATTTAATAATCCCAGATTCGATGCGATCGGTCGCCGAAGAGAAGTTGGAGAATCATGTGGATGGATCGGATTCGCCCTGGCGGCTATTCTCTAAGCCTTAGTGAGATGAAAAAAGTTTGCCGGCAACAGACGTAGCCTCGTTTTTCACTCTCATCGGTTTCATCATCATAGTCGGCTGGCTTGGCACCCTCTTCTTCAAGAGGACTGGCATACCCGAAATTCCTTTCCTCGTTCTATTAGGTGTTCTGGCAGGCCCTGTGTTCAATCTGGTCGATAGAGAAGGAATAATTGCCATAGCTCCTATTCTGGCGGCCTTAGCGATCACTGTCATCCTTTTCGACGGGGGACTTAACTTGAACATCTACAAAGTTGTACAGGAGAGCCCAAGAGCCACAGTCCTAGCGATTCTGAGTGTGGTCACTGGATTGGTAGTCTCAACTTTGTTCGGTATTTACGTCTTAAGATGGGAGTTCCTCCCAAGCTTGTTCTTCGGAGCGGTGGTCAGCGGAACAAGTTCAGCGGTCGTTATTCCTCTGGTGACAAGAATTGGCGTAAGCCAAAAGGTCTCAACCCTGCTAAGCCTAGAATCAGCTTTTACTGACGCCATAGTTGTTGTTCTAAGCGTAACGATCCTTCAGCTCGTTCTATCAGGAATCGACGGTGGTAGTGGCCTAGAGATAGCTCGCGGAATTGCCAGCGGGTTTTCGATTGGTGCTGTCCTCGGTTTCTTCGGTGGTATCATGTGGCTCCGAGTACTTAGGAGCCTGCCTCACGAGACGTATGACGATATTCTGACTCTAACAATCGTTCTCCTCCTCTATGGAATTTCCGAAAGTGTTGGCGGAAGTGGAGCTATATCCGCACTACTCTTTGGTTTGGTACTTGGAAATGGGGTGGAGATCTCTAGAATGCTCAGGATAAGCGAGCCGGTCCAGGCTAGCACAATTATGAGGAAATTCCAATCCCAAATCTCATTCCTGCTCAGAACGTTCTTCTTCACATACTTGGGTATAATCTTCACGCTGGGCAACCTTAACCTCCTACTCTTCGGGGCAGGCGTGACATTACTCATCCTAGTATCCCGATACCTCGCCGTTCGACTAGCGACATTGAAAGATCCGATACTTGGAATTGATAGAGGTATTATGACAGTAATGCTCCCGAGAGGCCTGGCGGCTGCGGCAGTATCTCAGCTCCCCGCCACATTTGGATTAGATTTCCCTCCTGACTTGCAAGACATCGTTGTAGCAGTAATAATCTTCTCGGTATTGGTATCCACTGTCGGCGCCTATCTTCCGAAGATTACTAGTATGCGAGCTCGATCCAGAGCGAGTCGGAGAGATTAGATGTGAATGAGTTTCAATTAAGGTTCCTAATCATATATGTAACCTACGAGGTCTCTCTATTCGCTCACCCCGTTCCAGCTTGCCCCAAATCTCATCAAAGATTTCTATTTGTGAAGTAAGAAAGGCAGAAAGCGAAAATGTGGACCCGTATCCGTTCTCGGTTGAGGAAATCAGATTATGCTGTCTTAATACTTTCAAATGATGTTGCACGGTCTTGTAATCCAAACGAAGGGTCTCAGCAATCTGGTTAGCGTTGAAGGGACCACTCTTCAACAGATTCAAGACCCTTGACCGATTCTCCCCACCCCTCGTCCCGACTAGCAGAAACCAGAGGAGCCTCTTCAGGTAAGGATCGGCCATTGCTACGTAATTCCAATTATCCACAATTTAATTGTTAGGTGTTTACGGAGATTTGTCCAAATTTCCGGATTGAGAATAAAATCTATTAATCCTACTCTTAGGCAAACAAGAAGATAACTCGTGGATATGAACCCTCTTCTGCCCAATTCTGACGAATCCAGCACAAGGAAAATGCTTGACGCGATAGGAGTGAGCTCAATTGATGACTTGTTCTCTGACGTCCCTGAACACCTTCTTTGGAGAAATCGTTTCAGCATACCACATGCAAAGAGCGAATACGAAATTGAGAGGGAGATTGAGGACACCCTTTCAAAGAACGTCACGTACGAAAATCTGTGTTTTCTGGGGGGTGGATGTTACTCCCACTATATTCCGGCAGTTGTTGACGAACTCGCCTCGAGATCAGAATTCTTAACATCATACACCCAGTATCAACCCGAAGCAAGCCAGGGCATGCTTCAAGCACTATTCGAATACCAAAGTATGATTTGCGATCTGACAGGAATGGAGATTGCAAACAGCTCGATGTATGATTGGGCGACGAGTCTGGGAGAAGCCTCGCGAATGGCCAGGCGGATCAACGGGCGAAAGAAGATTCTTACGTTTGACAATGTGGGTCACGAAAGACTTCAAGTCTTGAGAACATACACAATGTCGTTAGGCATGAATCTGGAGATAATCAGCTCCGATATCCGGGGAAGGGCAGATCTTCATAGCCTAACTGAAATGATGTCAGAGGAGGTATCCTCAGTCTATCTCGAAACCCCTAACTTCTTCGGGATAGTAGAGGACGAGGTAGACGATATTGCTGGAATAGTTCACCAGAAAGGGGGCCTATTTGTCGTTGGCATCGAACCAATCTCACTAGGGCTTCTAAGGGAGCCTGGTACGTATGGTGCAGATATTGTTGTAGGAGATGGTCAGACTCTGGGCATTCATATGAACCTCGGTGGACCTACCTTGGGAATTCTTGCTTCAAGGGGGCATAAATCATTCGTTAGACAAATGCCAGGTCGAATCATAGGGAGTACCACCGCTGAAAACGGGACGAGGACTGGATATGCCACTATTATGCAAACGAGGGAACAACATATCAGACGAGAAAATGCGACGTCCAATATCTGTACTAATCAAGCACTATCAGCCGTTACTGCCTGTATCTATCTATCCCTTTTGGGAGGGGATGGATTAGGAGAGCTGGCTCGTTCAATTGCCTCGAAAACTCAACACACCGCCAGGCTCCTAGCTGAAATCCCTGGTGTCGCTATGCGTTTCGAATCCCCAATCTTTAGGGAATTCGTCCTGCAAGTCGAGAATTCGAGCCAGGTAATAGAAAAGATGAGCACCTTCGGGGTGGGAGTGGGACCTTGGCTCGGCCGATGGTATCCTTCGCTCAGGGATTCATTCCTTGTTGCGATATCAGAGATCCATTCCAAAAAGGACTTGGACTTTTTACGTTTGACGTTGGCAAGGGCTTTATGAAATTCTATCGGCAGGCGGCATGGGATGAACCCCTTCTGAATGCTATGGGAAGGAAGGGGAGAAAAGGAATATCCATGCCCAAAGATCAATTCCCCTCGAGTACTCTTCGTATCCCCGACCGGTTATTGAGGAAGGAGATTCCGCTTCCGAACTTGTCGCAGATTGAAGTTGTACGGCATTTCACTCATCTCTCCCAGATGAATTTCAGCATCGACTCTGGTATGTATCCCTTAGGAAGCTGTACTATGAAATACAATCCAAAATTGGCCTCAAGGATCGCAACTGACAGAAAAATTACAGGGCTCCATCCTTATCAAGATGAACGGACTATTCAAGGGATACTTGAGATACTTTACAGACTTTCTTTTTATTTGGCAGAAATCACCGGGATGAGTAGAGTCTCGCTTGCGCCATCGGCAGGTGCCCATGCCGAATTTGTAGGGGGATTAATAATCAGGAAATACTTGCAGGAAATCGGTGAACCTGCAAAGGACGAGATACTAATTCCCGATTCGGCTCATGGAACTAATCCATCAAGTGCCGTCCTAGCTGGCTTCAAAGTAGTCAAAGTGAGATCAGATTCCGAGGGGCTAGTGGATATGGAGTCACTAAAGTCCGCCACAACTAAGAAGACGGCGGGAATGATGCTGACCGTCCCAAACACCCATGGCCTTTTCGAGAAGAACATAGCGGAAATTAATTCGATAGTGAAAGAAGCGGGGGGGCTAATGTATTACGATGGAGCGAACCTGAATGCTCTTCTAGGAAAGGTTAGGCCAGCGGACATGGGTTTTGATATTGCCCACCTCAACTTACACAAGACATTCGCCACGCCTCATGGGGGAGGAGGCCCGGGTGCAGGACCTATTGGTGTTGTCGCTAAGCTCGAGAAATATCTGCCGATTCCATCAATCGAGAAGCAGCGTGGTGATCCCTCATATTTCCTCAAGTACGATCTTCCGAGTAGCGTTGGAAGAATCAAGGGGTTCTATGGAAATATAGGGGTTCTGCTTCGAGCCTATGTCTATATTCTAATGCTTGGACGGGAGGGACTGAGCGGGGTAGCAGAGCAATCTGTATTGGCAGCAAATTATCTCAGGAAGAGAATCTCAGCACCTCAATACTCTTCCCCCTTCAAGAATGAAAGGCCGAAGCATGAATTTGTACTAACATTATCAAATGAAGACCTGACCGCATCAGACCTCGCAAAGTCCATCCTGGATGCGGGAGTCCACGCGCCGACAACTTACTTTCCCCTCACCGTAAGGGAAAGCCTCATGATCGAACCGACCGAGGCAGAGCCCGTAGAAAACCTCGACCGGTATGCTGATGTTCTAGAGGAGATCGCGGAGGTCTCGGTTAGAAATCCAGCACAGCTAAAGGGTTCCCCGAGGCACACTTCAATAGGTCGCCTCGACGCCGTCAAGGCGAATCATCCGTTAACCATGAGGTACAAATGGACGAACGTTTCAGACAGGAAAAAGGATAATGGTTGACCTCAAGGTCTCGCCCCTTCACCAATACCATGTTCTCAATGCACGTCTCTCCGAGTTCTCAGGATATGAGATGCCAATATGGTATAGCAGTGTTAGCGAAGAGCATATGGCTGTCCGAGCTGCTTGCGGCCTATTCGACATCTCACATATGGGAAGAGTGCTGGTGGAGGGGAATAAAGCCACAACTCATCTCGACCATCTCATCCCCACTGATTTCTCGAGACTTGAAGTCGAGCGAGGTCTGTATTCAACTTTATTAGACCGTAATGGAGGCATTGTCGATGACGTCGTAATTCTGCGTCTTGCAGAAAACCGCTACTTCCTGGTAGTAAATGCGATAAACCTCGATAAAGATCTTAAGTACCTGGCATCAAATAACATCGAGTATTCCAGCACCATCACTGATGTAACAATGAGAACAGCGATGATTGCGATTCAAGGACCCAACGCCGAATCATTACTACAGTCGGCCTTGAACCTTTCGCTCAAAAATGTCAGGCGGTTCGGATTTCTGACTGAGACAGTTCTCGGTTCTGAAGTCATAATCTCAAGAACTGGTTATACTGGTGAGGACGGCTTCGAGATCATAGCCTGCGATGGATCACATATGATCGAGATATGGAATAGGTTATTGAGCACTGGGGGTTTCGGATTGCGGGCGTGCGCACTGGGGGCTCGAGACACTCTCAGGCTGGAAGCGGGATTTCCCCTATATGGTTTCGAATTGACCCAGGAGATCACTCCAGTTGAAGCTGGTCTGGGCTGGCTCATTTCCCGCGATAAGGTACCTTTCTTGGGCAAACAAAAGATTACAGAGCAATTAGACTCAGGGACTACGAAAATGAGAGTCGGATTCATCATGAAAGAAAGGGGGATACCGCGGCATGGATACAGGGTTGAAAGTGAGGACAGAGTTCTGGGGAGTGTAACGAGTGGGACTTACTCCCCTCTCTTACGCACCGGCATAGCGATGGGATATGTAGATAGAAGAGCAGCCGAGGTTTCCAAAAATGTCCTTATCAGGATGAAGGATGGGAAAGCGAAACGGGCGATGATCACGAGACCGCCATTTTATGATGGTCTAAAGTACGGTCATAAGAGAACGGATAGCCATTAACAAGTTGATAGCATGAAGTTTGGGAATTACGAAATTATGGAGGGGCTCCTCTATACCAAGGAACACGAATGGGCCAGAATTGTAGAAGGAACAAAGGATATCGTAATAGGGATATCCGATTATGGAGCTAAACTCTTGAACGAAATCGTCTACGTCGATATTGCTGAAAAAGGTACTAGCGTAGGTCGAATGCGGCCGGTAGGCACGGTGGAATCTGTTAAGGCGATTTCAGAAATTTTTGCTCCAGTCTCAGGTGTGATAATCGAATTAAATGACAAACTGGAAGAGAAACCCGAGCTCATAAACACTGCGCCTTACGGTGAGGGATGGTTACTCAGACTTGTTCCTTCAAACTTAGAGGAAGAGTCAAGAATGCTAATGGATCACAATGCCTATGTGTCGTTGTTGAAGGCTAGCCGAACATCGTAATTCGTCCGAGTGCCTCGCCGAGGGTCAGTGTTTGCATTCCGCCGTGGATCCTTGCATACTCGACACCCCTCGGAAGAAAGTTTCCTATCGCATATGCTGTCTGAATAGTGACATTGGGGAATTCTCGATGAATCAGCTTGATATGATATTCTACCAAGAAATACAGCTGATCATACTCGAGAGATATCCTAATCTCATTTTTCTTCTTCTCCGGATACAGCTCAACGGAAATCTGTCGCTGGGGACTGTAGTACTGGAACGTGTATGGAATACCATCCTTGGTTATCGTTCTGAAATCGTCTATGTACCCCTTTGTGAGTAAGTGCATTCTAATCTGGTCAACTGACTGTTCACTCAATTCCAATCCTACCTCTTCCTGAACCCGGTCCTAGATCTGGGCTTAGCAGGTATAGTTCCGAATGTGTGGAGAGTTCTTGCCAAGAACTTCCCCGTATATGAATTCGGATTTAAAGCGACATTCTCCGGCGTTCCCTCGGCAACAATATTTCCTCCCTCATCTCCACCCTCGGGGCCAAGATCTATGATATGGTCTGCTGTCTTGATGACGTCCAAGTTATGTTCGACTATTACTAGCGAGTTTCCAGCATCGACAAGCGTATTCAAGACCTCAAGTAGCCTTCTTACATCGTCGAAATGTAGTCCTGTAGTGGGTTCATCAAGAAGGTATAAGGTTCTTCCCGTTGCCCTCTTGCCAAGCTCGGTCGAGAGTTTCACCCGCTGTGCCTCTCCGCCAGACAGCGTGGTAGCGGGCTGGCCGACTGCCATATACCCCAATCCGACCTCATTCAATCGGATCAGTTTGCTTTTGATTTTGGGAAAATTTTCAAAGAAGACTAATGCTTCAGCTAGGTCCATTTCTAGAACGTCCGCGATGCTTTTCCCTTTGAACTTGAGTTCCAGGGTCTCTCTATTGTATCGTCTTCCTTTGCAGACATCGCATTGGACATAAACGTCCGGAAGGAAGTGCATCTCCAACCGGATTATTCCGTCGCCGTCGCAGGCCTCGCACCTCCCTCCTTTAACATTAAAGCTGAACCGCCCGGGCCGGTATCCTCGTGCGCGTGCTTCAGGTAATTGGGCGAAGAGATTCCTGATTTCTGTGAATACCCCGGTATAAGTTGCGGGATTTGACCTTGGAGTTCGACCAATTGGAGATTGATCGATTATTATTGCCTTGTCTATCTGTCCTATTCCCGTGATCTCGTCATGATCTCCGGGCCTTACTTTGGCATTGTACAATCGTCGTTTCAGTTCTTGATGAAGAATATCGTCAATAAGGGAGCTCTTCCCAGAGCCGGATACACCGGTTATGCATGTGAAAACTTCAAGCGGAATCTTTACTTCGATATTCTTTAGGTTATTCGCCCGTGCTCCTCTAATTGTGATGAAGTTTCCCCTTCCTCTTCTGCGCGTTTTAGGAATAGGTATTTCCAGGCGATGGGAGAGATACTTTCCTGTAATTGAATTCGGACTTCTCTTGATTTCGCCGGGCGATCCCGAGGCGACCACTCTTCCACCGTAATTACCCGCACCAGGCCCGAGGTCCACAACATGGTCTGAAGAAAGAATTATTCCTTCGTCATGTTCAACAACTAGTACGGTATTCCCCGAATCGCGAAGGCGCTTGAGAGTTGAGATTAATCGTCCATTATCGCGTTGATGGAGTCCGATGCTTGGCTCATCAAGGACATAAAGTACTCCGACTAGACTTGAACCGATTTGTGATGCGAGATGAATTCGTTGGGCCTCCCCTCCAGAAAGTGTTGACGTTGGTCTGTCTAGATTCAGGTATTCCAGTCCAACGTTAGACATGAACGCGAGCCTTTGTCTTACTTCCTTTAGAATCTGTTTGGCTATCATTTCCTCTTTTTCTGCAAGCTCAAGATCTTGATACCATTGCATTCCCTTGTCGACTGTCAGGGAGGAGAGCTCTGCGATGGACCTCCCTCCTACTTTCACCGCAAGGCTTTCAGGCCTGTATCGGGTGCCTCTGCAGCTGGGGCACTCCTGAATCCTGAAGAATTGCTCATACCATTCCCTAGATTTCTCAGACTCTGTCTCCTTATACCTCCTCTCTATGGACGAGATGATGCCACGAGTCGCTCTGAGCTGTTCGTAAGACCACCTCTTGTTCCTTCCAGAGTACTTGAAAAGGATCTGCTCATTTCCCGAGCCATAAAGGATGGTATCAAGCGCCTTTGAGTCCATGGAACTGATCGGTGTATCCAGACTGAAGTCATAATGTTTCGCCATAGATTCAAAATAGGAGACGGACCAACTATCTTCAAAACCCCATGCTACAATGGCACCTTCACGTATTGACTTTGTTTTGTCAGGAATAACGAGATCTAGATCGACCGTCATTTTAGTTCCCAACCCTGAACAATCTTTGCATGCTCCAAAGGGACTGTTGAATGAAAACATCCTAGGACTCAGTTCTTCAATACTAATCCCGCATTCGGTGCAAGCCATCGATTCACTCATGATGAATCGTTCAACAACGGCACCTTCTTGGATCTCGACGGCTACAATGCCCTTAGAGAGCTTCAAGCAAGTTTGAAGCGAATCAGCGAGTCTCTTTGCAATGTTAGGCTTCAGGACGAGTCGATCCACCACGATCTCGATGGTATGTCTCTTGTTCTTGTCAAGTGATATATTCTCTTCGAGATTGATAATTTGATCGTCGACTTTTGCTCGTATCATTCCTTTTCTCTTGATCTCTTCAAAGATCTGCTTGTGTTCACCCTTCTGACTTCTGACTACTGGCGCCAAGATGAGAAACTTCGTATTAACCCGCATTCCTAGGATCTTGTCCACCATCTGTTGTACTGTCTGCTTAGAGATCTCCTTTCCACAATTTGGACAATGTGGTCTTCCGATCCTTGCAAAGAGCAATCTGAAGTAATCGTGAATCTCTGTTACAGTCGCAACAGTAGAACGTGGGTTCTTCGAAGCAGCTTTCTGTTCGATGGCTATAGCTGGAGATAAACCCTCGATATAATCCACATCTGGTTTGTCCATTCTATCTAAGAACTGTCTGGCATATGCTGAAAGCGATTCGATGTACCTCCGTTGTCCCTCTGCGTAGATGGTATCGAATGCTAAGGACGACTTGCCCGATCCGCTTAGGCCTGTTATGACCGTAAGTGCATCTCTTGGGATCTCTAGAGTTATGTTTTTCAGATTATGCTGTCTTGCTCCTCTTATCAGAATTCTTTTGCTCGTCATAGCATTATCTAACTTGCATGTAAAACATCTAGAAGCGGCAGAAATTTGATATGTTCCAAGCTCAGCTGTCTCTATTGTGATCTTGTATCAAGTTGCCCCAACTTTACCAGTTCATTCCTAATCTCCGCGGCTCGCTCGAAGTCTAGGTTGTCAGCAGCCATTAGCATCGCTTCCTCTAGTTCACGCGTCAATTCATCGTCATCGGTAGAATTGAAGGTTTTTGGATTTACCATAGGTCCAGTGATCGTGTCTGTCAGAGCCCTAATCTCGCTCCTCACCGTCTCAGGGATAATATGATTCACTCCATTAAACTTGACCTGAACCTCTCTCCTCCGGTTCGTTTCATCGATCGCCCTTGTCATAGCCTTGGATAGGGAATCTGCATACATTATCACCTCTCCAGAGACATTCCTAGAAGCTCTACCAATAGTCTGTATCAATGAGGTTTCCGTCCTCAGGAAACCCTCTTTGTCCGCATCAAAAATTGCTACGAGACTCACCTCCGGCAAGTCAAGGCCCTCCCTAAGGAGGTTTATCCCGACCAAGACATCATACTTTCCTGCTCGCAGGTCCTTTAGTAGTACTACCCTTTCAAGAGTCTCGACGTCGGAATGGAGATACCTGACCCTAATACCTTCATCAGCAAGACGCGACGTTAGTTTCTCGGCCATCTTTTTGGTCAAGACGGTTATCAGAACTCTTTCTCCCATCTCCCTTCGCCTGTTAATCTCAGGGACGAGGTCTTTCATCCTCTCTCTTGATGGTCTGATTACGATTTTAGGATCGACTAGACCCGTTGGACGAATGATCTGCTCAACGAGTCGGTTACTCTTTTCTCGCTCGTATTGAGCGGGGGTCGCGGACGAGTAGATTACCTGACCTACTTCCCTTTCAAACTCGGTGAATGTCAATGGACGATTGTCAAAGGCAGAAGGCAGACGAAAGCCGTGTTGGATCAAATTTTCCTTTCTAGACCTGTCTCCTTCGTACATTCCCCGAAGTTGAGGAATGGTAACATGCGATTCGTCAATGATTGTCAAGAAATCGTCTGGAAAAAAATTGAGAAGAGTATTTGGGGGAGCGCCATGTTTTCTTTCAGTGAAATATCTTGTGTAATTTTCGATTCCGGGGCAGTATCCAGTCTCCCTGATCATCTCCAGATCAAGTCTGGTTCTCTCTTCTAACCTGGCCATCTCCAGAAACTTTTTCTTCCTTTTCAGGTGCCTTACCCGCTGTTCGAGTTCCTTTTCGATCGAATCGGCAACCGTCTCGAGTCTTTCTTTTGAGGTCACAAAGTGTTTAGCAGGGAATATCAATAATTCAGCACTTTCAGATTTTTTCGATCCTGATAAGATGTCTAACTCCACGATCTTCTCAATGGCATTCCCATACATCTCGATTCGCGTTAGGCCGTCATCAACGGTACAGATCTCCAATATATCACCCCGGGCTCTAAATTTTCCCCTCTGAAGGATTTCCGTTCTCTGATACCGCAAGTCAATTAGTTTTGCAATGATCTCGTCTCTGTCAATCTCTTGACCACGCCGGAGCATGAATGCTGAATCTCTGTATTCCCGGGGTGAACCTAGACCGAAAATACAGCTGACGCTCGCCACCACTATTGAATCCCTCCTGGTTAGAAGCGATTGAGTTGCCTTATGCCTCAGGGTGTCGATCTGCTCGTTTATCGCAACGTCTTTCTCAATGTATAGGTCATATTTCGGGACATACGCTTCTGGAGTATAGTAGTCATAATATGACACAAAATATTCTACTGAGTTATCAGGAAAGTATGATCGGAACTCGCTAGTTAACTGTGCCGCGAGGGTCTTGTTTGGCGATATCACGAGCGCAGGTCTGTTTGCTTCTGCAATCACATGAGCAAGAGTGAAAGTCTTTCCGGTGCCAGTCGCCCCAAGTAGCGTCTGATGTTTGAATCCGCGAGTCAAACCATCGCTCAGCGACGCGATTGCCTTAGGCTGATCTCCTTTGGGTTTGAGTTTGGACTTGATTTGAAATGCTGTCAATCACACGCCTCCAAGAAAGCCTAGAACTACCTTGAAGGCCTTTTTCTCTTCTTGTACCACGCTACAAGTTCCTCTGCGGCCTTCTCCAATGTGTATGCGGGGCGATATCCCAGCGCCCTCAACCTGCTGTCATCAATAATTCTAGATCCGGCAAGGAGACCAACTTTAGACCCAGGGTAACTTGGTTTCCCGTAATTGACCTTTCTGGAGTATTTCGAAATAGCCTTGGCGAGGTTAACCACAGCTGGCCTGGCAGTTCGGATCGTTGGTTTCAAATTAGCTGCATTTCCCAAGGCCTCAATGAGGTCGATTGGTGTAGTATCGAAACTCTTTACGTGAAAAATCTCACCAATCGTTTCTCCCGAAGTTGCGATTAAGTGTAAGGCGAGAGCCAAATCCTTAACATATACGATGCTTAGCTGACCACGTCCATTGCCAGGAATTGTAACTTTCCCCTTATGAATCATATCTAGTAAAACCTCAGAAAAGGCTTTATCTCGTGGGCCGATCGCGATTGGTGGCCTTACTACGGTAATATTCAGATCAGGATTAGCCTTGTGATATTCAAGGGCCAGCCTGTCGCCCGCTTCCTTCGATTTCTGGAAGGGATTTTTTGGATGTGTCGGGTAATCTTCCTTTATCGCGTAGGATGGGAGATTGGTGCCGTATACCTCTGCTGAACTAAGATGAATTACTTTCTGGGCCTTCTTGCTGCGGGAAACTTCAAGTAGATTCTTAAGCCCGTCAACGTTAACTCGCTCATAATCCATATACGGCAAAAGCTCTCTTGTATCAGCAGCTATGTTATAGACAGTTGTCGAGTCGCTTATCGCTTCAGCAAGAACTTCCTTGTCAAACAAATCTCCGGGATACCCTTCAACAGCTAATCCGTCTAAGAGCTTTATGTTGCTACCCTTTCTGAAGAGAACTCTGACCATTACACCCTTCTCCGAGAGTACCTCTACCAAGTTTGATCCAATGAATCCCGTCGCCCCAGTGACAAGAGAATTCTTGAGTCCCTTCAGCAGCTCCTCTGCAGCTATCATATCATTAAGGAAGAAGAAAGTAAGTACAAATAAAGGATGAGCCAGCGTTTGCGCTGGGCCTCGGTAGCTCAGACCGGTCAGAGCGCTGAACTATCGCTCAGTTGCCTTGTAAGCAAGATGTCGAGGGTTCAAATCCCTCCCGAGGCTCTGTACTCTAGGGTTAAATGCCCTACCTGAATAGGATTTACGCTTGAGTAATCTCCTAGAATCAACTTCAAAGAATCAGATTCACATTGACGAGTTCGTCGATTCTCTAGGAGTCCTTAGCCAGTCAAGGAAAAGGAAGTATCGGGTTACTCTTGGAAAGATTTCAAGAGAATTAGGAGAGTTCACTATTGTCGATCAGAAGAAACTGAAGGAGTACATCATAGAGAAGAATGAATCATCACTCAGTGATCATACCAAGCGAGATTATAGACTCATCTTAAAGAAATTCTTTGGATGGTTGGTTGATCGTGAATTCGTATCATGGATTCGGGTCGGAAATGTCAAGGGAAAGGTTGGGCCTGAAGATATTCTCACTGCTGACGAATTGGAAAGAGTAAGATATCAATGCAAGCTGATTCGTGACAGGGCAATTGTCGAAACGCTTTACGAGACCGCCTTCAGGCCCCATGAATTCCTTTCGCTAAAGAAGAATAATATCAAATTTGATAACAGTACAACTTCAGTATATCTCGAGAATGGTAAGACCGGATCACGGCGTGTACTAGTAATCAATGCAGGGCCTCTACTTGCTAATTGGATAGAAAATCATCCACTGAAAGATAGAGATGCTCCGTTGTGGGTTGACATGAGCAGGAATACTCAAGACAAGCCTCTCAAGTGGGCCGGGTTTAACAGGTTAATCAAGAGACTGGTCAAGAATGCAGGTGTCCAGAAATCCATCTCACCTTATCTGTTTAGACATACCAGATTAACCGAATTGGCCAACACTCTGACAGAAGCTCAGCTGTGTGAATTTGCCGGATGGACATTGGGAAGTAAGATGTCTGCGATGTATGTACATCTTTCGGGTAGGAATGTTGACGATGCGATATTGAAGGCGCACGGCCTACAGAAGCAAGAGACAGCCCAGATAGGTAAGACACCAATGAAGTGTCCTAGATGTGATAACATGTCGGAGGCATCAGCTTCTACTTGTCGAAACTGCGGATTGGCCTTAACTTTGGAAGCTGCAAGAGATAAGGTGGAAGAACTCGATGATATGAAAGAAGTCATCGATTCACAAGGGCAACTCCTTGGCAAGCAGGAGACTATAATCAACCTGCTGGAAAAGAGAGTGAAACAAGTTGAGGTGTATTATGATCATTACAATCCTCCCAAACGCAAAGGAAAGGGAGTGAGTCTCACAAAATCATAGTTCAGCATCTTTTGACAGTATTAGTCTAGTTACAATGCCCTAGCATCGATGAGTACAACGAATATATATGTAATACAATTGACATGCGTAATATAATACATTGTTCACTCCCCGCTTTCTCCTGGGGGCTAGGTCATGAGCGAACTACTAGAGGGTCGGCTATTTTGTTTGAATTGCAAGGTAATTGACTTTCCTAAGGGAATTATCCCCGAAATCTGGGAGTGTCCCAAGTGCAAGAAGGCGTACGCCGTGAGCCGCCACCAATTCTTTAACCCAGCTAACCCCGAATGGGGGCGCATACGGGAGGAGGCCCTTAGAGAGCTCTGAGCCTTAATCAATTCGAGAGAATGCAAGACCCAACTAGACGTGCTTCAGGACTGAAGCCCCAGCTGGGATGCGAACCTAGATTTCTAGGTCCAAATACCAAGTAAGCTGACTTGCCGTGTCTTGTGGCGTGGTTTCGAGACTAAAATTTAAGGTTCTGGCCCGGCGGGACTAGCACCTAAAACGGTTCTGGATGCGGACCCACGCACTCCCCATTCGGGATTTTGTTATTTTCCAAGAACTTCGAATATTACTTCATTACTAAGTTCTCCTAGTAGTAATCCTAGCAAAGTAGTAAAGTACAAAAGTAGTCAATGCGATAAGACCAAAAACCAAGCTAAGGATCAAGCTGACGGTGAATGCATCTTCACGGGGTAACAAGAAAATATTCATTACGCTGACGAGACCTCCTGAAATAACTCCAAGAAATACAAGAAATACAATAGTCCTCCGAGGGGTCGTTGGCCTATAGACTGATTCTTCGGCGACTGATTGACTGATTCTGCGTACTTCATCTGCAGTCATGTTAGTCACGACGGCTACCTCTCCATCCAACCATTCCTTCTCTAGGGCAAATTGTTTTGCCCGCTTTAGCTCAGCTTCTATTCGTTCTTTCATTTCTCCATAGGCTTCCTTGGAGATCTCATCATTTGATCCTCTAATCTTACTCTTGACAGATTCTACCTTCCTTTCAAGAAGGGGTTCTGATAGTTGAGGATCTGAAGCAGCGAAAACGGGAATAGTTCGCCAGACAATCTGCCTATATGCAGTAGATTCAGACTTGTAGCCTATATAGAAAGCTCCAAGGCCCAACAACGATGCTGGAACGACTAAGATAGGTTCTTGCGTGACTGATACTGTAAGAATTGGCAGGTCAATTTGCAATAGTAAGAGCAGGAACTTCGCCAGCCCAATCGATAAGGACACAGCTAAGATAACCGTGAGATACATAAAGACAAGCACTCGGGCCTCGGAACTCCTCATTTGTGCCCTTACAGGAGCGGCTAGATTGTATTCTTTGAAGTTGATCTCTTCGACTTCCCTTGATAATCGCAGAGCATACTCCTCTGAGAAAGTTCTAGAGATCTGTTTGCGTACTTTCTCAGATTCCGTTGCTCTGGTCTCTTTCATTATCTCTTGGGCGGATCTCAGGGCGTAGCTTTTGACGAGGGTCGATGGCCTAAGCACAAAACGTAAAACGCCACGTTGGACTGCTGATAGCCCGATAGCAGCCAGACTCGCTGTGAAAAGCAGTGTCGGTAAATCTGAAAGCTCTACACCAAATAGTGCCCCAAACAAAAGAAGTGATGCATATGCAGGGGTGAAGCTGCCTAATGCCTGCCGGAAGATTACGTCAAGAATAGACAGCCTATCTTGAGAGGCCATCACGTAGCTTCGAATGTTTATTCTCCCGTCATAAATAGTCTCCCTTCTCTCCTCCTGGGATTTCTTGAAAGGAACCGAATCTTACATTTCCTAGTTTATGATATCCCAGCTGGGATGCGAACCCGGATTTCTTTCTTCTCGAAAGGCGCATCATAAATACGACTTGAACCTAACTTCTTTCTCATGGGAATTTATGATCCAGTATTCTGGATCCCTACGGCGGTCTCGGCGATAGCTGTAACCTTGTTCTATCTCGATATGCGCGGGAGAGTCAAGACATCTGAGACTAGCTCCAGATCAATGTTGACCCTCATTAACCTCATGCGTCAAGAGTTGACACTCTTCCGAAGTCAGATTCAGGCGAGCAATATGAAAAGCATTGATTTAGCAAAGCAGAAGGCTCTCCAGGGCGAACAGGACCGGAAGTGGAAGGAGACCTTTAACACTATCAAAGCTCTGAAAGGGTTTGCGGAAATAGCTTCGCTGTTTGGTGATAAAGAAGACTAAAACAGACCAAACGGACATGACTCTGGAACATTCCAACTTAACATCATTTATTTTACTTGCGAGACTATGGAGCGTTCAATTCAACTTGTCCTTAGCTTAACAATGCTAATTCTACTTGTAGCCAGCATAGTTGCGATTATCCCCTCCGTGACAGCTAAACCAATCCGTGTCACATATTTTAGAGAGAGTGAAGTAATTTGTGCGCCATCTGACGGTATCGGAGTCGAACCCTGTGCCGTCATAGCAGAGTGTAACCCCGGTGATGTTGTTACAGGAGGAGGCTTTCGGAGACACACTGATCAGTCACACGGTTTTTATTTGGAAGACTTTGAAACTAGACCAGATATTGACCAAAACGGAATCAACGGTTGGTTGGTAGGAGGACTAAATGCTACACCCAATGAACTCGTTCTCACTGCTTTCGCGGTGTGTATGGAGTCAAGGTAGTGGGCACAGCAGAATTCAGGTGAACCTAACTAATCCCCGGTTTAGCAGAATCTTATTCTGATCACTCAGATATCTGTACTTTCTAGATGTTCCACATGAATTACACTTGATATTAGACCGTATTCCGAGTGAATCAATAGTCTCACTCTGGGAGGGAGTGAATGGGGCCCCACAACTAGAACACTCTCGTAACGTTAACATGATGTCATCAGATAGAGATACGGACCGGCTTTTAGTTGAAGGTGATATTTCTAACATAATTTCAATAAGTTCTGCAAGCTTCCATCTTCTCTACTCTAGTCAAGGCCATTAACCTTTCCTGATATGCTCTCATTGCAACCAGGACACTTACCGAGTCCTATTGCATCTTTGAGCTCTCCTAGCTCTTCAAAACATTCATCACAACGAACTTTTAGATCTGGGGTGACTCCTTCCTGGAAGTTGGGATTCACATTATCACATTTTCCATTTACACATGTCTCTCGCCAGGGTAGGAATTCACATGAATGAGGATCCGGTCTATTGGCGAGCTCTTCACTGAGTTGAATTATGGCATCCCTCTTTCCTTCTTCCCTTCCTTCTTCAAGGCCTTGATCCCTGCCTATCTCGAATCCAGAATCAAACAACCCTTGCTCTTGTGGAGTTAAATCATCATTCTCGTTCTCTGGATTCTCAAGTTCAAGGGAGTCCTGAAGCTCTTCAGTTTGTGAGTTAGGATTAGGATTATCAAGCCAATCAACCAGGACGTTTTCTATGAGTCCTGTACGGGTTGGCTCTCCCATCTCTAGAGCTCTCTCATCAAGTCTATCAATGAGGGAAGGTTCTAGCCTTATAGTGACATTCTTCCTTTTATTCGGTTTCGTTACCTGAATCTGACTGGTAGAAGCCACTGTAGTCGATTCTAGTATGTAAGTAGCCCTCTATTAGGTTTATGCAAGACATCTGTGCCTAGAATTCGAATTCACTGGGTTTCAGTGGCTTTTAGCAAGGCATAATGCGGGGGCAATGCCTCAGGAGTGCAATTCACTGCCCTTTCACTAGGGAATAATGCGCCGAGACTACAATTCAGTAGGAATCAGTGGGCTAATTCGCTATAATACGGGCTAGAATGCAGAATGCGTAATAATAGAGGATTTCTAGGCTCATCGGAGAGCCGATAATACGCATTATGTATTATAATACACAGTGTATGATTGGATGTTGGGTATGTCTCTCAGAATCATTTTGTCCAACCTCTGAACTGAGTTGAAAGCACCGGATATAGGACCATTGAAACACGGCATAATTGACATTTCCATAATGTCCATTATGACAACCTTCTTTGTTCAAAATAGAACTGGTTCGGGCTTGCCTTAGTAGTTGGACAAAACATTGTGGATACAGGTAGGACTACTAAGTGAAAAGTCGATAGCGATTAGGCATAATCTATCTGGGATCATATTGATGTCCGATTGGTGTCGTATAGCCCTCTGGGTCAAGATATGAGCTAATCATGTCCATCATCTTTTTGGTTGGTTCTACATGCATCTCAGTCCTAATCGTTGCGGTGTCGAGGAGATAGCTTAATGCATTTTGAGCTAAGGTTAGTGCTAGCATCGGTCTAAAGTCCGGTTTGTTATCATCATACATCAACTCTCCATCATTAGTTCTAGGATATCTGAATAAAGACAATAGAAATGCTTCGATCACATCTTTCCTCATGGTCTTTCTAGTTTCGGAGATTGGTAGAGCTTCAAGGTACATACACAGATCATCTATTGCAGTCTCAACATATTTCTTGATGCGATATCGCTCCATGATGACTAACTTTCTATTCTTACTCTTACTCTTTTTCTCATTGTTCTCACTTAATCCGAGAATACTTCTTCTCGTTGAGTCGGTGAATATGCCGCCCTCCCTCTTCCTATCAAGCAACCGCGCGCCCCACTTTACTTGAAGCCTCTTCCTCGCCTTTGAGAGTAGTTGAGATGCAGAATCTTCATTATCATCAATTGGAGATGGTCGGTTTTTTCTTACACGCTTCTGTGTCTTCAATTTCTGTATATTATATCATATCGTATCATCCAAATAAGTTTATCTATGGGAGCAAGGTATGCGATATCAGAAGTTGCCTGATTCTGTCAGCGTCCGGTTGGAGAGAGATGCCTGGAGGGATGTCAAGATGTATGCAGCAAGCAAGGAGCTTAAGGTTGGTGACGCTGTCTCTAAACTGGTACGACGCGGTTTTGAGAAAGAGAAAGCCAGGAGGACGACGAATTAATGCAGACTTTTGCAATAAAGAGTCCCAAGGATTCGCCAAAACTTAACGCCGAACTTGTGAAGGAATTTCGTGATATTCACCTGGAGTTGAACATCCATGGAGTAACATTCCTAGATAGATCCAGAGACTTGAGCATTGGGCCATTTCCCTCCCTCTCGGAGATATCCAGTATCGAAGTCGGTCGGTACTTCGGCATACCACCGAAGCGTGTATTTGCGTTTATTCTTGCTCTAACAAGAGGTATTCCTACTGACCATAAGGGTGAGATGAAACAGAAGGAGAATCCCAAACCTAGGCCTCCTTGGAGCTGAATCAATTTGCAAACTGAACAGATAGCAAGTCTTGATATTGATGCAATGATAGCGACTGAGATGATC
>SDBV01003569.1_pt1 | contig 22857 bp, 16 predicted proteins | sample 2277081 | NCBI WGS metagenome assembly SDBV01 (sample SAMN10402039, study PRJNA504765) | marine sediment metagenome | isolation source: marine sediment core GS10_PC15, 223 cmbsf | place: Arctic Ocean: Southern Knipovich Ridge | collected 2010 | reverse complement strand
CACGATCTGTTACACCTCGGGCACGACGGGCAACCCGAAGGGCGTCGTCTACTCTCATCGATCAACGGTACTCAGCGTGCTCACGCTCGGGGCCGCCGACTGCATCCCCGGCTACCCGCACGGCGCGCTGGTGACGGCCTTGGGTCTTTCGCCGATGTTTCACGGCAATGCCTGGCAGTTTCCGTACATTGGGCCGCTGCTCGGTTGGAAGCTCGTCTGGCCCGGCCGCGCCTACGACCCGGCGAGTCTGACCGAGCTTCTGACCGAGGAGCGCTGCACGTTCATGTCGGGAGTGCCGACGTTCTGGCTGATGCTCCTCGATCACCTCGAGAAGACCGGCACGAAGCTGCCACACCTGCGAATGTCGCTCTCGAGCGGCGCGTCCCCACCGCGTTGGATGGTGGAGACGCTCGGCGAGAAGTACGGCGTGGAGCTGATAAACACCTGGGGCATGACGGAGGCGCTCGGCGGAGCGAAGGGCACGCTGAACCCCGGAGACGAGGCGCTCCCGCCCGATGCGCGCACGGATCGGATGATGAAATCGGGGCGCGGCGTATTCCTCATTGATCAGCGCATCGTGGACGACGACGGCAACGCGTTGCCCCGCGACGGGAAGAGCCAGGGCCACCTGCAGGTGCGCGGCCCGTGGATCGCGAGCGGCTACTACAAGGGGCAGGAACTCGGCGAGGGCGATTGGCTCGACACCGGTGATGTCGCCGTCTTCGATCCGGATGGCTACTTCACGATCGTGGATCGATCCAAGGACGTGATCAAATCCGGCGGAGAGTGGATCAGCTCCGTGCAGATCGAGAACCTCGCATCGGGCCACCCCGAGATCGCGATGGCCGCGGTGATCGGCGTGCATCATCCGGAATGGCAGGAACGCCCCCTGCTCATCTGCGTGCGCAATCCCGGCAGCGAGATCGGCGCGGATGAGATTCTCGCGTTCCTGTCCGGCAAGATCGCCAAGTGGTGGATGCCCGACGACGTGCAGTTCGTGGACGCACTGCCCATGACCGGTACGGGAAAGATCCACAAGCTCACGCTACGTGAGCAGTTCGAGGACTATCGGCTGCCGGGCACCTGAGACGCGAAGTCGGCGAGCGGCTCGGCGAGTTCGTCACGGCGGCTCAGGGAAATTCCCGCCGAGGACCCGGAATGGGTGTCTACTGCGAGAGGGCACGGTCACTTTTAGCGCGCTGGCGTGCTATTTCCGCGGAGAGTTCGTCGGCCGCCATTCCGCCACTCGGGGCTGCGTCTCCGATGATGAACGCCGGTGTCCCCGTTACTCCAAGCGCTTCGGCGAGGAGTCGGACCTCCTCTAGATATTCAAGGACGACGGGATCGCGCATATCGTCCCGCAGCTTTTCGAGATCGAGCCCGACCTCGGCTGCGGTGGCGTAGATCGAATCCATGTCCAGACGGGTGTTCGAATTCATCAACGCGTCGTGAAAGGCGTCGAAGTGACCCTGCCGGTGCGCGGCGATTGCCGCCCGCGCGGCCATGATCGAGTGGCTTCCGTAGATCGGAAGCTGGCCGTAGACGATGCGGAGATCCTCTGTCGTTGCCCTCACCTGATTGAGGTCTGAGTTGCTGGCTTTGCAAGGGCGACACTGGTAGTCGAAGAACTCGATCAGCGTCACCGTTGATCCCACATCGCCGGAAGAGGGCGTGAGCGGTGATGCCAGCAGGCCGGCCTGGGTTTCGAGAACGGCCCGCCGTGCGGCCGCGGCGCGATCTTGCTCACGGCTGAGACGCGCGCGTCGGATTGCATCGCTGATTTCGGGATCGTCGAGCACTATTTCCGGGTGCACGAGGAGATACTCTCTCACCGATTCTCGACCCATTGCTTCGGTTGAAGTGAGACCGGAGTCGCTGTTTCCGCAGGCGGCCACGATCAGCCCCACGGCGAGCGAAAGTAGATTCTGCAGGACCTTGCACACGCGGCCCGCGACCTCCTCGTTGGGGTTCAGCGATTCGGCCTCCACCGCCTAGTGGGCGGCTACGTTCGCCGATCTCGCCTCCAGTACGAAGGAATGCGGCCCGTCCAACGCGGTAGTGATTCGCACGGAGCCATCAGCCTGCCACTCGGCGCCGGGAGCCTTAGTGTGGTCGCTCTTTCGGATCTCGCCCAGAGGTTGGCCGTCTTTGATCAGCACATAGGTCTTCATTGGATCCAGCTGGCGGACCGTGAAAGACGTGGCTTCGCTCTTCACGGGCCCCGGTGCCAGGGTTACGATCAGGGCGTCCTTCTCCGCGTCGTAGACCGCCTGCGTGACACTCGCCTCGAGGTATTCGACGTCCGTGATGAACGGCTCGGCGAAGTGCGACGCGTCCCAGGTTTGATTGTAGATTTGCCAGAGTCCGTCCTTCGGATTGATGCGTGCAAAGCCGATCAGTACATTGCCCGTCGCCGGACCGACGTTCTGGATGAATCCCTTCTCGTTCCGGGTGAAGTTGTACTGGTAGTCCGGGGTGGTCGGATAGTATAAGCCCCCATCCTTCCAGGTCGGCTGGAAGTGCGCATCTGCATAGTCGGCCATCGTCTGGACCGTCTCGGTATCGCCGACCTCGGAGGCCAGAAGAGCGAACCAGCCGAAGTCGAACGACGCGGTCCAGCCCATATTCTCTCCTGGCGCCCCTTCGAACATCGACGGTATATAGCGCTTCTGCTGATGCGGGTAGAGACTCTCGATGTATTCCTTGTCCCAAACGTGCTGGGCGTGGCCGTTCCAGCCATCGGCCCACGCGTAGGTCGCCGGGACGACCTTGTCCTCTTTGACTTTCAGGAAATACATCGTGGTTTTAGTTTCGGGGTCAATGTATTTCCGCTTCTCCATCACCTTCTTGAACTCCCTCTGGACCTCGGGCGAGAACTTGGTGCCGTGCTTGAAGTCGTAGTGCATGAGGCCGAGAATCGGATGCTGGTTGCACTCGGCGTAGACGGCGTTGAGCTCACACTCGATCCCGCGGAAATGATCTTCCTTGAATTGATCGTAGATGACCTTCGTCAGCCGGTTGTGATCGTATTTGATCTCGATGGGGCCCTGACCGTACTCAACCGGCGCGAAGCGAAACGTGAGAGAGCCCGGTTCATCGTAGCGGTGGTCGTCGAACAGCGTCTCGTGCAGACCCACCATTTGCAACAGGTGACCGCTGTACATGATGTTCTTCTTGATGTTGGGATCGATCCAACCGTACCAGTCCTCCTCGGTATAGGTGATCATGGTCTCTCCGCCCGCCTCGGTTTCGGTTCTGTCCGTGAGGTCGAACTTGCTAAGGTGTGCCCAGTAATCCCACACGTCTTTGTAGATCATCCTCTTGATCAACCTGGCCGACGCTTCTTGATAGAGATCGCGGTGGGCGGGTGTGTAGTGGTAGTGAGCCGACGCCAGTGCGTAGGCTGCGAATGCGATCTGAAACTGATGGGCGTGGAAGCTCATATAGTAAACGGGATCGGTCTCACCCATCATGGAAAAATCGCCATCGAGCTGGTTCGCCAGATTGATCATGTGGCGAACATGGCCCACTTGTTGGGTCGAGAACGCCGGATAGTTCGCCGGGTCCGGTCCGGCGGCAAGCCCTGCAACGGGAACGGCGAGAGACGTTGCACCAATCCACAAGGCAATGAAGCGAGTAGATCCCACCGACATATCACACCTCCAGGGGCGTTGTCCCAGAACGAACCTAGGCTATTGATAAAATAGGTCAAGGACCTATTATTCGCGTCGACGCTCTTGTGGACTCTACCTGGAATCCGCCGAATTCTCCGGCGTCACTCCAATCACTATGGATTCAGAGTGGAGTTTCGAGCCAGAGGCGCATGCGAATTCGTTTCGCGTAAGCTGGTCGACAGGGGCCCAGTGAACTGAACGGAGGAGAAGCCATGGAGATTCGAGGCGCCGTCGTACGCGAGAAGTCCGGGAAATTTCTCCTCGAGGATCTGCAACTCGAGGCGCCGCGGAGCGATGAACTCGTCGTGCGTGTCGTGGGCGTCGGGGTCTGTCATACGGATCTCGTGTGTCGAGATCAGTACTTCCCCGTACCCTTGCCGTGTGTCTTCGGCCACGAGTGCTCGGGAATCGTCGAAAGCGTCGGGGCATCGGTCACCAAGGTGAAGCCCGGTGACCCTGTCGTGCTCAGCTATCTCTCCTGCGGGCACTGCGAACCCTGCCTCGAGGGGAGCCCCGGCTACTGCCTCGATCTCTACACCTGCAACTTCAGCGCCGCGCGGTTCGATGCTTCCACGACGCTGCGCAAGGGCGATGAGGTCATCCACGGCAACTTTTTCAACCAATCCTCGTTCGCAACCCACGCCCTGGCCAGCGAAAAGAACACGGTCAAGGTGCCGGAAGACGTTCCCCTTGAGCTGCTGGGGCCGCTTGGCTGCGGGATTCAGACGGGGGCCGGCGCCGTAATGAACTCGCTCAATCCACGACCGGGCACGACCATTGCGATCTTTGGCTGTGGCTCGGTGGGGCTCGCTGCAGTGATGGGGGCGACCGTCGCAGGTTGCGCTGCGATTATTGCCGTTGATCCCAATCACCTGCGCCTCGAGCTGGCGCGCGAGCTGGGTGCGACGCACGCGATCGATCCGACCCAGGGCGATCCCATTGAGGCCATCCATCAGATCAAGCAGAATGGCGTTCACTACTCACTGGAGTGTACAGGGAAGCCAGAGGTCCTCCGCCAGGCCGTGGATTCACTGACTTTGACGGGCGTCTGCGGTCTGATTGGCGTATCGCCGGTGGGTACGGAGTGCCCCATCGATATGAACAGCATCCTGTTCGGCCGAAGCCTACGCGGCATCATCGAAGGCGACAGTGTTCCCGACGTTTTCATCCCCCGGCTGATCGACCTGTACAAACAGCATCGCTTCCCCTTCGACAAGCTGATCACCTACTACGACTTCGAGGACATCAACAAGGCGGTCGACGACACCGAGCAGGGAAAGGTGATCAAGGCGGTTTTGCGGCTCTGAAGCGGATCCGCACGTTCTTCGAAGAATCGATGGCCGGATTGACGAGATACGGATGGTCGACACCCGAGAACTGGACAATCGAGCCGCCTAAACTTTGAGACACTTTACGTGGCCAGAGGCCGCGAAAGACGTTGGCCTTTTATTGCCCAGCAGAAGTACTAAATGATCATGTTGCGTTGACCGGTTGAGCCCAAGAGATATTTCGTTAAGCCGACTTGAATAGGGCAAAACTGCCCCATGTTGGCAATTCAAAAATCTATTTCAGCGATGTCGAAGCGATGAGAGCCGCGCATTCCAGCGCAGCAAGGCGTTCTTTCTGCACCTCCTGGAACTTCGGCGACTGAAGCATCTGAAGAAAAGCAGCGCGTGACGGGTACTCGACCAAAAGAACCTTGTCCCACCGGTCTTCTTCACCGGCTACGATGTAGTGATCTGCTTTCCCCTGCCAAATCAATTTTCCGCCTACCTCTGCGACCAATGGCGCTACGTTTTGAGCGTAACGGGTATAGACAGCTTCTCCGGACTCTCCACTCTCAGTAGTCGTCTTGAACTTCAAGAGGTTGATCATTACAACCGGTTGATCATCCGCGCACTGGGCGAAACTTTTCAGTTCGTCTTCATTCAGGCTCATGGTTTTCATCTTGGACCTTTCAGTGTGAAACAACCGGCTCCACACCCATGTGATGAATCAAGAATGCAGGTAGTCGTTTTGTATAGCGAAGTTTCACAGGCTCTGGCTCAAACTTGTTTGACCGCATAAATAGGATCGACTTTTATTTATACATGGCTGAAGACAGCGTTGCCGAAAAGGGCGTCGCGGAAGCGGATATCAATCAGATCCCGGTACAAGCCACCCCCCACACGGTCGCGCGCGGTCACAAGAAATCCCCCACGCGATCGCAAACCCTCCCCACAAATGGGCGCGACTCGCCTAGAATGGCGCCGAGGAGTTCACCCCATGTCCCCCGTCAAGACTGTGAATGCCGAGCCGCAAATCCATTACCGAACCTGCCCGCTCTGTGAGGCGACCTGCGGTCTCGCAATCGAGGTCGAGGGAGATCGAGTCGTTCGAGTCCGGGGCGATCGAGAGGATCCCTTTAGCGGGGGCTTCATCTGCCCGAAGGGCTCGACGCTTGGCGAGTTGCATCACGATCCGGACCGGCTCCGCAAGCCGCTCGTCCGCCGGAACGGACAGCTCGAAGAGGCGACCTGGGACGAGGCCTTCGCGGCGATCGCAGCTGGGCTCGGGCCGGTTTTCGAGGAGCACGGCCGGGAATCGCTGGCATTGCTGCTCGGCAATCCGATCACCCACCATCTCGCGCCCGCGCTCTATGTCGTCCCGCTCGCCCGGGCCTGCGCGACCCGCAATATCTATAGCGCTTCGACCGTCGACCAGATGCCCCAACACCTCGTCTCGGGTCTGCTCTGGGGAGACGCCAATGTGTTTCCGATTCCCGACATCGACCGGACCGACCATCTTCTGATGCTAGGCGCGAATCCGATGGCTTCGAATGGCAGCTTGATCACGGCGCCTGACTTTCCGGGTCGAATGAAGAAGCTGCGGAAGCGGGGTGGGCGCCTCGTTGTCATCGATCCGCGCCGAACCGAAACCGCTCTTCGAGCGGACGAACATCTCTTCATCACGCCGGGGACGGATGTCTTCTGGCTGGCCGCGCTCGTGCAGACGCTCTTCGAGGAAGATCTGGTGTCGATTGGGCGACTGGCGCCCTTCGTTGAAGGGGTCGACGAGATTCGCGAATTGGTCAGACCCTTCACGCCCGAACGAGTCGCTCCGCTCTGTGGCATCGATGCCGAGACCACGCGACATCAAGCGCGTGCGCTCGCGGAGGCAGCGGCAGGCGCGGTCTACGGCCGCTTCGGCAATCACACCGTCGAGTTCGGCGGTGCGACCGCGTGGATGGCCGCGATCCTGAATATCCTGACGGGCAACTTCGATCGACCCGGCGGCGTCATGACTTCATCGCCGATCACGTCGCGTGTGGACGACGCTGAGCCCGGGGGGCGAGGTTACCGCGTGGGGCGCTGGAAGAGTCGGGTGAGTGGGCATCCCGAGGTGAACAGTGAAATGCCCGCGGCGAGCCTTGCAGAGGAAATGGAGACCGAAGGGAAGGGGCGGATCCGCGCGCTGGTTACTGTTGCGACGAATCCCGTGCGCTCTTATCCGAATAGCGAACGTCTCGATAAGGCGTTTGCAGAACTCGACTTCTTCGTTGCGTTCGACATCTACGTAAACGAGACGACGCGGCACGCCGACGTCATCCTGCCGGCACCATCCGCGCTCGAAGAGGAATCCTACGAGCTGATCTTCATGGCAAACGCGGTTCGCAGCTTCGGGAAATTTGGGAAACCCATTTTCGACGGAGAGGGCCCGTCGGAGGCCGACATTTTTGCACGGCTGGTCCTCGTCTTGCGAGGCGAGGGTGCAGCGGCGGATCCCGCGATCGTCCACGACGAGCTATTGAACGAAGCGGTCGAGAGATTGCTCGACCCGGAGAGGGGGCAGACGACCGACCTCGGTCGCGATGAGATCATGGCCGCGCTAAAGGAACTGTCGCCGGTCGAAAAACTACTCGATTTGAAGCTGCGCACCGGCTGGCAAGGCGATCTCTTCGGCCGCCGCCCGGGCGGTACCTCGCTCGGCAAGCTCGTCGAGCATCCCCACGGCGTCGATTTCGGGCCGATGATCGAGCGTTATCCCGCACGGCTGAAAACCGAGTCGGGTCAATTCGAGTTGACCCCGGAGCACCTGGTTGCGGATTGGGCGCGGGTCCGTGCGCGACTCGAGTCTCCGGATGCAGCCGATGGACTCCTGCTGATTGGCCGCCGCCATATTCGATCCAATAATTCGTGGATGCATAATATCGAGCCCCTCGTCTCGGGACGCTCGCGGTGCACGCTCCTCATGCATCCGGAGGACGCTCTGCGATACGGACTTGCGAATGGCAGTCTTTCGGAAGTGCGCTCGCGCGCGGGAGCAGTGAGGGTCGAGGTCGAGATATCCGAGGCGATGATGCCCGGCGTCGTTTCGCTCCCCCACGGCTGGGGCCACGATGTCGATGGCATTCGGATGAATGTCGCGGCGGAACACGCGGGGGTCGGGAGCAACATCCTGGCCGATGATCGGGTGATGGATTCCGCGAGCGGCAATGCGGTCCTCAACGGGATTCCCGTCGAGGTCTCAGCGATCGCATAACGGGTCCTATACCCCGGTTTCGGGCTTCCAGCTGATGGATTCACTCGGGCGCGAGGATACACATCGCACCGGCGAGTCGCCGCCGGACCCCGTTCGCCCGCCACCGGGAATGTCCTGTTACCATGGCATTCATGGAAATGAAGACCCTCACGACGGAACTCGACTCCGGAATTCTGCTCCTCACCCTGAATCGCCCGGACCGGCTCAACGCGTTCACGCAGACGATGGCCGAAGAGCTGCTCGCTACCTTGGACGAGATCGACTCGAACGACGCGATTCGCGCGGTGATCATCACCGGCGCCGGCCGCGGCTTCTGCGCCGGGGCCGATCTCGGCGGCGGGAGCGGAGCCTTCGACCACAGCGACGACGAGCCCGCCTCGCAGCACCGCGACAGCGGCGGTCTCGTCACGTTGCGGATGTACGAGTGCAAGAAACCCCTGATCGCGGCCATCAACGGGCCGGCGGTGGGCGTCGGCGTCACGATGTCCCTGCCGATGGACGTTCGCATCGCCAGCGACGCGGCGAAATTCGGCTTCGTCTTCGCCCGGCGGGGCATCGTACCCGAGGCCTGCAGCGGCTGGTTCTTGCCTCGTGTCGTCGGCATCTCCCAGGCCATGGAGTGGGTCGCAACAGGACGGGTATTCGGTCCCGACGAGGCTTTGGCGGGCGGGCTGGTGTCGCGGGTGGTCCCGCCCGAAGAGCTGCTTCCGACGGCGCGTGCGTTGGCCGAGGAAATTGTTGCGAATACGAGTGCGGTTTCGGTTGCCCTCTCACGTCAGCTGATGTGGAAGATGCTCGGGGCCGGCCACCCGATGGATGCGCACAAGATCGACTCGCGTGCCATCTACGCCATGGGGCGGTCGCCTGATGGGCACGAAGGGGTCGCCAGCTTCCTCGAGAAGCGGCCGGCGGACTTCTCCATGAAGGTCTCGCGGGACATGCCCGAAGGCATTCCGTGGTCGAAGCCGCCCTCGTTCAGTGACTAACAGGCTGCTGAAGAATCCTCCCGTCGCCGGGCGCGAATCTTCAGACATTGCTCTCTCTTTTCTCCGGCTATTGAGATATCAGGGAAGACTATAATCGACGCGCCCGATGAAATCTCACGACGTGCGCATTTGCATTCGGGGCGTGATATGGCGTCGGAAGTCCCTCAACACCCTTAGCTTTCATTGTCAGGAACCACGGCGATTTTCACCAAATCCGGATTCCCGGCCAGCCTGCGAAATCCCCTATCTTCGATCTGTTCCAAAGGGATCACATCGGAAAGCATGGAGGCTGTGTCGATCTTGCCTTGCTGAATGAAGTCGATCACCATTGGAAATTCGTCGTAGTAACCGAAAACTCCCCTGAGTGACACCTCCCGAACGCAAAGCAATAGAGGTTCGATGCTCACTTCCTTCTCGCTGACACCGATGAGCATCACCTGGCCGCCTCTTCTTGCCAAACCATAACTTGTTTGAAGGGCTTGAGGCGCTCCCGCGCACTCGAAAACGTGATCGGCGCCAAGACCCCACGTAAAATCGTAAACCCTCCGTCGGGTTTCGCTTCTCTCTGCCATTGGATCCAACACCACATCAGCCTTCATTTTCAGAGCGAGCTCTCTCTTTCTTGTGGATGGTTCCAGAACTATGATTCTTCTCGCGCCTCCGATCCGAAGAAACTGGATGACCCCCAGGCCGATTGTCCCGGCGCCGATTACTACGGCAGAGTCGCCCGGTCGGAAGCCGGACCGGCGTACCCCATGCAAGGATGTGGCAAGTGATTCGGTGAAGACAGCTTCTTCGAAACTGACTTCATCCGGGAGTCGGAACAGCATCTTTCCCGGGTGGCGAATTCTTACATGGCTTGCGAAAGCCCCATCTCTCCCAGGGACGAGTCCGATTCCCTCGGCAACAGCCTGGGTACAAAGCGAAAGCTGCCCTCGGCAACAGTAATGGCACGCCCCGCATTCAGCCATTGGCTTGACAGCCACCCGATCCCCAATACTCCAGACACCTGCACCCTCTCCCACCTGACTGATGGTCCCCGTGCATTCATGTCCCATCACAGTGCCTGGCTTGATGACGATCCCGTTCAAGTACCCGTGGATATCGGAGCCACAAATGCCGCAATGCGACACGGCTACAACCACTTCTCCGGGGTCGGCTACCGGCTTGCTGCGCTGCTCCACGATAATGCGTTGTTTCTCGACAAAAACGGCAGCTTTCATGAGTGACCCCTCTCAACCCTGGATCAAAATGCGTGTCTTGAGAATAAGCCTTTGCCTGCCAGGCGCTATACTGCCGTGACCAACTCAGCGTAATAAATAGGAATAAGCCATGGGGCTCGATTCGTTTTCATTAAAAGGCCGCACCGCACTGGTTACCGGTGCATCCAGCGGCATTGGCAATGGTGTTGCCAGGGGGCTGGCACAGGCAGGTGCTACGGTGGTTGTCGCCGCCCGTCGCCGGGATAAATTAGAAAAACTGGTCAAGGACATCGAGCAGGAAGGTGGCCTGGCCATGGCGGCTAGCCTTGATGTCACCGACAACAATACCATTAACACAGCCCTGGACCAGGCACAGGAAAAATTGGGTGTCATCGACATTGTCGTAAACAATGCCGGTGTCGCCGATGTCAAACCCTTTCTCAAAACGGAAGATGAAAGCTATGACTTTGTTATGGATACCAACGTCAAGGGCGTGTGGCAGGTAACACAGGCAGCGGTACGGAGAATGGTCGACGCCGGCACTCCCGGTTCCATTGTCAATATCAGTTCTCTGCTTGGCCTCGGCGCACAATCGGGGTATACCAGTTACTGTGCCTCGAAGGGTGCGGTGATCCAGTTGACCCGTGCCATGGCTCTGGACCTGGCCCGCTACAACATCCGGGTTAATGCCATTGCGCCCGGCTGGTTTGTCACCGAAATGAACCAGGACTTTTTGATGTCGGGGGATGGCCAGGCCTACCTGAAAAAAACCCCGGCCCGTCGCGCGGGAGAGATACAGGAACTGGTGGGGCCAATCATCCTGCTCTGTTCTGAAGCCGGCTCCTTCGTCAACGGTGTGGTGCTCCCGGTTGATGGCGCCCATTCGATAGCATTGATCTGACTATTGTCTTCCTTCAATCAGAGCTACTGCCATTTTGGCCAACTCAGCGGGAATATTGCCCAGCTCAAGCGCTTCTTCTCCTTGGGAGGCAGTGCCGATCAGCCCGCGCTTCTTGACACCCTGCACAATGGCCGCCAAACGGAACAAACAGACAGCCAAATAGAATGGCCAGTTGTCGATCTTTTCGATACCGCGGAGTCGGCAGTACTGCTCGACAATTTCTCGTTCATTGGGTATGCCAAGCGATGCCCGATCTCTTCCCCCTAATCCCCGGATAGGAAAGGTTTCCGGCAGTCGCAGCCCCATGCAAAAGTAGGCCAAGTCGGCAAAAGGATGTCCCAGGGTGGAAAGTTCCCAGTCCAGAACAGCCTTGAGGCGCAGGGCATTTGACTGGAAGATCATATTTGAAAAATGGTAGTCACCATGAACCAGGCTTACCTGTCCGTCATCACCGGGAACTTGCGCCGGAAGCCACTCCATCAGTTCTTCCATTTCGCCGATGGTTTCGGTTTCAGAGGCCCTATATTGTTTTGACATCCGTCCGATCTGGCGCTCAAAGTAATTGCCGGGCTTGCCATAATCTCCCAATCCGATGGATTCCGGTTTCAAGTTATGTAGATTGCTCATCACCCGAATCATTTCTTCATACAGCGAGTTACGTTTTTCACGATCGCACTCTGGCAGCGCGGCGCTGTGAAATACATGGCCTTGTTCGAAACTCATCAAAAAGAAGATGCTACCGATCACATCTCGATCATTGCATAAATGGTAGGCACGGGGTACCGGAACATCGGTGGCTTTGAGCGCTTCGATTACCCGGTACTCACGGTCCACGGCATGTGCTGATTTTAGCAACGGTCCAAACGGTTGGCGTCGCAATACGTAGATCCCGCTTTGAGCCTTGATTGAATATGTCGGATTGGATCGACCTGATGCGAACCGCTGTATCTCAATGGGGCCTTCAAAATCTGGAATCTCATCTTTCAGATAGCGAGTGAGTTTGATTTCGTCGATACTTGTCGTCGGGTTGGTCATTGACTCCACCTTCCCTTTTCATGCGACGATAGATCGTCACACAAATAGTTTGACTGCGTCATCAGTCGAAACTCTGATCAATAGCCCCTTCGAGATTTGACACAACGCGATCCTTGGCAGCTGTTACTGGTACTTCTTGAGTTCCAGCCTACCGATCAGGTTACGGTGCACCTCATCCGGACCATCTGCAATTCTCAACATTCGCGCGTTGGCATATGCGATTGGCAAGCCGAAATCATCCACCACGCCCGCGCCGCCATGTGCCTGGATTGCCCAGTCAATTACCCGACAGGCCATATTCGGCGCCATCACCTTGATCATGGCGATCTCTTTACGCGCCACTTTATTACCTACTGTATCCATCATATAGGCAGCCTTGAGCACCAGGAGTCTTGCCTGATCAATCAGGATGCGAGACTCGGCAATACGCTCCATAGTCACTGTCCTCTCCGCGACGGGCTTGCCGAATGTCACGCGCGTCAGAGTTCTTTTGCACATCTTCTCGAGCGCTCGCTCCGCCAGACCGATCAAACGCATGCAGTGGTGGATGCGCCCTGGTCCCAATCTTCCCTGGGCAATCTCAAAACCCCTTCCTTCGCCGAGCAGGATATTTTCGACCGGCACGCGTACATTCCGAAACAACACTTCACCGGTAACATCCGGGGTGCCGCAGTAACCAAAAATGGGCAACGGCCGCAGCACCTTCACGCCAGGCGTATCGAAAGGCACAATAATCATGGATTGCTGTTTGTGTCTGTTTGGATTGTGCGGATCAGTCTTGCCCATGAAAATAATGACTTTGCAGCGCGAATCCGGCGCGCCTGAGGAAAACCATTTGTGGCCATTGATTATGTAGTGGTCAGCGTCGCGTACGATGGACGACTGTATGTTGGTGGCGTCCGAAGATGCCACTTCCGGTTCCGTCATGGCAAAACAGGAGCGAATTTCGCCATCCAGAAGTGGCTTCAGCCAACGCTTTTTCTGCTCTGATGTTCCATAGCGCACCAGCACTTCCATGTTTCCGGTATCAGGCGCGGAACAATTGAATACTTCTGGAGACCACATAACCCGTCCCATGATTTCACACAGCGGAGCGTATTCCAGGTTGGTCAGTCCGCCGCCGTATTCGGATTCCGGCAGAAAAAGGTTCCACAACCCCTGCTCCCTGGCTTTGGGCTTCAGCTCCTCAACGATTGACGGCCAGAAACGGCCTTCAGAAACTTCCTGGTAGTAGCGCGCCTCATTGGGATAGATGTATTTGTCCATAAACCCGGTCAGGCGCGCCATCAGTTCCTTGGTGCGGTTTGTATATTCGAAATTCATGTGGTTCTCCAGACATTCAAGGGGGATAGCATGGCCATCCCTCTGTCATATCCCAACATCGTACCACTATCCATGACGAGGACCGCCCTATGGTATGAGCGACCTGATCGGCGTCTCGCCGCCGGGAACCGCTACGCAGACAAGCTCGACATCGAGTTCATCGCTTCGTCAAGCTCTTCCTCAACGGAGAGCAGCTCGATATACTTGCCGCCATTGCGGGCGGCTGAGAATCCTCGGCGCTGGCTACGCCAGACGCATCGTTGGCTTCATCCACCTACAGCCTTTCAAGGAGTTGACACATGGCCGGATCAGAAAACGATCGATTGATCTACGTCGACATGGCGGATCAGAGCGTTTCGCTCGAGCCGTTCCCCGCGGAGTGGAAATTGCTTGGGGGTCGCGGCCTGTCTGCCAAGATCATGCTCAAGGAGTGTGACCCCACCTGCGATCCGCTTGGCCCCGACAACGTGTTGGTCGCGGCACCTGGTCTTTTGGCCGGTACGGCAGCGCCGACGTCCGGCCGCATCTCCATTGGCGGCAAGAGCCCGCTGACGGGTGGCATCAAGGAGGCGAACGCCGGCGGCAACCCGGGTCAGCACCTGATGAAGCTCGGGTTTCGCGCGATCGTCGTGAAGGGACAGCCTGCGGATCGTAACAGGCGCTATGGCCTGCGCGTCTCGGCAGAGGGTGCGGAGATCGTTGCAGCCGACGACTACAGGGGCATGTGGAACTACGCGTCCTGCGAGAAGCTACTGGCGGGCGAGTCGAAGAACGCCTCGGCAATTTCGATCGGGCCCGCCGGAGAGATGATGCTCTCGGGCGCCTCCGTCGCCTGTACCGATCAGGACAAGGAGCGACGGCCGGCGCGGCACGCGGCTCGCGGTGGTCTCGGGGCTGTGATGGGCTCCAAGGGTCTCAAGTGGGTCCTCGTCGACCCGGGCAAGGCCAAGGCGCGTCGGGCAGTGGACAGCAAGGGCTTCACCCAGCAGGTCAAGAAGTTCAGCAAGGAGACCGTGGACGGCCCGCAGATGTTCGCCAACGGCACCAGCGCCTTTGTGCAGACGGCCAACATGCTTCACACTTTCGTGTACAAGAACCGAACCGCGGGCCAGTCGCCGGATGTGAACGAGCTGGACGGCGCCCGCATCATGGAGAGCTTCGCGGAGCGCGGCGGAGGAATGCACGGCTGTCTCACCGGCTGTATCGTTCAGTGCAGCAACGTCGTTCACGATGCAGAGGGCAACTACAAGACTTCCGCTCTCGAGTTCGAGACCCTCGCGCTGCTGGGCGGGAGCTGTGCAATCGACAGCTGGGAGCACGTTGCCGATCTCGACCGTCTCTGCGATGAGCTTGGCCTGGACACGATCGAGACAGGCGCCGCCATCGCCATCCTGATGGACTCCGGAGGCATGGAGTACGGCGACGCCGAGGGTGCCAAGAAGCTGTTGCGGGATCTCGCCGAAGGCACCGAGCTCGGCAAGGTCATTGGCAACGGGGCTGTTGCGACTGGCAAGCACACCAAGCACCCGCGTGTGCCACACGGTCGCGGTCAGGCGATCCCAGCCTGGGATCCGCGTCCCCTCAAGGCGGCCGGCGTCACCTACGCGACCAGTCCCATGGGTGCCGACCACACGGCCGGGTTGATCATCGACCCCGGGCTGCCGCTCGAGGAGATTGCACGGGCTTCCCAGGAATCGCAGATGGCCAATACCATCTGTGACTCGTCCGGCTTCTGCCAATTCATCCGTCCGTGTATGGATGACATCCGAGCGTTCTACGGCGCCTTCGAGGGGATCGAGGTCTCGCGTGAGCAGATCGGGGACCTCGCCTGGGACGTGCTCGCGGACGAGTGGAAGTTCAATGAGGCCGCGGGCTGGAAGCCCGAGGACGACAAGCTGTCCGACTGTCTCGTGAACGAGGGCATCGGACCGGATGGCGTCTTCAAGTTCGATGTCGGCTCCGACACCATCGCGGCCGCGAAGGTGCGCTTCGAGCCGCGTGACGAACTCTACGAGTCGCGCGCGACCGGCTGACTCTGCGCGCGTCGACAGACCCGGGGCGGGGAGCTGGAGAGGCTTCCGAGAAGTAGACGTACAGGCGGGCATGGCCCGCAATGATTCTATCGACCGAGTGATCCGGCATCCTGAAAAGCAGTCGGATAGACTATGTAACGCTCGGAGGAGTCTATTAAGGAGGAATCCTGTGTTACGAAACCTCGTTCCCCTGGCGGATTCTCTCAGCGAAGCTTCCCGGCTCTATGGCTCCAAGACTGCCGTCATGCATGGCGAAAGGCATTTGACATATTCAGAACTAAATGAAGAAGTCGATCGCTTTGCGCGGGGCCTGATGTCGACAGGAATCGGAAAAGGCGATCCTGTAATAGTCTGGATGCCAAACAGTATCGAATGGAACATCGTCTTCCCTGCTCTGGCAAAGATCGGTGCCATTACGGTTCCGGTCAGCACGCGATATCGAAGTTACGAGATGGAATACATCATCGAGCGTTCCGACGCCGTCGCCGTAATCATGACAGATGCTTCTCTCGACATTCCCTTCCTGGATATGATTGCGAAAATGGTTCCCGAAGCCGCTTCGTCAGCGCCGGGACACATCCGATCAGAACGTTTCCCCAGCCTCCGCAACCTGATCATTTCTGGAGAAAGGGGCCTTGCCGGCTCTTATTCGATGGAGGACATTGACGGGGCCGCGTCTGCCACAGACCCGGAGGACCTGGCAGAAAGGAATTCCCAGGTCGCGTTCGAAGACGCTTTCATGATGCTCTTCACTTCGGGCACGACTGGTCGGCCCAAAGGCTGCCTGATTCCACAGTCAGCCTTTTGCTACCACGCCGCCAACTACGCCAGTGTACTTGACTGGAGCGAGGAAGACGTCGCCCTGGTTATCATGCCCTACTTCCACATCTTCGGCAGCCAAGGGCATATGGCGGCCAGCTTTCTTCGCGGGTCCAGGCAGATCATCATGGACGCATTCGATGCCGGAGAGGCATTGAGGCTTATCCAGCAGGAAAAGGTCACCCTCTTCAGCGGAGCGCCGACACTGTTTATCTCCTGCCTGAACCATCCCGATTTTTCAGTGGCCGCAGTTTCCACCCTTCGAGCAGGCGCAATGGGTGGATCGCCTTGCCCGCCGGAGATCATGCAGCGTGTCATGGATTCCGAAAAGGGAATGGGAATGGATATCAGGGTCGTTTACGGGCTTAGCGAAGCGTCCGGTACCGTTTCGCTCACCGAGAAAGACGATTCGTTAGAAAGAAGAGTCTCCACCGTGGGAAAGCCGATTCCCGGCCTCGAGGTAAAAGTCGTGGATGCAACCAAGGGGAACGAATTGAGACCCGGCGAACAGGGGGAACTGTGGGTGAGAAGCCCTCACAACATGATCGAGTATCATAAGGACCCGGAGAGCACGGCGCAGAGATTAGGCGGGGGATGGCTGCATACGAACGACCTCGCCACCCTCGATGAAGACGGGTATATCAGCATAACCGGCCGTCTTTCAGATATGATTCTGGTGGGCGGTTTCAACACTTACCCAACCGAAATCGAGCAATTTCTTTACACCCATTCCAAGGTGCATGATGTTTCCATAATCGGGGTGCCGGATGAACGGATGGGCGAAGTCGTGATGGCTTACATCATCCCGAAAGAAGGAACCGATCCGACCGCTGCGGAAATTGTCGATTTCTGCCAGGGGAAGCTCGCCAATTTCAAGATTCCCAGATATGTAGAGTTTGTCGACTCATTTCCGCTTACAGGCAGCGGAAAGGTTCAGAAATTCACTCAGCGCAAGGTGGCCACGGAGAAGCTTGATAACCCCTCCGGTGTGGCATGATCGTCAAGCGCATCCTGCTCGGGTAGTTTCAAAAGCCGCGTAAACTAACTTTGAACCTTTCCCCATGCCGCCGTTCGCATTCCAGAGCGCATCGAAAGCTTCAGGTGCATCTGCCACCAATCCACTGATTCCGATCAGCCGACACCGGTGTGGGTGAATAGTTCGTCTCCGTGATCGATGCGTTCGTAAACCGACTGGACAATTTCAGCGGGTACGTCGAAGACGACGTGGTTTGGTCCGACGCCCTCGACTGACATCCACTTTGGCAGGCGATCGTCGTCGTCGGTGAATCCGGCGCGACGATTGAACTCCCACTCATCGACGAGAACCTGCCACGACATGTCAGCGATTTGTCGGCGGCTCACCTCGATGCTGTAGAGGTAGCCATAGAGCTCTCGAAGGTCGTCGAGGGTTGTGCCGAGGAACGTGCAACAGCCCGATGAGTCGACCCCCGCGACGACCGTCTGAATCAATTGGGAAGTCTTCGCGAGCTTGTCCGGCGGTACCGAAGCATCCATCGAAATGCCCGCCGTGTGGTCGGCACCCTGCGGGCTGGTCGCATAGGTCACGCCGGTCGCGTGCAGGGTGCGCGGCTCCCATGCCGCGATCGCCTGTCCTTTGACGGTCGGGATTCGATGATGGCTGAGCTGGCGACCGGTCTCGTCGGCGCCATTGCCGATCATCTTCCCGAGTTCGCTGCCGTTGGCGATTTCTTCGAACAGTCGCTTCATCCCTGCGTGATCGCCGAACTCCATCTTTCCCGCGTCCATGTAGACGGCAATGGTCGCACCGATCTCGATCGTATCGACGCCGATGTCGTCGCTCAAGCGATCGAGATCTGCGACTTCCTCCCACGACTCGATCCCGCAGTTCGAACCCAGCAGCGCAAGCGTCTCGAACTCGAGGCCCGAAGTCTTGTAGTTTCCTTCCCGGTCATGCACGCGGTTGCTGCACTGTACGATGCAGCCCGTCATGCAATTGTGCATTCCGCCGCCGCGCGATTCGAAGGTTTCGGCGATCCCGGCGCCGTCGAGGCCCCCGGCGTACGCATTGGAGCTGGCTGTTCGGTTGTTGGTCGGTAACGACTCGAGCGCATTTGCAGCGGTGACGAATCCGCTCGTCCCAATCTCTAATATGTTCGGTCTCGACTGCCAGCTCCGGGTATAGGACTTGATCTTGGTCGAGAAACCCTTCGCGTCGGCCGCTTGCCGCAGCCTCGCCTTCCCGGGGTCGATCGCGACAAACTTGAGCCCCTTCGAGCCCATCACGCCCCCGACCCCGCCGCGAGCGGCATGGCGCGCAGGAAACCGGGTCTCGCGATCCGTGCAGGCGATCGATGCGCCCTTGAGACCCCACTCGCCCGCGGGACCGATGCTGATGAACGAAGCGGATTTCGGATAGTGATCGCACAAGTCCTCGCATAGCGGATAGTTCCACTTGTACCTGTGCGCGTCTGCGGCAACGAGCCGCGCGCCGTCGGCAGCGATCTCGAGCCCGAAGCGTCGGTCTTTGTCCGCGGGTTTGCCGCGGACGATGATCGCGCGTATCCCCAGCTTCATCAGATCTTGACCGGGTTCACCACCGGCGTTGGCCTCCTTTATTCCACCGGTCAACGGGCTCTTGCAACCGAAGGAAATTCGACCGGAGGTCGGCATCGCGGTACCGGACAGAACCCCCGGCGCCATCACGAGAACGTTGTCCGAACCGAGAGGATCGCAGGCGGGATCGCAGCGCTGAAGCAGGATCTTCGCGAGAAGGGCGCGACCGCCCAGCAGCCTCCACTCGTCGGGGAATTGTTCGTAGACCGTCGTGCCGAGGGCCATGTCGACACAGAGCAGGCGATCTTCGGTCGGTCCCGTTGAACTCATGGCTTGTCATCCTCTCTACAATGGGTTGTCTCGAACGTGTCTTCCGAGATGCTCAAGCCGTAGCGTTCCGCGGTGTTCCGGCGGGTGATCGCTTTCTTCAGGCTCTATTCCCCGTGGACACGCTCCATGGCGTCGGCCTCGATGATGATCAGCTCCCGGTAGTTGCCTCGCACTTCCCAGGTCCCCAGGAAGCCTTTCGGCACAAGCACGGCCTCACCGGGGCCGTAGGTCACGGCCTGACCATCGACGGGCGTCAGCACCAGCTCGCCGTCCAGCATCCACACGAACTCGTCGTAGGGAAACGGCGCACTGATCTCGACGACTGCTGGGGGGCTGGCATAGATCTCCACGAGGATCTCGCCTTCATACAATCGAGTGGTACCGACCCCCTTCCAGCTGTCGTCGCCCCCCGTCAACTCGAGATCGGCAGCCGTGGGCTCGACGGGCTGCAGCTCGACGCGGTTGAGCCGCTCGGCTTTCAGCGGCAGAATTTCCGGCGTGTCCCGGAACAGACCGGCGAGGATCAAACCGGCCAGCTTGAACAAGCTGTCTCCACTGTCGTTGGCCTGGGTCTCGATCACGACCAGCTCCCGATAGTTGCCGGCCATCCCCCACGTGCCCTTGAAGCCCTTGGGCACGAGCAGGGTATCGCCCGCCACGTAGGTCTCACTTCGACCCCCGACGTGGGTGAGCGTGAGCTCGCCATCTAGCACCCAGACGAATTCGTCGATGGTGAAGGGGACGTTGATGTTCAGGAGTGCCGGCTTCGCCTCGTACAAAGAAACGACGAATTCGCCTCGGTGCAGCTCCTTCTCCGCGTGTTCGCTGACGCCAGAAATCACCACGGATTCGGGCCAGGGCTCGAACGCCTCGAGTTCGAGCGCGTTCAGCCTCTCGGCCTTCAGCGGTACGACCTTCGGCGCAGCGTGCACCTGCGTCGGCAATAGCGCGACGAGCAGAGCGACCACTTGGATGGTGATCTTCATTACGCACCTCCAACCCGGAGTTGCAATGCATCAGCGCGGTGGCGAGCCCCGGCCTCGAACCTGCGCTGAGATTCCGTTTCAACTCGGTTTTGACTGCACCAGCTCCCCTACTGCGCGGTGGGCCTGTTCGATGGCGCAATCCACCCAGGAGTAGCCACCTGCGTCGGCGCTCGCGATCGCAATGCGACCGAATCTCTGGCGTCCAATCTCCCAGGGGGCTTGTCCTGCCGGCCACTCCGGATCGTGGAGTGGGTCGCGCTCGTACGAGTAGCCGTGAGGCCAGCGGTTGACGGTGATCGCCAGGATGTCGCGGGCCGAGTCGAATCCGCCGCCGGCCAGCATGCCCGCCAGGTGCTCGCGGATTTCGCGCTCGTAATCGGTAAAGGTCATCCCTTCGAGGATCTCGCGCCCTTCGCGGTAGCGCTCACGCATCGAGCCACTCGCGACATCGGTTCCCGGCGCTGCGATCATGTGCAGCGCCACCGGTTTCTTGGGATCCCAATCCTGATGGTGATCACCGAGGCTTTTACCGTAGCCGAAGATCATGGTGTGGAAGCGGCCCGCTGCGTAGAAGCCGGCAGAGCCCAGCTTCTCCAAGGCCTTTCCATTTTTTAACAACACATTGGTGGATACCAGGGGCGTCTTGACCCCATAGTCCAGCGCCTCCTTCTGTGCTTCGGGCAGCTTCGGGCAAAGATGAGGGATCATCCGATTGTAACAGGCGAGGACGCAGTCGCGTGCGCGTGCGCGGTAGGCGCGCCCTCCGCGTACGTAAGTGACCGCCACGCCGCCGTCGCCCGAATCGACGTGGACCGCTGTACTGTTTAACCGCAGCCGCACCGGCGATCCGGCAGCATCAAGGCGTGCGTAATCGAAGCGGGCGCTGACCACCTCTTCCACGCTCTTGGCGGAGCTGACGCCGGGAATCAGCTTCAGCACCTGCAGCCGTGGCAGCGTCGCATTGCCGTCGGGAAAAGAGACGCCTGCATGACTGTCCACGGCGGCTTGTATCTCGAGTTCCATGGCGCGACCGAAATCTCCGAGGCCGCGTACCCCGGGCATACCGAAACCCATGCCGGAGAGGGCTGGAACGGCATCTGTCCCCACGCCAAAGATTGGCGCCGTGTAGCGCTGAAAAATACGCGCTGCCTCTTCCGGGAGACCCGCGTGCTTCACGAGAAAGTCGTGATAGGAGATCTTGTTCAGAGCCTCCATCTTCTGGGCGTCGGGTACGTCGGCCAGGTAGTCCGTGCGCTGAGTCAAGAAGCGCTTGAGCTGGCCCTGCGCGGCTGCAGAGATTGGTAGCTCCCCCACCCGCTTGACCCAGTGGTACTCGTCGTCGGGCCCCGTCTGTGTGAAGGGAGTCAGCGGGCCGACCATCAGCTGGTCTCGGCCGAAGTGGTCGCTGTCGAAGTAGACGCTGGACTCCATGCCGAAGGGGTGGGTGGCGAAATCCAGGTCCTGATTCTCGCTCAGCCGCTCGATGTCGATGCCGATCTCGCCGAGCAGTCCCAGCGTTACATCGCTGTAGTTCGCGTGCTCGAGGTAGCCGCTGCCGCCCATCGAGAGGTAGCGCTCGCCAGCGTGTTGGAACTCATTTCGTTTGGCGCAGCCGCCGAAATCATCGTGGTTGTCGAGAATCAAGATGCGCGCGTCCTTGTGCGCAGCGCGATAGTAATGGGCCGCCGCGAGTCCGCTGATGCCCCCTCCGACGACGATGAGGTCGTAGTTCTCGTCGATGTCCGTGGGGTTCCCCCACTTCTTGCCCCTCCAAGCTCGCCGGTGGGCCACCTCGTACGAGCCTGGGTGATCGCCGCGCAGACCGGTGCGCGTCGGAGGGTAATAGTCCGCTGCTCGCTCCGGCGCGAACTCTGCTTCTTTCGACAGCGCCGCGAGAGGTGCGGCCATCGAGCCCGCCACGGCGATTCCGACACCTTGAAGCAGATCGCGCCGCGTAATGGGACAGAAGAGCCCCAGCTCGCGATCGCGGCTCGAGCTGTCATTACTCCGCTTTGTGCCGGAATTTCGATCGTCGGGTAGCTGTCGCATTATTCTTCCTCCGTGCCGCCGTTCGTAAACCAGATCGTCAGCCCGTGGAGGCCACGGTGCCCTTGAAAAGGAAGAGCGCCGCGACCGTGACGATCAAGAAGGTCGCTTGATTGACTGCACCAGCTCCCCTACTGCGCGGTGGGCCTGGTCGATGGCGACATCGATGAGGGCGGAGCCACCTGCGTCGGCGCTCGCGATCGCAATGCGACCGAATCTCTGGCGCCCAATCTCGTGGGGGGCTTGTCCTTCCGGCGATTCCGGATCGCCCTCGTACGTGTAGCCGTGAGGCCAGCGGTTGACGGTGATCGCCAGGATGTCGCGGGCCGGCTCGAATCCGCCACCGGCCAGCATGCCCGCCAGGTGCTCGCGGATTTCGCGCTCGTAGTCGGTAAAGGTCATCCCTTCGAGGAGCTCGCGCCCTTCGCGGTAGCGCTCTCGCATCGAGCCACTCGCGATCTCGGAT
>SDBV01003568.1_pt1 | contig 22864 bp, 17 predicted proteins | sample 2277081 | NCBI WGS metagenome assembly SDBV01 (sample SAMN10402039, study PRJNA504765) | marine sediment metagenome | isolation source: marine sediment core GS10_PC15, 223 cmbsf | place: Arctic Ocean: Southern Knipovich Ridge | collected 2010 | reverse complement strand
TTGCTCCACGGCCTTGAGGATCTCGGCCTCATCCTGGCAGTCGATTCGTCGCGGGTCGATGACCTCGCCGTCGTCTTTAACCGCCGCCATCACGAGCATTCTCCGATGCAGATCGATACCAATCTGCCACATGGTAAGTCTCCTTGTCTGGTGGACTGTGGATGGGTTTTGCACACACACATCCTAGTCCACCGGCAGGGGGGGCTGCACGTGGCGGTTATAGTATCAGACCGGTATTGGGCATTAAGCAGCTTTTCCAATCGTTGAGCCGTCTGTTTCAGATCGGCCGTGCCCTTCTGGACGCGGCGGACAGCTTACCCGACGCCGTCGTGGTCGCGCCCTGGCCCTATTCTAGCCAGACCCAGGCAGGCCACGGCCCTGAATACCTATATGCCGGCCTAACTCCACGTCTCTGCCCCCAGCGCATCCAGAACTTTCGTCGCCTTTAGAAAGGTTGGTTCTTCAGGACATTTCGCGGCTCCTGCGGCGTCGCCCGAGTCTGCTACCCAGCAAGCACGGGTTCCTCTTCTCTGTTCTGGACGGGACAGAGAAGAGGAACCCGTACTGGTCGCATCGTTCAGCCACTAAGTTGCCGGAAGAGCCGAAAGGTTCCCAACGGTTGTGTCATCGGATGGCCTTTGTTACGATGAATTCATGAACACATACTCTGATTGTATAAGACATCGGACTTGTTGACAACCCGGTAGTACGAGATCGTGATAAGTATTGACGAAGTCAAACAAATCCTTTGCGGACCGATGATTCCGGTGATCACCAATCTGCAGAAGGATCTGTCGATCGATCATGCGGCCATTGAAGACAACGTCCGCTACGTCGTGGATCGAGGTATCGTCACCGGAAGCGGCGTGTTGCTGGCGGTTGGTGCGGGCGGTGACTTTCCCATGCTGTCAATCGACGAACGCAAGAGCGCTGCAAAGACGATTGTTCAGTCCGCGTCGGGACGCGTCCCGGTACTAGTCGGAGCGCAGGACACCAACATCGAGGTGGTGCTCGAGATGGCTCGCTGGGCGGAACAGATCGGCGCTTACGGTATTCAGATCTCGGCCGGTTACTATTACGAATCATCCGACGAGGACTGTCTAAGGGTATTCCAAGCGGTCCACGAAGTCACACGCGAGATCTCCATCATGGTCTACAACACGCCGTGGGAAGGCTACGACATGTCGTTGGCTCAAGTTGCACGGCTGGCGGAACTACCCCGCTGCGTCTCGCTGAAATGGTCTTCGGGGCAAGGCAGCGGAGTGTACCTGCGCGGGCTGGCCCAGTTTTCCGACCGGCTGGCCATCGTCGATAACCAAGGCCTGTGCGTGATGAATCACCTGATGGGCGGAACCGGTTACATCTCACACCTGGCAACGATCTGGCCGGAACACGACCGCCAGGTGTGGCGATTGTTAGAAGCGGGCGACTATCGGGCGGCTCAACGGCGAATCACCTCGGTCAACTGGCCGTGGCAAGACTTTCGCGGAAAGCTATGGAAACGAACGGGAGCGGAAAGTCCGGTCGTCAAGGCGGCCCTGGAACTCTGCGGACGTCCCGGTGGCCCCAGCCGTCTTCCTACGCGCTCATTGAATGACGACGAACGTGCCGAGCTGCGCGATCTGCTGATTCGCATCCGCGTGCCGGATGTGGATAGTGGATAGTGGATAGTGGTCAGTGGATAGTGGATAGTGGATAGTGGATAGTGGATAGTGGATAGTGCTGCTGATCGCCGATCGCTGCCTACTGCCATACTGCCAACTGACCACTGCCAACTATCCACTGACCACTGCCCACTATCCACTGACCACTATCCACTGACCACCGCCATGCACGACGGCTTACATTTCATCGACGGACTCGTCATCGCGGCGTACGCCTGCGCGATGCTGTCGCTCGGTTGGTATTACAGTCGCCGGCAGCAGAGCACCGACGAGTACTTCACCGGCAGCCGGGCGATGAATCCGTTTTTGATCGGCATCTCGCTGTTCGCCACGCTGCTGAGCACGATCTCGTATCTGTCCGGGCCTGGCGAGATCATCAAGAACGGCCCGTACTTGCTGATCGGCAGTGTGCTGTCGATCCCGATTGCCTACGTGATCGTCGCGTATCTGCTGATTCCGGTGTTCATGCGGCATCGTGTCATCAGCGCGTACGAATTGCTGGAAATGAGGCTGGGGCTGAGTACGCGGTTGGTTGGCGCGACGATGTTTATCGCCTTGCGACTCGCGTGGATGGCGGTGCTGTTGAACTTTGCGGCCAATGCCATGCGGGTAATGCTCGGCCTGGACAGCCAGTGGTTGTTTCTGGTGACCCTCGTGATCGGCTCGGTGGCTCTTGTCTATTCGACGTTGGGCGGGCTGCGGGCGGTCGTGATCACGGACTTCATCCAGTTCTTGTTGCTCTTGGGCGGGGCGATCCTGGTGATCGTGACCGTCACCGTGCGACTCGGTGGTTTCGCGTGGTTTCCCACCACGTGGGACGGCGCCTGGCAACCGCAGCCGATCTTCAGCCTCGATCCGTACACGCGGATGACCATGGTTGGAGTCATCGTCATGCAGACGTTATGGGCCGTTTGCACGGCGGGCGGTGATCAGACGGTGGTCCAGCGTTACATGGCCACGCGAGATGTAGTGGCCGCCAGGCGGTCGTATTTGATCAACTCGATCGCGGCGGCGTCTGTCTTGTTGGTCCTCGCACTGGTCGGATTGTCGCTGATGGGTTACTACCGAGTCCACCCGCAACAGCTTCCGGCAGGAGAGACACTCGCTGGCTCGGCCGACGCTTTGTTCCCGCGTTACATCGCCCACCAGTTGCCGATCGGTATCGCGGGGTTGGTAGTGTCGGGTATGTTCGCGGCAGCCATGTCGAGCATTGATTCCGGCGTGAATTCCATCACGGCCGTGGTGATGACCGATTTCGTCGACCGATTTCGCGGCAAACCGATGACCACCGCAGGTCACGTACGCGCCGCGAAAGTGCTGGCGCTGAGCGTGGGGCTGATCGTGATCGCGGCGAGCACCTTGATCGAATACGTGCCGGGAAACTTGCTCGAGGTCTCCAAGCGCGCGACCGGGCTGTTGGTCACACCGATCTTCACGTTGTTCTTCATGGCTCTCTTCGTGCGGTTCGCCACGCCAGCCGGAGCGAACTCGGGATCGCTCTGCGGCTTCTTGACCGCCACGCTGATCGCGTTCTGGAATCCGCTCGTCGAGAGCCGTTCCTTGAGCATCACCTGGATCAATCCCACGGCGCTGACGGTCGGCATCGTGGTTGGCTGCGCCGTCAGCCTGCTCACGCACCACCCACGCCCTACGAGATCGTGATCCCCTTGTCTTTCAGGTACGTGCCAAACTGCACATCAACTTCACGGATGTGCTTCACCAGCCAGTTGACCATCAGCGTGTGGATCGCTTCGGCCAGCGTTTGCGTGGCGCCGTCCTCGCGGAAGTCCTGCTCGAGGCCCGCCAGCGTGGTCCTCAGGTCCTCGTGCTTGTGGTCGGTGAAGTCAAGGGGCCTCTTGGCGTCAGGGGTTGTGAAGAAGCAGGTTCGCAGGGTTGCGGGCGGCGATGCGGAGAAGATTGCGAGACAAGTCATCAAGCCATCGCGATCAGCAGTCCCAAAACAAGCCCACCCCCCAGCCTGCCGGTGTATTCCGCCATCTTGTTGCGCCATCTGTCGCCGTGACGTTCCGCAGCGAGTACAATGTAGCCTGCACAGTTGCATAGCGATCGGGTAAGATGGCCCTCCGAGGCCGTCTTTTTCAGGGTAAACGCGATATCCTTCCACCGTGTCCAAACTTCACGAAAAGTGAACTGTGCGGACACGCCAACGCTTTGCGATCGACGGCCTCGGAGGGCCATCGTACCAATGATTTCTGCAACGCTAGGGTAGATTGCCGCGAGGCGGATTGGTCTCTGGAAGAAGCAAACGAAAGGAGAACCCTGTGGTACGTCGAAACTTGACCTTGGTGATCGGACTTGCGCTGGTCGGCCTGGGTGTTGCCGCGGTCCCGGGCCCGGCGGACGCTGCCGGTGCCCAGCGGAAGAAACAGATCGTCTTCATTCACGGCAAGGCGAGCCACGGCTACGGCGGGCACGCCTACGGCCCCGCCTTCCGCATGCTGGCGCGGATACTCAACCAGAACGTGCCCGCCGTCGCGGCGGTTGTCGTCCGGGACGACCGGGACCTGGCGCCGTTGGACACCGCCGACGCGATCGTGCTCGGTAGCGACGGGGGAAGGCTCGTTAAGACGCTGGGCGAGAGGCTTGGGCCGCTGATGGAGAAAGGGGTCGGGCTGGCGTGCATCCACTATACCGTAGACCCCGCCGATCCCAAGGCGGTCCAGCGACTGATCGCTTGGATCGGCGGCAGCTACGAGCGTCACTGGTCGGTCAACCCCCACTGGGAAGCGCATTTCAAGCGTTTCCCCGACCATCCGGCCGCGCGGGGCCTGAAGCCGTTTCGGGCACAGGACGAATGGTACTACCACATGCGTTTCGCCGAGAACATGAAAGGCGTCACGCCCATTCTCGCGGCGGTGCCACCGGAAAAGACGCGCCAGGGCAAGGATGGCCCGCACAGCGGCAATCCCCACGTCCGCGCGCGATCCGGCATGGCGGAGGCGGTCGGATGGGTCTATCAGCGGCCCGGCGGCGGGCGCGGCTTCGGATTCACCGGGATGCACGCGCACTGGATTTGGGCCCAGGACAGCTATCGCAAATCGGTCCTCAACGGCATCGTCTGGATCGCCGGGGCTGAGGTTCCGCCGGAGGGAGTGCCGTCGAAGACGCCGACCCTGGAGCAACTCGAGGCGGACCTCGGCGTGCCGCGGCCCGCAAACTTCAACGCCGACGCCGTCCGAAAGCAGATCGAGGAGATGAATCCGTAACCCAGCGCGGCCGGTAGCCGCAACCAAAGATTAGGAGGTTAGGGGATTAGGAGGTTAGGGATTCGGGAATTGGGTCTGTCCTCGCAACCCTAACAGCCTAATCTCCTAATAACCTGAACCCAAAGACCCGTGTAAGCAACATGTTACGGCCCATTGGCCAAGAATCTTTGTCAACCGCGGGTGAACTACCGATCGATCAGGAGATTTACCACATGAACCGATTCTTCTGTGTGCTGCTTGTTTCGTTGCTGTTGAATCCTTTTGCCGTTTCGACCAGCGCCGCCGACGGGCCCAACCTTCTTTTGATCACCGTGGACGACATGAGCGCCGACTCGATCGGTGCGTTCGGCTGCAAGCTGCCCGACACCACGCCGCATATCGACCGGCTGGCCGAAGAGGGCCTTCGATTCACCCACGCCCACGTGCAGGTAGGCAACTGCATGCCCTCGCGAAACGTGATGTGGTCGGGCCGCTATCCTCACAATAACGGCGTCGAAGGGTTCTACCAGGTGAAAGATCCCGGCTATCCGCACCTGGTGGATCTGATGAAGGCCGCCGGCTACTTTACGGCGATTCGCCACAAGGTGTCCCACTCGACGCCCTACCATCCGTACGGCTGGGACCTCGTGCTGGATACGCTGCCCGACGGCACCAAAGCACACGTCAAGGACCCGGTATCCTACGGCGTCTCCACGACCAGGGGCATCCGCGCGGCCAAGGCCGAGGGGAAGCCGTTTTGTCTGGTGATCAACATTGCCGACCCGCACAAGCCGTTCCACGCGCAGGGCCGCGGCGGGGAGACGATTGCCGATCGACACACGCCGTCCCGCGTCTTCACGCCCCAGCAGCCGCCCACGCCCGGTTTCCTGTTCGAAGATCCGGTGGTGTCCAAGGAACTGGCCCACTACTACTCGTCGGTGCGGCGCGCGGACGACGGCGTGGGGCACGTCCTGCAAGCGCTTCACGATTCGGGCCAGGCCGACAACACGCTGGTGATGTTCCTTTCCGACCACGGGATGCCGCTGCCGTTTGCCAAAACGCAACTCTACCACCATAGCTCGCACACGCCGTTGATCTTCCGTTGGCCGGGCGTCACGCAAGCCGGATCGGCAGACCGGGAGCACATGGTTTCGGCGGTCGATTTCGTTCCCACGCTGCTGGACGTTATCGGTGTGGCCCATCCCGACGGCATCGACGGACGCTCGTTCGCGCCGTTGCTGAAGGGGCAATCCCAGGCCGGGCGTGAAATGGTTTTCAAGGAATACAACGAGAACGCAGGCGGCTCGCGCGATCCCATGCGGGCCGTGCAGACGAAGCGTTTTTTGTATCTCTTCAACCCCTGGTCCAACGGTGAACGGGTCATGGCCACCGCGACCACCGGCACGCCGACGTATCGCCGTATGGCGGAACTGGCCAAGACGGACAAGACCCTCGCGGCCCGACACGACCTGTATCAGCACCGCGTGGTCGAGGAACTCTACGACGTGGAAAACGACCCCGACTGCCGGCTGAATCTGGTCGACGCTCCCGCCCACCAGCGGGAACTGGCGAGGCTGCGAGAAGCCCTCGAAGCATGGATGGTCGAAACGGGGGACCACATGCTCGACGTGTTCTGCCAGCGGGACGACCCCGCCGCGCGCGAGGCCTACGTGCAGCAGAAGGAGATGGAGGCCGGGCAACGGAAGAAACGCAAGGGCAAGCCGAACCGGCGGGCATCCGGCGCCGGCCCGAGGAACCGATCCAACTGATCGCACTGCAGACGCCCGGGTCCGTAGTCGCCGGAAGCCCGCTGACGGTGCCGGTGCGAGACGGCTGCTATCCCCTTGTAATGCATTCTCAAACCCCCTCCTTCCATTGAAACATAAGGACTTACGTCAAGACATACCCCCCTCCACTTGTAGAGCCGGTGTTGAAGAAAAGCATGGGGCCGGGGTGAGACTCCGCGGCCCGAACCACCCGGCCTGACCAGGCGCCACCCTTGACTTGGTCGGCAGCGCGACCCCATACTGGCGCCTTAGTCGTACGGGGCGGCCAGGCAAGCGACGGCGAATTCGACGATTGAGAGTTCTGCCATTGATGAACAAGCCAGATTCAACCCTTTCTCGCCGTCGTTTTCTGACCGGTTTAGGCGCCGCGCCGCTGGTGCTTTCACCATGGTCGGCCCTTTCTTCAGAGACATTTGGGGTACCGAAACGGCCGCTTAGAATCGCCGCGATCTTGACGACGTTTTTCTACCGCAGCCATGCGCACGTGATCCTGGAGAACTTCCTCGTACCGTACCTGTTTAACGGCAGGGTCGTCGATCCGCGGAAAGCGCTGCGGATCGCCGCTTTCTACGTCGACCAGTTTCCCGCGAATCGCGACATGGCCCGCGCCATCGCGAGGCAATTCAACATCCCGATATACGATTCGATCACCAAGGCAATCTGCCTCGGCGGCGACAGGCTGGCAGTCGACGCGGTGCTAATAATCGGCGAGCACGGGAAGTATCCGCTGAACGAAAAAGGGCAAACACTCTATCCCAAGAAGGCGTTTTTCGACCGCGTCGTCTCCGTGTTCAAGAAAAGTGGCCGCGTCGTGCCGGTTTTCAGCGACAAGCATCTCTCACATAGCTGGATCGAAGCGAAGGAGATGGTGGACACGTCCCGCGAGATGGGTTTCGCCCTGATGGCGGGCAGCTCCGTTCCGCTGGCCCAACGCATCCCCAAGGTCGAGTTGCCGCGCGGAGCCAAGATCGACGAGGCGGTTTCGATTCACGGCGGACCGCGGGAGAGTTACGGCTTCCACGGACTGGAGGTCCTGCAATCGATGATCGAGTCCCGCGCCGGCGGCGAAACGGGGATCTCGCAGGTCCGTTACGTCGAAGGGGACGCCTGCTGGCAAACGGCCAGGCACGGACTGTGGTCCACCGAGTTGGCCCGTGCGGCGATGGCGGCCGAGTTGGGCGGGGACCTCCCGCCGCTGAAAAAGCTCCTCGCGGAACGTTTTCCCGAGGCCCGGCCGCACGCGTTTCTGCTGCGTTACGCCGACGGCACGCGGGCGGCGGTGCTGAAGATCGGCAACAGCGGCATTCGCTGGAACTTCGCCTGTCGCCTGGCCCACTCTCCAAAAACCAGGGGCAAGCCGGCACCGCTTGCCACGCGCTTTCACGTGGGGCCGTGGCAGAATCGCAATCTGTTCAGGGCGCTCTCGCACGCCATTGGGGCACACTTTCTTAACAACCAGTCACCGTATCCGGTCGAACGAACCTTGTTGGTAAGCGGAGCGCTGGAGGCGGCGATCGACTCGCACGCCGGCGGTGGGAAGGTCGTCAAGACGCCCCATTTGCAGTTCGCCTACGCTCCGCGTGACTTCCAAGCGTACCGAGAAATGGGCGACACCTGGAAGATCATTACCGATGACACGCCACAGCCGAAGGGTATTGAGCCGGTGGGGATCAACGCGGCGGATCGAAGGTTAGAGATTGGGGATTAGGGATTAGGGATTAGAAGCCAGTGTCCCGGCGGCCGCCAAATATCGGACTCGAAACCGCATTTGTCACCGGAGAACTGACTACGAAGGCGCGGAAGACATGAAGAAAAGGATTTGGGTGACGTGTTGGCGGTCTGCGCCCCACGTCACAGTGTCTCCAACGCCATCATTGGAAACTCCCATCGCTTGATGAACCCCGTCGCAAGAAATGTAGGCCAATCCCCAACCCCTACTCCCCAACCCCTGCTCCGTGAGTACTAGGACACCGCCTGCCGCCCGTGGAGCCACCTTGTGCAAACACTCGACTACATCGTGCTGGTCGGCTATTTCCTGACGATGATCGTAATCGGCGTGCTCTGCTCGCTACGGATCAAGGCCCAGGACGACTTCTTCATGGGCCGGCGATCGTTCGGCATACTGCTGCAAACGTTTGCCGCGTTCGGCTCCGGCACCGGCGCCAACGAGCCGATCCAGGTCGGCCGCACCACCTGGACCAGCGGGCTCAGCGGCATCTGGAGCGTGCTGATGTGGCTGTTCGTTACGCCGTTCTACTGGAACCTGGCCGTCTGGTACCGGCGGATGCGCCACACGACGATCGGAGATTTCTTCGTCGAGCGCTACCAGAGCAAAGCGATGGGTGTGGCCTACACGGTGTTCGCCTTCTGCTTTTACATCCTCTTCATGTCGACGATGTTCTCGGCGATCAGCAAAGTGGCCGTGCCGCTGATCGGGGCCGACGCGATCGACGCCTTGGGCATCTCCAAGGCGGAAAACGTCAAGTACGTGCTGGTGCCGCTGATCGCCTTGGTGACCACCGCTTACGGCGTGATGGGCGGATTAAGGGCCGCCTATTGGACCGATCTGATCCAGGGTATTTGCATTATCTTCTTGTCGTTGATCCTGATTCCTTACGGGCTGGCCCAGTTGGTTCAGAAATTCGGGTCGCCGGAAACCATGACGCTGATGGACGGCTTCCGCATCATGCACGAGCGCGTGGCCGATGACTATTTCAAAATCATCGGCGGTCCCCGCGCCAGCGAATTTCCCCTGCACTACATCGTCTCGCTGACGGTCTTGATGCTGGTGGGAATCGTGGTCCACCCCCACATGATCTCGGTGGGAGGCGGTTCGGCCAAGACCGAAAGCGAGGCCCGGCTGGGACTGGTCGCCGGCTCGTTCCTGAAACGTTTTTGCACGATCGGCTGGGCGCTGACCGCCCTGATCGTGTTGGCCCTGATGGCCGACAACGTCGAGGCCGCCCGGGATCCCGATTACGTCTGGGGAATCGCCTGCCGCGAGATTCTCGGACCGATCGGCATGGGGCTGGTGGGGCTGATGCTGGCCAGTTTGCTCGCCGCACTGATGTCGTCGGCCGACTGCTACATGCTCACGTCCTCGGCCCTGATCGTGCGAAACGTCTACGCGGCCTATCTGAATCCCCACGCCAGCGAGCGAACTTACATCAACGTCGGGCGGCTGGCCGGTATGCTGGTGATCACCGGTGGGGCGGGCGTGTCGCTGTATTTTTACGACGTGTTCGAGCAGTTCAAGCTGACCATGGAACTGACGATCGTTTTTGCGGCCCCGTTCTGGCTGGGGATGCTCTGGCGGCGGGCCAACCGCCGGGCGGCCTGGTTGACGATCGGTTTCTCCGCAACGGTCTTTTTCTTGATCCCCATGTTGGCCCCCGTCGTGGTGCCGTCGCTGCGGACCAATCCCGCCTTGATGGTCACCAACGATCGGGTGGTCGTGACTCGAACGCGCCCGGCCACGGCCACGGACGTCGAAAAACGTCGCGCCTGGGAAACCGCCCAAGAAAATGCCCTGCGGTTGACCGATCCGGATCGGCGAAAGGCGGCCCTGGAGGCGATCGGCGACGCGCCTCTGGAGGCAAGCATCGGTGAGATGATCGAAGAAGTGTACGCCAGTGGCGGGCAGGCCGTTTTTTGGACCGATAAGCTCGAACCGATCGGCGAAGAGCAGACCGAGGAACTAAGCCGCCGGCGTATTGACGACACGCTCATCGTCACCCAGCGCCGCGTGGTTCGGTTCGAGGGCCAAGGCCGCTTGAACGTCGATTTCCTGCTCTACCACTGGATGGGCGTGGACCTCAGGACCAAAACCAACGCCGAGTTGCAAACACTGCGGGTGCCGCTGAAAGTCGTGGTGCCGTTTGTGGTGATGTGCTTGCTGTGCTTGGTCACGCCGGCTAACCGGAAGGGCGTACTCGATCGCTTCTATGCCAAAATGAAAACCCCCACCGCGGCCGATCCCGAGGAGGACCGGCGCCGTTTGGAGGAGTCATACCAGGACCCCAGCCGGCTCGACCATCGCAAGCTGTTTCCCGGCACCAACATAGAGATCCAGAAGCCGCGACTCGCCGACGTCCTCGGATTTGTCATCTGTCTGGGCATCTGCATCTTTTTTGTCCGCCTGGCGATCTGGGTGACGAGTATCGGTAGTTGAATCGCGCTTCGGTGCGGTTGTCCAGCCAGCCCGTTCATCGCGGCGCATGATCGGCCTCAAACGGTCCTTCCACCACCTCTTCTTCCCCAAGAAACAAAAAACAAGGTCTGACCCCCTTGACGTTTGACCCCCTTGACGTTACTATAGTTCTTATCTTGCGTGAAATGGCGTCGGGCAAGATTCACCGGACAAGGACTGTCCCAGATTTCGAGAAAGACTAGACCAAAGCCCGTAGTCCCAACGTCATATATGTGTGGGAGCGCTCCACGAAACAAGGTATCGAGAATGAGTGCGGTGGCCGAAGACCATGAGCTCGTTGACCGGCTATGTCAGGGCGGTCACGACGCGCTGCGCCAGATCTACGAGAAATACAAGGACGACCTGCTAAGGATCGGGATCTGCATGATGGCGAATCGGGCGGATGCCGAGGATTGCCTGCACGATGTGTTCGTGTCGCTGGCGGCGAATTCGACGCGTGTTCGGCCAGATCGCAACCTAAAGGGCTATCTGGTCACGGCGATGGCGAACCACTCGCGAGATCGCCTCCGCAAGAGAAAACGTGGTCATGAGGTGGACGAAATGGCCAGCAACCATGGGGACGAGATGGTCGCAAAAGAGGCCGATCCGGCTGCGACTATGGTCCAGCAGGAAGCGGACGATCAACTTTATCGGGCGATCGCGGCCTTGCCTGCCCAGCAGCGGATGGTCATTACGCTACGGCTTCACGGTGAGATGACGTTTGAGGAAATCGCCCAACGGGAGGGTGTCTCGAACAACACGATTCGCAGTCGCTACAGATACGGTCTAGACAAGCTGCGCTCTTCTCTTGGTGTGGGAGTTGAACGATGAACCCTGATGATTTGGAAAAGCGAATCAAGCGTCTTCGAGCGACGACCGGCGACGTGGTTGACCGGCGCATTCTGGCGGATGCGTCGGCGGCCCTTGAGAATCCATCATTAACCTTGCTCGACGCAAACCGGTCGAGCGTCTGGAGGAATATCATGAGAAACAAATGGACAAGAATCGCCGCGGCGCTGTTAGTTGTCGTGACCCTGGGTACGATCGCGTTCCATCGTCAGATGGGCACGGTGGCCTACGCCTTGGAGCAGACGCTGGAGGCGAACCTCGGGCTTCGAACCATCCACATTCGCATCGAGCCGGCCGGGAAAGGATTGAGCGAGGCCTGGGCGCAGTTTGGCGAGGACGGCAAACTGCTTCGCCTGCGGATGATCTTCCCGAGTACTGAAGACGGTGCGAAGGAGGTCGTCTGGCAGGAGGACAAGGCCCAGGTGTGGTTCAAGACGAAGAAGGTCGCCACCATCGTCCACGAGAAAGAAATGCTCAAGCGTTTTTCGGACATGATGGCAGCGTTTGACCCGAAAGTGGCCATGGAGCAGCTTCACAAAGCCCAGGCGAAGGGGAAAGCAGAAATTGAGACGAAAGAACCATCCGCGGAAGGAGAGCCGATCACACTTGTGGTGAGTTTCAAGGATTCCCCGGACAAACGGGAAATCTACCGGATCCATCCACAGACCAAACTGGTGGAACAGATCGAGAAGTTCCGCTTGGTCGACGATCAATGGGAGTCTGTGTCGCGCCACGAATACCTGGGGTACAACCAGGAAATCCCCCCGAAAACATTTGTGCTGAACATTCCCCCCGACGTGGTCCGTGTCGATACGACAACGCAGGAAATCGGTCTTTCCAAGGGCGACCTGACGGACGGCCAGATCGCCGTCAAAGTAGCCCGAGAGTTTTTTGAGGCCCTGATCGCGAAGGACTATGGCCGGGCGGGGGGCGTCTATGCGGGGATCCCCGCCTCGAAGATGAAAGAGGCGTTTGGCAAGATGGAGTTCCTACGGATCATCTCCGTCGGAGACCCGACCCCTCATCCCAACAAACGGACGCGGTTCCTTCAGGTTCCGTGTGAAGTCGAACTTCGCGTGGAGGGACAAACCCACGTCAAGAAGTTCATGCCCAACATCCGGGCCGTCTATAATCAGCCGGACCGCTGGGCAATCGGGGGCGGGATCTGAGTCATCCCAGCACATCCGTCGGTGTTTCTTTTTCTGGGGTTTCTGTTTCTGTCTTTCTGTCTTTTCTGGGGTCAGACCTTGTTTTTTGTTTTTGAGGGGTATACAATCGGGCTATGGCTCGACCTTTGCGAATTGAATTTGCCGGCGCGATCTATCATCTGATGGCCCGCGGCAATGCGCGGCAGGTGATCTTCTCCGACGACGCCGACCGGCAACGGCTTGTCGACGCCTTGGAGCAGACCGTGGTGCGGTGCGGCTGGGAGTTGTTCGGATTTGTGTGGATGCCGAATCATATTCACCTGTTCTTGCGGACGCCGCGTCCGAATCTGTCGCATGGGATGCAACGCTTTCTGTCTGGATACGCCAATTGGTATGCGAAGCGGCATCGACGGCCCGGGCATCTGTTTCAGGGCCGCTTCAAGGGAGAGTTGATCGAGGACGAGAGCTACTTCTGGGCGGTGAGTCGGTATGTCCATCTCAACCCGGTCCGCGGCAAACGGCCGTTGGTGAGTCACCCTCGCGATTGGCCGTGGTCAAGCTACGGCGGCTTCGCCCACCGGCGGAAACGCCTGCCTTGGGTGGCGTACGACGCGGTTCTCAACGCGTGGCAAGGTCAGGCGGGCGGTTCTGATCCGGCGGTCGCGTATCGCCGATACGTCGAAGAAGGTCTGGCCCGTCCGCCCGAGAACCCCTTTGCCAAGGCGGCCCACGGATGGCTCCTGGGAGGTGCAAACTTCGCGGCCAAGATGCGGCATCAGATGAAGAGCCCTCGGTTCAACGACGAAGTACCGATGGCCCGCTCGCTGATCCAACTCGATGCGGACTCGGTGTTTACCGCCGTGGCGCGTTACCACAACGTGGACCCGGGCATCTTCATTTGCCGGGGAAACAGCCACATCGCCCGGGCGTCGGCCGCCTGGCTCGCTCGCCGACTGACGCAAGCAACCCTGCGTGAGCTGGCCATTTCGCTGGGCCTGGGCCGCCCCGAGAGCGTCAGCAACCTGACCCGTCGCATAGACCGCGCCTTGGCCAAGGACCCCCAATTAAGAAACCGTCTGCAGCAAATCGAATCCCGGCTCCGCCAAGAAACAAAAAACAAGGTCTGACCCCCGTGTCCACCCCAGAAAATTCATCACAACCTGGGGTTGACTCGGGGGCGGTTATGGGTGACCTCAAGATCTCTTGTGCATTCACGGCGACGCATGATCGGCTTCAAACGGCCCTTCCACCACCGATTTCCGCGCTTCCGTGCGCCGAACCTGGATCAGTTCCGCCGCGATGCTCACGGCGATCTCGGGCACGGTGACCGCTTTGATGTCCAGTCCGATCGGCGTGTGGACCTGTGCCAGGCGGTCTCGTGCCACGCCGAGATCCACGAGATCGTCGAAAACCAGCTCGATTTTTCGCCGGCTGCCGATCATGCCGATGTACTTGGCCGGTGAATCAATCACCGCGTGCAGCGCCTGCTCGTCGTGGACGTGTCCCCGAGTGACTACGACGACGTAGGTGTTGGCATCAATCGGCCACTCTTTGAGCGTATCCTGGATGTCACCGGCGACCGTCTCGATCGGTGGGGGAAGTCGCCCGCGGTCGAGCAGATCGGCCCGATCGTCGATCACGACCACGCGGAAGTTCAGCCCCGGGGCCAGCTTCGCCAGGGCCGCACCGACGTGGCCCGCTCCGGCGATCAGCAGCGTGAGCGTGGGCTCGATGTTCAGCCGATACTCGAGGGTCTTTCCTTGGTGGTCGACTCTCAGGGGAAGCTGGGCCGCCTGTTGCCGTTGGATCCTGGCGACGGCTTCGCGCAGCGGGGCCGCTTGGGAGGCGTCGGCCAGTGAGACGACCGCCACGTCGAGGCGGCCGCCGCAGATGAGTCCGTCGTCCCAGCCGTAGTCGTGGTCCAACTCGAAGGTCAGCAGGCTTCCTCTGAAAGGCGACTGCGAGGCCAGCATCCGCAGCACCCGGGTCTTCAGCTCCGCCTCGATGCACCCGCCGCCAATGGTCCCTTCGGCCTCTCCGGTGGGATGAAGCAGAAGCATCGCGCCGGCGGTTTGGGGAGTCGATCCACGGGTGTTTACCACGGTGCACAGCGCGCACGGGTGACCGGATTCGACACGCTCCAAGAGAGATCTCAACAGTTCCAGTGGTGTGCTCATGAATCGGTCGTGTTCGGTTACGGTAGGGCTCCCAACGCCAGTGCGATACGAACTCGGTCCCACGCAGCGAAAACGCCCAGGGGTGGAAACAGCTTGGGCAGCTTGGTGGGCATTATACGTCCGGGAGGCCCGCCAGCAACCGGACGGTCGGCGGCGGGCAAGACCGAGTGGCGTGATCCTATGAAATGGTCTGAAAGGTGGCTGCCGGCTCGCCCGCGCCGGGCCGAGGGTTGACATCGACGGCAAACATTGTACAATCTTTGGATTAGAGGCAGGAGGCCCTGAAAATCAGCGGTGCGCGGGGGGGGCGCCGGACCGGAGAGGAGCCTTCGGATTTGTGAGATGCGGCCCAACGGCAAATTCGGGCGGCACGTTGCGGAAGAAAACTCAGGTCGTGCCCCAAGTACTACCCGAGTGGCTGTAGGCATATACCCAAAGTAGCGGTTCCTCTTTCTCAGTTCGGAGGTTAATGTGCCACCCGACGAAACCAAGACTAACGGCGGCTTCTCGCGCCGGGAATTCCTCCGGGGGATCGGGGCAACCTCGGTTGCCGGCGGCGTGCTCGGCGGTGCATCGGCCGATCAGGCGGCGGCTGCCGACGACGAGGCCCCAGCGGCGCTGGCCGGCCCCGGTGAAGTCCCCATCACCCTGCACGTCAACGGTCAGCAGCGGGCCTTGTCCGTCGAGCCGCGAACCACGCTTCTGAGTGCGCTGCGCGACAAGTTGGGCCTGACCGGCAGCAAGAAGGTCTGCGACCGAGGCACGTGCGGGGCCTGCACCGTGTTGATAGACGCTGGGCTCAAAGACGTCAGGCCGATCTACGCCTGCTCTACCCTGGCGATCGACGTGCAGGGAAGTAAGATCACGACCATCGAGGGACTGGGGGCTGCGGACCGGCTCAGTCCCGTCCAAGCCGCGTTCGTCGAGAACGACGCCCAGCAGTGCGGCTTTTGCACGCCCGGGTTCGTCGTTTCTTCCACGAGCTTCCTCCAGAGGAATCCCAGTCCGACGCCCGAGCAGGTTCGAGCCGGGCTGGGCGGCAACCTCTGTCGATGCGGGACCTACCAGTGCATCCAACAAGCGGTCCTCGACGCGGCCAAAGCGATCAGAGGAGGTTCATGATGGCGGACACTAATTGGCCAACCCAACAGCGACGGCGCGTGATCGGCAAGCGGGTCGACCGGATTGACGGGCCCGTCAAGGTGAGCGGGGCGGCAAAGTACACTGCCGACGTGCAACGGCCGGGGCTGCTTTACGCCAAAATTCTTCCCGCGACGATCGCAGCCGGAGTGCTGAAGTCGCTCGACACCCGGGCCGCCGAGGCCCTGCCAGGCGTCGAGGCGGTCCACGTGATGACCGAGCCCGGCCAGCCGATCAACTGGGCCGGCCAGGAGATCGTCGCCGTGGCCGCGAAGTCCGAGGAAGTGGCGCTGGAGGCCCTCTCGAAGGTCAAGGCCGTCTACGAGCCGGTTAAGCCCCGCATGGACGACAAGGACCCCAGCAAAGGCGAGGGGCGCCCGCGGGAGCGGGAAGAGGGCCAGGTGGAGCAAGCGTTTCGCGACGCCGAGGTCGTCGTAGAGGGCCATTATGGGGCCGACGTGGTTACCCATTGTTGCTTCGAATCGCACGGCCAGGCCGCCGAGTTCCGCGACGGCGAGTTGTACGTCTGGGCCAGCACGCAGAACGTCTCCGGCTATGCGGGCCAACTGACGGAGACGGCCGGTTTGCCGGCCAATAAGATCCACGTCAACGGTGAGCACATGGGCGGGGGCTTCGGGTCGAAGTTCGGTCCCGATTCCTGGGGAAAGGCTTGTGTCGAGTTGGCCAAGAAGACCGGCAAACCGGTCAAGCTGATGCTCGAGCGAGACCAGGAGTTGATGATTGCCGGACATCGGCCTTCCGCGTATGCCGACGTCAAGATCGGCGTCCTCAAGAACGGCACGGTGATCGCCTGGGAATCGAAGGTCTGGGGCTCCGGAGGCATGGGGCGATTCGGGGCGCCTCCCTTGCCCTACGTGTTCGAGGTGCCCAACCGCAAAACGAGTTCGCAAGGCATCCCGGTCAATCGGGGGCCAGCCCGGGCCTGGCGGGCGCCCGGGCATCCGCAAGGGTGTCTGATCACCATGTCCGCCATGGAGGACGCGGCCGCTGCCCTGGGGATGGACGCTTTGGAGTTCTTCCTCAAGAACCTCCCGCACGTTGCCGAAGAACGTCGCGAGATTTATCGTGAAGAGTTGCTGACGGCCGCGGAGATCATCGGCTACAAGCAGAAAGCCCATCCCCGCGGGGACAAGACCCCGGGGCCCATCAAACGCGGCCTGGGGATGGCGATCCACACCTGGGGCGGCAGGGCCCATGGAAGCGCCTGCGACGTGACGGTCAACCCCGACGGCTCGGTGGTTGCCAGCATCGGCACCCAAGACCTCGGCACCGGCACGCGAACCGTGATCGGGATCGTGGTGGCCGAGACGCTCGGGTTGCCGGTGGATGTGGTTCAGGTCAATATCGGCCGCAACGCCTATCCGAAGGACGGCGGGTCCGGCGGCAGCACGACCGTCGGCGGTGTGTCGGCCTCCTCCCGGCGGGCCGCCGCGGCCGCCCTGGGCGAACTCTTCGAGAAGGTGGCCAAGCAGCTTGGCACCAGGGCGGACAAGCTCGAAGCGGTCGACGGCCAGATCCGGGAGATCGGCAACGGGGCGAAATCCGTCTCCTGGAAACAGGCCTGCAGCCTGCTCGGTCAGATGCCCATCACCCATCAAGGCAAACATGCCGGCGGTGATTCGGAGTTGACTGCCAGCGGGGCCGGTGGGGCGCAAATGGCCGATGTCTCGGTCGATCTGGAGACCGGGATCGTCACCATCAACGAACTCGTGGCCGCGCAGGACTGCGGCCTGGTGATCAATCTGAAGACGGCCGAAAGCCAGGTGATGGGCGCGCTGACCATGGGGATCACCTATGCTCTTTTCGAGGAAAACGTTTATGACCCGCTAACCGGCCGGATGCTCAACCCGGACATGGAGTTCTACAAGCTCGCCGGTTTGGCCGACGTCGGCAAGCTCACCGTACGGATGATGACGGGCAAGGGCTATGACGAGCGGGGAGTAGTCGGGCTGGGTGAGCCACCGGTGATTTCCCCGGGGGCCGCCATCTCCAATGCCGTGGCCAACGCGATTGGCGTGCGGATCGGCACCCTGCCCATCACACCTGACAAAGTGCTCACTGCTGTGGCGAAAGGAGGGGTCCGCGTATGAATCCGTTTCAGTACGCCCGTCCCGCCAGCCTCGAAGACGCGGTTTCTCTGCTCTCCCAGCGGTCGGGTGAGACGGAGCTTCTGGCCGGCGGAGCGGATCTGATTACCTCGTTGAAGCAGGGCATCGTCGCCCCGAAGCGAGTGGTCAGTCTCAAGGCGGTTGAGGGACTTCGCGCAGTCGCGGTCTCTGCTGAGCAGGTCGAAGTCGGAGCCATGACCACGCTGGCCGAGATCAGCGAGCATGAAGCGATCGCCCGTCATTTTCCGTCGCTGGTTCAGGCGATCAAAGAGATCGCCAGTCCGCAAGTCCTTTCCGTGGCAACGCTCGGCGGGAATCTCTGCCAGCGGCCCCGCTGCTGGTACTTCCGGCAAGGCTACGGTCTGCTCGGGGGGCACCATGGTAAGTCCCTGATACCGGAGGGCGACAACCGCTATCACGCCGTCTTCGGCAACCAAGGCCCGGCCTACTTTGTCAGTCCGTCGAGTCTCGCGCCGGCTTTGATCGCTCTGGAGGCTACGGCCACGATCGCTGGCCCCGGCGGTCGCACTCGCCGCCTTGCGGTGGCGGAGTTCTACAGAATCCCCCAAGGTCCCGGCCAGCGCGAAAGCGTGCTGAAGCCGAACGAAATCGTGACGGGGGTCTCGATTCCGGTGTCGGGGCTGGCCAACGCCACCTATGAAGTGCGACAGCGATCCGGGGCCGATTGGCCGCTGGTGACGGCGTCGGTGGCTTTTAGTTCTGAAAATGCCTCGGCGGTCCGGCGGGCAAAGGTGGTTCTCGGCCACGTCGCCCCCACGCCATGGCCCGCCGACAAGGCAGCGGCCGTGCTCGAGGGCAAGCGCGTTGACGATGCCCTGGCGACCCGAGCCGGGGAGGCCGCCGCCGAAGGGGCCACCCCGCTGAGTAAAAACGGTTACAAAGTGCAATTGATCAAGACTGCCGTCCGGCGCGCGATTCTCGTCGCGGCCGGCCTTAGGGAGGGCTGACGCCCATGTCCACCGATCCCGGGAATCCACTCGACAACCGGCCGTGTAAGCATCTTCGGTCCAAGGAGATGTTCTACGAGTCGGCGCCGCCGCCGGAGGAACAACAACCTACTAGTGGGATCTTCTGGTGTACGCACACGGACAATTGTCTCGGCCCCGAAGGCAAGCCCGCCGCTGACGACGAATGTGACCCGCAACGAGAGTGCTACGAGCAGTAGGGCAATAGGTTGTTAGGCAGTTAGGCAGTTAGGGTTGCGGGGAGACACCTACTTCGTAACCCCCCATCCCTAGCTCCCAATCCCCTGTAGAAACTATGCGCTTCACGCCGATCTCCCCGGTTGCACTCGGCCTCGCCTGGGCGTTGATCCTCACGACCGCTGCCACCTCGTTGCCGGCCACACGCACCGAGCTGACGGTTTCCGAGGCGCCTCCCCCACAAGAGTTGGCCGAGACAATCCGCTCCGCGCTGCAGCCCACGGTGATTCGACTCGCCGAGGAGGGCAAGCCGCTGTTCGAGTTCTGGTTCCGCAAAGAGGTCCCGCTTGCCGAGAAGCCGCCCCTGGACGCGTTCGCGTTGGAGGCCGTCAGCGAAGCAACCGTGCTGGGCGCGGTGAAGGTACACACCGAGCAGTACGACTTCAAGGATGAAGAGATACCTGCCGGTCTGTACGTCTTGCGGTTCGGCATTCAGCCGGAGGACGGCGACCATCTCGGCACGTCGCCGACGCGAGCCTTTGTGCTGCTGATCCCCGCCAAACAGGACCCGAGACTCGATCTCCACTTCGACCACGAGCAATTGATGAAGGCCAGCTCGACGGTCAACGCCGCCAAACACCCCAGCGGCTTGAATCTCCAGCCGGTTACGCAGCCCGGCAGCGGCTTCCCGCGGCTGGCTGCCCATAACGGCGGCGAGCACAAAGTCGTGTATCTCCGCCTTCCGGCGAGGGTCAAGGGCCAGAAGGAGCCGCTGGCGCTGGTGTTCGCTCTGGTTTACGAGGGCATCGGCGATTATTAATGTGCCAGTGTGCGCATCAACGGCCGCAGATAGTCGGCGCTCCGCTTGACCGCCGCCTCGATGGGCATGATGCCGGCAAACGCCTGGTGAACCGTGACGTAACCCCGGTAGCCGATCTGGTGCAATCCGCGAAAGACGTCGGCATAATCGACCCCGCCCCGATCCCAGAGGCCGATGTGGTCCAGCGCGACGTCGCCGCGGGTCCAGGTCTTGATCGTGGCCTCTCCGCCCGGGCGCAGCCGATGGTTCTGCACGTAGACGTTGAAGATATAAGGCCGCAGCTTTCGGATCGCGGCGGCGCCGTAATCCTGCCCCGAGATCAACCAGTTGGCCGGCTCAAAGATGATGCCGAAATTCTCACGCCCGACCGCCCCCAGCACGCGCAAGGATCCCTCGACCGTTTCGAACAGGCTGGAGCAGTGTGCCTGATGAACCAGCCGAATCTTTCGTTCGCGCGCTTCATCGGACGCCTTCTGTGCCCAACGGACGTCTTCCTCCTTTTTCATACAAATTCGGATCAGGTCGGCGCCGAATTCTTTGGCAAGGTCAAGATAGGGCGTGATGTTCCGCAGGCCCCCCGGGCCATGTTCGTCGTTTCGCGGTACGGCAAAGTCGCCCGTGACCATCGAAACAGCCAGTCCGGCTGCGCGAATCTTGGCGCTCATTTCGCGCACCAGCTCGGCAGGCGAATGAACGCCCGCCTGCGAGGCCCGCATACACAGGGCCTCGTATCCGTTGCGCTTGGCGAGCCGAATAAGCTGGTCGATCGTCATCGAGGACTTCTCTTTCGAACCGAACTCCTCAGCCACGCGCACCGACAGGGAGAGCTTCATACCGGGGCGGCGAGTTTTCTTGTCTGCCGCCGCAGCCGCCTGCGCCTTCGGATGGGCGAAGGATTCTCCTGCCAATCCGACCAGCGCCATGCCACGAGCCATTTTCAGAAACTCGCGGCGAGTCGGCCGGCGCCTTGTTGCAGTTGGGATCATTTTACCGAGACCTGTATTGTCGAGGACCGCCGGGCGATGGTGGCAGCCATGGCAGGTTGGGAAACCTGCCCCGCGTGGCACTTTTGAAGGCGGGCCATACGGCTGCAACGTATCACGTTGATTGCACGGGATCAATGGTACCCCCCCGGTCGGTGTCCGCATTCTCCGAGGCCCGGCGGGAAGCGACCGCCGCGGGTCATGCCGTGTACCGGGCTACGACCGGTTGACGGAGTTGGGCCGGTGGACTAAAAGTAATATCGCTGAACGGTACGGGGACTTAAAGGGGGCAAAACTTGTCAGCACGGACACGCATCCCACGCATTTTGGAAACCGCCGTATGGGCGCGCAACAGGACCCGCCGCCGACTTCGGGCCATTCGGCTGAGAAAGTCACCATTCCCGCCCCCAGCGGTGTGCTGGCCCAGCCGTGGTCGGCCAGGAAACTGGTCGGCATGCTGGCCGTGTTCGGGCCGGCGGCCATCGTGGCCTCGCTGGGCATCGGGGCGGGAGAGACGATCGTGGTGGTTCGCGCCGGCTCCTGGGCGGGCTACGACTTGCTCTGGGTGGTGCTGCTGGCCTGCCTGGCCAAGGGGGTCTTTCTCACCTATCTGTTGGGACGTTACACGGCCGTCAGCGGCGAGTACATCGGTCACCGCCTGGTGCTTTTGCCCGGTCCACGCGGTTGGTTCCTGATTATCCTCATCGTGCTGGAGTTGGCGGTGGCCCCGCTGGTTTGGGCGGCGATCGCCAAGCCGTGCGGCGTGCTGTTTTGTTTCTTTCTTCAGGACATGCTGCCGGCGTGGGTGGACGAAAATGTGCTTACGGTGGTATTTGTCGCCCTGGCGTGTTCTTTCGGTCTGTTGCTCTCGTTCGAGCAGTTGGAGAAGCAACAGTTGGTGATTTGCGGCATCCTGGTGGTGGGGACGGTCGTGGGCACCTTGATGGTGCAGCCCGACTTTTGGGAAGCGATGCTTGGCGGCCTCCGGATCGGACACGTGCCCCAGTCGCTGCCGCCATGGACACCGAAGGACGCCCAAGAGTATTCGCTGCTGACGATCGCTACGATCTTCGGTTACGTGGGCGGCTCGGTGATGACGTACATCGTCTATTCCAACTGGGTCGGATTACACCGGTGGGGACTGACCGGGCACCAGCGGATCGACGTCATCCGCCGGCAGGCGGCCGGGCGAACCACCATCGACCACCTGCCCGACGACCCCCAGCAGGTCCGCCGCATGCGAAAGCTTTTGGCGCCGTTGCGCTGGGACGTCGGCATGGGCGCCATCGTGCTGTTGATCGTCGCCAGCGCGTTCATGATGGCTGGAGCGGCCGTCTTGTATCCCATGCTGAAGCACGGAGAAATCGAGCCGGGCTTCCAGGGCTGGAGCCTGTTGACCGACCAGGCCCACGTCTGGCGGAACATCCATCCCTGGCTGGTTTGGATCTACTATCTCTGTATCGTGGCTGCCCTGTGGGGTACTTTGCAGGCGCTTCCCGAGGCGTACACGCGGGTGACGCACGAGTTCCTCGAGGCCATCTGGCCCCGTGCCCATTGGAACTACGGGCGGATGCGGGCGGCAATCTGCGTCTATCTTCTCGTCACCAGC
>SDBV01003567.1_pt1 | contig 22868 bp, 16 predicted proteins | sample 2277081 | NCBI WGS metagenome assembly SDBV01 (sample SAMN10402039, study PRJNA504765) | marine sediment metagenome | isolation source: marine sediment core GS10_PC15, 223 cmbsf | place: Arctic Ocean: Southern Knipovich Ridge | collected 2010 | reverse complement strand
GGCAGACGAAGAGAATCGGTGTCCTCCGCATAGAAAAAAAACGCCAATGACAAATTCCTGAGATTCACGCTGCACTGGACACTCTTGGCCAGTTCTTTGGCCTTATTCAGCGAAGGGAGCAGTATGCTCACCAGCAGCGAGATGATGGCGATGACCACGAGTAGTTCGATAAGCGTAAAAGCCTTGCTTTTACGCTTCCTCACTACCCTGTCTTCGACCCTGAGGCTCAGACCCGAAGGGAGCTTGTCGAAGGGCAGTTCGATCAACGTGAAGCCTGCCTGTCCGGTAGGCAGGCCCCGTCGCCTGCTTCGGGCTCGGAATTCCATTCCGGTTCGGTGCGTCTTCATGGCTGTTTCCTCATATAGTGCAGTCAGTCATGACTGCTGGTTCTTGTTCAACTTCTAGTTCTCGCCCAGACACCTCCCACTTTACTCCCGCCAACAAGCCTACTTTCCTTTCCACCAGTAGTTGAGGTAATGGTTCCACACATGGTATTGGCAGTCGGACGTGTCGTCATAAAAGTCGTCCGAATTGTTGGTCCACTCGATATGAGCGTCGCCATAGCCCGTGTTGAAACCCCCGTAACTGGTTTCGGTAAAGTGAAAGCTTCCACCTGGGTTCCAGGCCGGCTCGCTTGGTACAGTTTGGGCCTTGCAGCCCACCATCGCGTGCTCCGAGGAGAGATTGTTGTGCGTGGCGACCTGCGCGTCGTCGGCGACATTTGCGCCGTTATTATATGCATACATGGGAAGCGTAAGGTCCCTGTTGTCCAGGTAGGTGTAAATGCAGTAGTCATCAGCGAAGAACAATTCCGCGGTGGTAACGTTCCACTCATCCCGCGGCTCCGGCGGGCCGACGTCCCAGGCCCACCATCGCCTCGGTTCGGCGGGGTCGGCGGGGCAGGTGTAGGCAATGGTCGTATCGAGCCCGAATTTGTTCTCGAGTTCATCGGCGACCGACGCCCTGAGGCCGTAGATTCCCGACAGTCCAACAATATACGGATTATAAACGCCATAAGCGGGCCAGGGCAGGAAGTCCCATTCCTCGCGGTACAGCAGGAAACCCAGCGCGATATTCCTGTTCTGGGAGCCACACATTGCGGCCTTGGCGAGGTCCTTGGCCTTCGCCAGGGAAGGGAGCAGGATGCTCACCAGCAGCGCGATGATGGCGATAACAACGAGTAGTTCGATCAGCGTGAAACCCGCCTTTCCGGTAAGTTTCCGCTGACGCTTCTGGGTGGGCAGGGACGCACGGTTACTCTGACTCCGGACATCCGTTTCTTTTCGAGCCGCTTTCATGGTTGATCCTTAATTTGAAAGCTTTCTTTCCCAGCAACTGTATAATCCCCCTGAGTTTTCCTGATTTTTATTTTTGATAATGACCAAACACGTCGCTTCTGTTATTCAGAAGATCGTCATAAGACCACGATTCCACGTGTCCGCCCATGGTGACAAAGTTGCTCCTTCCATTGTGGCGGGGTGAGACTACGGTTGAGGCGTCGACTTCCCAAGGATCGCAAATCGGACAGGTTGTCCAACTACATGCATACCCTCCATAGAGTGGACCATAAATGGGGTTGCTCTCGGCGTCGCCGATTAGCCACAGTTCGCTGGGGCGAGTGAGCTTATCGAGTCTCTGGCCGGGATAATTCGACTGGGACGTGTTCCAGGGAAACATCGTATGGTCTGTATAAAAGTTACATAGCACCCCATATCCTCCCGACCATTGAAATTGTTCTGCCATAGGGCAACGCCATAGACCCGTTATTATGATACCCCAGCCTTCACTCTCCCAGCCTGTATCCTCAACATACCCGCCATCAACCAGAAGATTGGTGTACCATCTGCCATCGTGATAGCCGGAATAAAACCATGGCAGACGAAGAGAATCGGTGTCCTCCGCATAGAAAAAAAACGCCAATGACAAATTCCTGAGATTCACTTTGCACTGGACACTCTTGGCCAGTTCTTTGGCCTTCGCCAGCGAAGGGAGCAGGATGCTCACCAGCAGCGAGATGATGGCGATGACGACCAATAGTTCAATGAGTGTGAAACCTGACTTCCCGATAAGTTTCCGCTGACGCTTCCGGGTGGGCAGGGACGCACGGTTACTCTGACTCCGGACATCCGTTTCTTTTCGAGCCGTTTTCATGGTTGATTCCTTAATCTGAAAGTTTTCTTTCCCAGCAACCATTGTTTAATCCATACCTCTTGGGCCAGACACGAAGGGGCGTCTGGCCCGGTGAGGTATAGAGCATGAGAAAAGCACCATGTATCTCCAAACTCTTTCGCACTAAACAAAGAGAGAGATAAATAACAATACAAATTTTCTATATCCACCGGGCGTCCCGGCTTAGCAACGGCCGGGACACCCGATATCATTCTTTACTCATCCATCAGACAAAGGGCCGATCAACAAACACATTACCGTAACTACACAACCTTTTCCAAAATGGTTGCACTTTACACAAACTTAACGCCTCTTGCGACGGATCAACAGCAGGCTACCGGCGCCCAGCAGCATCAGCGTAGCGGGCTCGGGGATTTCGGCGCCGAGTCGTATACCTATAATCCCATATTCGAGTTGCGGAGGATATATATCGCGGTATTCGGCGCCATCTAGACCGCCTCGATAATCGCCGCCTCGCATGATCTGCTTCCCGCTGGCGAGGTCCACTGCTTCGGACCGTTCCCACCCAAGCCCATTCTGGTCGAACGTTCCGTACGGACTGGCCGATCCCGTGTAGGAACCCACATTGACTAACTCCGGGTCCCAAGGCCAGGCGGAACGGTTGGCGCACACATAATTGGGATCAGATGTAGGCTTCCCATACGTCGGGAACGTATCGCTTGAGGTGGCGTATTGAAAGTATCCGGCATCGGTTCCGCCGCCCTTGTAGTACGCCGCCTTGTACCACTCGTCTTCGGTGGGCATGAAATACTTCGCACCTGCCTTGCGGACGACCACCTGGCCGTAGTCATATGTGGACATGTCGTAAACACCGTCTTCGGTAGTCGAAGCGTCTTGTGCTCCCGTGGGCTGACCGTTGTGCATCCAGTTGGCAAAACGCATTCCGTCTTTCATGCTGACGAAGCTCACAGGAAAATTGCGGTAAGAACCATAAGGGGACCCGTCGGACGGATACCCGCCGGTGTCCGCCGGGGTTCTGACGTGATACGCATAACTTCCGGGGGCCCCGGTTTGTACGATCCCGCCTACTTTGGCGCCGTCGGCCATATCTGCATTGTACACGCCATTGGGATCTGCTGTTACTGCGACCTTGTTGAGGTACTCGGTGTACTGGGCGTTCGTCACCATGTACTTACCCATATTGTACTCATAACCAACCGCACCGTACCCGGGAGTTGCCCATCTGTCATCATTGACGTTCCCAGCGTCTCCCACGGGTACCAATAAATAGTTAATATCGGCGTGGGCACCGACAATCCCAACAAACAACACACTCACAACCATTGCTAACAATAACTTCTTCATTTTTCCGCTCCTTTTTCAAAGTTCAGGCTCTTTCGAACCTCTTCGGCATCTCACCAGACCGAACAACACATTCGAGGGCAAGACACCAACACTTGCATTACATCCGTCTCATTTCCCAAAAATTGCCTCTCTTTCTCCACGCCCTCTCCTTTCTTTCCTTGTTTGAGTTACTTCATTACTACAAAGACTCACATTTAGTTTTAATTACTTACGCTTGCGAAGGATGGCGACCAGACCTATTGCAAGCAGCCCGATCGTGCCCGGCTCGGGAACGGTCATCCCCGCCATGTCGCCGAAGTGCAGTTGCACGGAACCATAGTCATCCGCAGAAACCACGCCGTCGCCGTTGGCATCGCCAAGTATGCCGACATCACCCGTGTCGCCGAAGTGTAACTGCACGGAACCGTAGTCATCCGCCGACACCACGCCGTCACGGTTGGCGTCGCCAGGCAGCAGCTCTACCTCGGTCTGGGCTCCCGCCATTCGGAAACCGACAATGGTAGTGTTCCATGCCGGACTAGCCACCTCCTGGTGCGAGGACGAAAAATAACCATCTGCAGCTCCATCGGTCCACCAATCGCCGCTGCGGAGGATTTTCTTTACCGGATCAGCCTGTTCCGCGTCCGATTCGTCGAGCCATTCCCACATACTCCCATTCTGGTCGAACGTCCCGTACGGACTGGGCGCATTCGTGTAGGAACCCACACTGGGAATATTAGGCGACCAGTCAGAGGACCAAAGGACGCGGGCGTACACCGCAGAATTGGTACCCGGAGGCGCCTCTGCCACCGGCACCGTATCGCTTGAGGTCGCGTATTCATAGTATCCGGCATTGGTTCCGCCGCCCTTGTAGTACGCCGCCTTGTACCACTCGTCCTCACTGGGCACGAAATACGTCGCACCGGCCTTACGCACAGCATCAGACCCTAAGGACATGTCGTAAACGCCGTCTTCGGTAGTCGAAGCGTCTTCTGCTCCCGTGGGCTGACCGTTGTGCATCCAATTGGCAAAACGGAGGGCGTCTTCCCACTGGATGCTGTTCACCGGCAAATTGGCAAACCCAAGTCCGGTACCTGAGACTCTGTCCGGGTGGCTGTTGGGAATCCCGTCATCATCAAAGTCCGGGATGGACTTCACGGCATACACGTAATTTCCCCAACCCCCACTTTGCTCAATCCCGCCGGAGGAAGCGGCCATATTTGAATCCCACATGCCATTGAGATTCTGTGCAGCCACCGCGTTGAGGAACTCGGCATATTGCGCGTTCGTTACCTCGTACTTTCCGATACGGTACTCGTAGCTGACGCTCCCGTAGCTGGTGGCATCAGCGACGTTCCCGACGTCGCCCACTAATACCGTCTCAATGGTAACCTCGGCGTGGACACCGGCAACTCCAATTAACAACACACTCGCCACCACCAACCACATCGTCTTCTTCATCTTCTTCATTTTATTACTCCTCTCCAACAACTTTTTATTCTCGTTGCGATACTTGCATCGTTTACATCCGATACTCAGGCGGTCAACGCAACCGCCACCAAATAAATTGCCAATGCATCACTCCATGACACTCTCCCTCACGCCTTTCTTGAGGGTGTGATCAAACTTACCCTAACGGATGCAACCCTCGCATACATCCAACCGGAGTAACTTTTTTTTCATTCCTTTACAATGCAAAATACTAATTGCCGCTCTCTAGGCCTTGGCAGCTTAATTTCAAAACCAAATCCTATAGAGTTTAAACCAAGTTGCCAATTTATGCAAGGGTTTTTTTGCTTTAATTGGGAGATTTTTTTTAGTAGGCGGAAAAAACGAAATACGATTGGGACGCAGTCCCTACACGTGACGAGAGAACTGAGTAGTTCGATACGTTTGTAACTCTTTATAACACAAGGAGATGAGATACAACAAGAACGTACGCATTAATGGAATCCATATCGGGAAATCTACACGATTTTCCGCTCGCAATCAACACCGATTTAACTCGGCCTTGGAAAAAGGTTCTCCGCGGTGGGCGGGTCAGATTTTCACGAGCCACCGCCTCCGGAAACGAGCCGAAATCCCTTTATATCGCCTATTAATGGGAGTTAAGGGGGCAATCAACGCATATTTTTACCTTCGGGGAACCTCTGCTATGAAATAAGTGGCGGAAAAAACCACAGTTTTAAAAAACTCCATTGACTTTTATAATGTTTGTTATTATCATAATAAGAATCAGTTGGGTTATTGGTTTCTGCTAACATATTTAATGGCAGATGGATAGTTTTATGCGTATGGAGCCACGATGAGTACTACAGCTATAAACGCTTACCGTTCAATCAGGGAGATGATGACAAATGGTGAATTTTCTCAGGGGCAGAGAATTTCACAGGTCAAACTTGCCCGGAAATTGGGCTGCAGTACAGTTCCGGTCGTCGAGGCTATGCGTTTACTCGAAAGTGAAGGTTTGCTTGTAAATGAACCCCGCAAGATGGCTAAGATCCGTAAGCTTACTCCTGGTGAGATAGAAGACCTTTATACGCTTCGAGAGTTAATAGAACCCTATGTAACAAGACTCTGTGCCTCTCGTATTTCTGATGAACAAATTCAAGAATTAAAACAACTGCATCAAAAATACTTACACTCAGTTTCAAATAAAGATTTCGATAAGTCACGACTGTTTGACTTCGAGATTCACCACTTTATCGCTAAATGTGCCGACTGCTCACTTATTTCTGAAGAATTAGAGCGTTTGTCTCTGGTGGAAAAAACTGCCGGGCAAGGGGATTTTTCAGTGCCACCATACGTTCACAATGCCTTAATTCAGGCTATCGAGGATCATGATATCGACTCGGCAGAATATTTCATGAAAAAACATATTCGCACCGGGCGAATGCTACTAATTTCCCAGAACTCGTTAATTGAGGAATAGAATTATTAATTTTATTCGTGCATCTTCGGTCCTGAATTGCCAGTTTACCTTCGCCCCCGAAGCGTTACGAGCAACTTCCCAGGCGTTGACTTCTCGCCGCAGATCGTTAGTGTTGACGATTCGCAGCGACAGACACTGTCGGGGCAGGACGGTCCTGGGCGTACGCTATATGGGAAATGTTGGATTATATATTGGGCAAAAAAGAGGAGAGAGTCATATGATTGCTCGCTTTCAAATGGTATTGGTCACCGCGCTGCTCTTGGTCTGTGGAGGTACTCTCGCGGCCGACCGTTTGGAGCTTGTGAAGCACGTGAATCTCTGGACGGGAAGCCCAGTGCGCAGCCCGGACACATCCGGGCTCACCTACCATCCGCCGAGCGGTCACCTGATCATTGCCGATTCCGAGGTCAACGAGTACGGGGACGCAACCGACGCGAATGGTGAGCGCATTTTCTCCGGCCACAACGTTTTTGAGGTGTCGTTGGATTTGCACACGCGATTCGATGCGCATTTTGCCGCGCCCGACATCGGAGTGGCAACGGAGCCCACCGGCATTGCTTACAACCCGACGGATGGGCACGTCTACGTCACGGATGACAATCGCGAGAAAATTTTCCGCTACCGTTTCGACGCAGGTCGCAAGTTCGGGCTTCCGATCGCTGAAACCAAGATCAGCCTCGATGGTCGGTATACCGACCCGGAAGGGATCGCGTGCGACCCGGCGACCGGAATGCTGTACGTTGTGTCCGGAGGATCGAAAGAGGAACGGGTGATCAAGTTTCGTTTCGACAGGGATGTCGGCTCGTTCGTCTCTCTGGGCGAATTCAGCGTCGCAGCCCACATTACCGATCCGGAAGGCATTGGGGTCGACCCAGAGACCGGCAACGTGTTCCTGGTCTCGAAAGGAGGCATTGCAGAATTCGGGAAAGACGGCGCCTTCGTGCAGTTCTTCGACTACACGTTTTTCGTTGGGACGGACGTGGCCGACACTTGGCCCGGCGGCCTGACGTTCGCCCCCTCCTCAGACCCGAACGACCATCCGGACAACTACTCGATCTACATCGCGCATCGCGGTATCGACAACGTGTCGTTTCCCGGAAAGAACACGCTGGACGGTTCGGTCAGCGAACTGCGGCTCGTGCGGGAACGGACACTGGCCAATGCCATTCGTGTCCCGGCCGACCATCCCACTATCCAGGCGGCGATCGACGCGGCCGTAGACGGCGACACCATCATCGTGTCTCCGGGCGTATATCGGGAAACACTTGTCCTGGCCGACAAGACGCTGACGTTGGCGTCGGAACACTTCCTGACAGGGCGCAGTGAGGCGATCGACAAGACGATCATCGACGGGAACGGAACAGATTATGTCATCAAGGTGACTGAAACGGTGGGCCGCGGAACCACTATCAGCGGGTTCACCATACGGAACGCCGACGATGGGATCACAGCCTCCGGGCTCTTCAACCTGACGCACTGCCACGTAACGCAAACCCGCGACGGGATTGACTACGAAGGCGGCGGGGGACTGGTGAGGTATTGTCGTTTCACGCGCAATCGCGATGACGGCATCGATCTGGACGGTCCCACTACCGTCACCATCGAGCACTGCCGCATTGAAGACAACAGCGATGATGGTATAGAAATCCGGCTCGAACCCTACGCGGGGGAGGAGGTCCTGCGTATCCACATCCGTAACAACCGAATCGAGCGCAACGGCGAAGACGGCATCCAGTTGATTGGCTATGAAACTGCGTCGGTTCGGACATTCCTGATCGAGGGCAATTTCATTGTGGACAACGCGCAGGTCGGGATCGGCTGCATGGGGGGGGAGAACAGCAAGGAGGACTACTCCGGCGCTCCCCTTCCGGATACCATTCTTGTCTTCAACAACACTTTCGTAGGCAACAGCTACCACATCACCGGAGGCAAGAACCTGTTGGCGGTGAATAACATCTTCGCCCGCGCCGGGGTGCTCGCGGTCAAGAACTGCACAGGCCGTTCGCAACTCGTCCAGAACCTGTTCTGGCGTAATCCCAAGCAGCAGCAGGGCTCGAATATTGACATGAATGCGACGGTTCTCGGGGATCCGCTTTTCGAGACCGATCAGCGGTTGCAGGAGCGCAGCCCGGCCATCGACGCCGGTGTCCCTCGTGTCACCTGGCAAGACAAGGCAGTGCAGGTCGTGGCCCCCGCCGAATATCGCGGCGACGCCCCCGACCTTGGCGCATTTGAATTTACCGGTCGTAGCTACCGGCTGAAGGATCGACCGACAGGCGGAGACACACACAAGAATTCATCGAGAAAGACAGCAAAAGAAAATTCTTCTTGCCGGGAGAAGAAGAATTGAGGTATACGAAGATATCCATCACTGGTCGATTTTAACCTGCCTTTGACACCGCATGGGATTGATTAATGACCCTTGTCAATGCCTGCCGGAAATGTGGTAAATAGCAAGGAAGAAAAAATGATGTCTGACAATCTGGTGCCTGACACTCTAAACCTTGAGGAGAGTGCTGCCCTCAAATGCCGTAATCGTAGGTCGCTTCTGGTCGGGATGGTTTTCATCTTGCTGTGCGAGTCGGCGATCCATGCGGAACAGCAGGTCTTACCGCCGAGGAATCTCCTGGCCGGTGTAGCGTGGGAATATAGCATCGACAACGGCGAGACCTTCTCCGAGACACCGCCAATCGTCAGTCCGGGTAACAGTGCGACTATTGTCGCCAAAGTTTCCTTCGCCGTAAAAAAGCTGCCAGTCTGCACCTATCTGGAGTTGTCCCGCCTGAATTTCCGCGAGACGGTCTATATGCGCGGAGTCGTAACGGGCGGAGAATTGAATGGTGCGAAGCTGAAAGGCCCGTTGGAGGGCATGTGGTATCGAGCCATCCCCGCCATCGAACCGTCGCTGCTGAGCCCGGGCCAAAACACGCTCACGGTCAGGCTGAAGGTCATCAACGAGAAACCCAGAAGCAGGCGCGGACTGGATATGACGGTCCGACTCCAACCCGCCGCCCTGCTCGCCCTCACGGCGAAGCACCTGAAATTCGACATCGAACCCGTCCTCGGCGCATTCGGACCTGGGTTTTTCACCATAACCTCCCGGACGAACATCCCAGCCAAGGTCGCCGTTTACAGCATCGATCTCAAAAAGAAGAAACTCAAGCTTCTCGCCGACTCTCCCAAAGGTTTGCTGCATCGAATCCGCGTGCAGGTCGGGCCAACGGACAAGCCCTCTCGCTGCCTCGTGGTCGCGGAAAACAGCGAGCATCGCGAAATAGCGGCTATTGCCGTTCCGCCTACGGGAAAAACGGATCGCAAGTATTTTCGTTTCATCGCCATGGGCGACAGCCGAACCAATCCCGCGGACTGGACCAAGGTCGCCGCGGCCGTGCTGGAGCAAAGGCCCGAGTTGGTGGTTTTCTACGGCGACATGGTAGACGAGGGCCTGGAAGACTGGGAATGGGTCGAGAATTTCTTCGGACCAGGTAGATATCTTTTCGCAGCCATCCCCACGTACGCAGTGATCGGGAACCACGAGGCGCGAGCGCCACTGTACTACGAAGTATTCTACACCCCCCCCAATGGGAAGGACAACGAGGACGGAAGGAGTACCAGCTGGTCGCAGCGAATCGGTGGGGTGCTGCTGATCGGGATCGACGGAGAGGAGGATTTCTCCGCCGGTACGAAGCATTACCGATGGCTGGAGGAGCGTCTGCGCAACGCCGGCGACGCCGAGTTCATTTTCTTTTTCAACCACTACCCGGCGTATAGTTCGGGGAAGCACGGCCGGTTGGACGAAAACGGCCGCCCGCGCCAAAAAACCGCCGCACTCGCTCGGGAACATATCATCCCCCTGCTGAATAAGTACAAGGTAACCGCCTATATTTGCGGGCATTCCCACAACTACGAACGCAGCGAACTGCCTGGCGGCGTAACTCAGATAATAAGTGGCGGGGCTGGGGCGCCACCCCACAGAAAGATGACAACCGCCGCCCAGCAGAACCCCTACTCCAAGATATTCGCCTCGGAACTTCATTTCTGTCTCTTCGAGATCGCCGACGGGACAGCCCGCATGAAGGTCCTCACGCCACAGGGGAAGGTGATCGATCAACGTGAATGGAAATCCCGGAATGTGCTAAATAACAAGGAGAAAAAATGATGTCTGACAACCTAGTGCCTGACACTCTAAACCTTGAGGAGAGTGCTGCCCTCGCCATCAACTGCCTCACCAGGAATGTTGACCTAGCCCTTAACTGCACACCTTATTTTGCCGCATCCCTTATCGATGAACCCCCTGTACTCATTCATCACTATTACTGGGATTATTGTTGCGGCACCGGTCAGGCTGTAGATGCACTTATTCTTGCTCGTCATATGACTGGAAGTACCTTTAATGCAGATGTTGATGAAAAATTGAAAAACCGGGTGCTTTCCTTTATCGGAGACAAAGGATTATGCTGGATACCAAAGACTCCGTACAGGGAGGAGAAAAGGTCTTACTCCTTGAGGCCAGAACCACCTATAGCGGAGTTCTGGGGACAAAGAGGTGGCCTAATGGCATTGTTAACGTGGTATCAGGAGACAAGAGATAGCTGTTTAAAAAAACATATTGACGGTATAATCAAAGGCCTCTGGGACATAGCTATAAAGAAGGATGAATATTGCTATTATCCGCTACCGATAGACAAGCCTCCGTGGGAATTCGATGAATTTTTGTACAAGCCCAGTGGGTGGGAAACTCAAGAGGAGCCCGTTGGCACCGCAGCTATGTGTGCCTGCGCTGTCGTTATACGCCCTATTGTTCAGTATCTTGAGACGGGAAGCCAGAACGAGATTGCCTTAAGACTTTGTGAAGGACTGAGCAACTACGTTGTATACAAGGCAAATTATTTTGGGGAGGATGGAAGTTTCCGCCATCACTTCCACAGTCGAACAGCCACTGCGGCCAGCATTCTGAAATACGGCCTGTACGTCAACCGAATGGACTTAGTGGAATGGGCGAGAAAAGTCTACGGATACGCGCGCAGTATCGGAACCAGCTTTGGCTGGTTCCCCGAGTTCGTGGGTATGGAAGCTGGCGAAACCTGTGGCATAACCGACATGATTGATATGGCCATTATGTTCGCTGAAGCTGGTTGGGATGAGTATTGGGATCATGCTGAAAGGTACGGGATGAATCACCTGATCGAAAGCCAGTTTGTCAATACGGAGTGGCTAAAGAAACTACCAAAACAGAGTAAAGAGGAGACCGACCGCTTTTCTAGCGATGTCGATAAACGAAAGTATCTGCGCGAAAATGTGCCAGATATTATGAGGGGTGGTTTCTCGGGCGGCAGTGCATCTAACGATATCGTGGATGTCCGTCGCGGTCATTGGTGGATGGGTTGCTGTAACGCTCACGGCGTCCACGGGCTATACCTGCTCTGGCATCACGCTGTCCAGGAAAGGAAGGAGGGAGTATTCATTAATTTAATCTTCAATCGAACCACGCCTTGGGTAGATGTCAAAAGTTATCTACCCTTTGAAGGAAAGGTAACAGTGAAAATTAAGAATGCCCCTGTCCTTTTTATCCGTGTGCCTGGCTTGGTGCAACGCAATGAAGTTAAGGTAAATGGAGCAGGCAAAGAGTGGATGTGGGTTGGAAGGTACGTCAGAATTACTAACCTGAAACCTAATGACCAGGTTACAGTTTCCTATCCAATAGTAGAGCAAGAAGAAGTCGTTAAAGTGCTGTCTTCGCCGTTGCGATTGAATGATGAGTATAAGGTTCGCTGGAGAGGTAATACAGTTGTCAGCATTGAGCCTCCAGGAAAAATAGGTCCTCTTTACCAAAGAGCACACTTGATAAAAGAAAAGGCACCACTAGTGAAGTATACATACCATACGCCTTCCCAAGTCATTGATTGGTAGTAATCGTAAAGAGGGATGTGAGCGGGCATAGGTGATTGTGAAGTGCGCCAAGGAGATAACGTGCAGGACAGCGGATTTGACACGCTTGGGCCAGCAACGTGGCAGCAAGATACTCGACTAACTGAGGTTTGAGACCATTCTTGCCTCTAGGAAAACTATTGCATGGATATCGGAGACGAAAATGATAAGATATCGTCAACGTTATGCAGGCGGGGGGATCGTGATGATTTAATTTTTATATAAAAACCGAGATTATTTTGCTTGAGGGTGTGCAAGGGGGTGCTATTTTAATAAAGGTGACGCGATCATGTACCCCATGGTCATGAGCTAGAAATTGTCGGAATCCAATTTTAGCGGAAGAAAGGCGAAACATGTCCAATATTCAGAAGATCATAGACAAACTCACCAGCGGGGCCAAAATGCAGTACATCCTGATTGGAACCTTAGGGTTGGTCATTGTCATTTCCTTATTATCCGTAATCTTGGGCATCGGAGGGAAAAGAAAGATCAATTCCGAACTCAAGGACATGCATTTTTTCTGCATGGAAACGGAGAAGGAATTCGTCCTGACCCCAGAAGATATCAAGAAGATGATAGAAGGCAAGCGGGAGGCTGGGGCGCCCCCCATTCTCGGCATGATGGGGCCCGAGATGTTTGTCGAATCCCCTTACACAAACCAGAAAACTGGCGTTTTGATGAAGGAGTGCCCCAACTGCAAGAAATACTTTGTCCCTGAGTCCATTAAAGCGACGTACTATGAAGAAACGCTGACCAAGAAACAGATGAAAACAGTCTGTCCGCATTGCGGAACGAATCTTCTGGAGTGGTATAAGAAGAACCGAAAGAAAAAGAAGAAGTAACAGAGGGCTTTGATCCTGCTGAAGAGATTCTTCGTTCATGGCGGAACTGAGAGCGGATTTCGGTACTGTCGACATTCTCGTCAACAACGCTTGTATATGCCGAATGATTCAGATTCTGGATATCGGACTGGTTATGGATTAAGGGAGAACTCATTATGCTTGACATGCCCGTCTTTGATACGCACCTGCACATCTGGAATCCCGGGAATTTACGATATCCCTGGTTGGACGATATTCCAAAATTGAATCACCCGTACTTGCCGGCGGATTATAGCAAGACTTCAGCGGGGCTGAGCATTGAGAAAATGGTGTTTGTCCAATGCGAATGCGACGGTTCCCAGTTTATGGACGAAGTCCGCTGGGCTGCCACGCAGACGGAAAAGGACCCTCGCATTAAGGGCATTGTGTCGTGGGCGTCGCTGGAAAAAGGTGAGGCCAGTCGTGATGATCTGGAAAGACTGTCGGAGAACTCGCTGGTTAAAGGGATTCGCCGGATCATTCAGTTCGAAAAGGACGTCGAATTCTGTTTGCGCGCCCCTTTCGTAAAGGGCGTGCAATTGCTGGCGGATTTCGATATGCATTTTGAGATTTGCATCAAAGGTGATAAGCAGTTCAGTAATACGCTGGAGCTTGTGCGTAGTTGCCCGAATGTTCGATTTATTCTTAATCATATCGGCAAGCCGTTCATCAAAGAAAAAATCATGGCACCGTGGGCTTCGCATCTCAAAACGCTGGCTGAACTGCCGAACACAGGGTGCAAGATGTCGGGGTTGGTCAACGAAGCGGATTGGGACGACTGGACACCCGCGGATTTGAAGCCGTACATCGAGCAGGTAATCGATAGCTTTGGATTCGATCGTGTGATGTTCGGCGGCGACTGGCCGGTTTGCACGCTGGCATCGACCTATCGCCGATGGATTGACACTCTATGGGATGCATTAACCGGCTGTTCCACGGACGAACGTCGCAAGCTGTTTCAAACTAACGCAGAACAATTTTACAACGTATAGGAGCACTGAGGATGAAGGGACTAAAAGGAAAAGTCGCTATCGTAACAGGCGGCTCGAATGGTATTGGCCGAGCGATTGTCGAAGAGTTTGTCAAATATGGCGTTTCGGTTACTTTTTCGGGCATAAGTGACGCTGGCCAAAAGACCCAAGCGGAACTTCTCGAAAAAGGCGCCGACGTTCAGTTTGTTCGGGGCGACATGGGCCAGGAAGAGTTTTGTCGCGAGCTTGCCGAAGAGGCTGTCAAAAAGTGGGGCAAGGTGAATATCCTCGTCAACAACGCCTTTTCGTTCATCGCAAAGGGCCTGGATGCGACGCGGAAAGATTGGCTGCGAATTATGAACGTTGGGCCAATCGCTTATGCCACGATGGCACAGGCCGTTTTTGAGCCTATGAAAACTCAAGGCGGTGGTGCGATCGTGAATATGTCCAGTATCTCCGGCCACATCGCCCAGCCGGATCGGTGGACCTATAATTCCGCCAAGGGTGCTGTAAATCAGCTTACGCGCTGCATGGCGTTGGATCTGGCTCCCCATAACATTCGCGTTAATACCATCAGCCCCGCCTGGATTTGGACTCGCGAGGTGGACAAGGCTGCCAACAATAACCGCGAAAAATGGGGCCCGATCTGGGGTAAATTCCACATGATGCGACGCTTGGGCGAGCCGGTCGAGGTCGCTTCAGCCACCGCTTTCCTGTGCAGCGTCGAGGCGAGTTTGATAACCGCGTCCGAGCTTGCCGTTGACGGCGGTTATCTCGGGATGGGCAGCGAAGGCCTGGGCGAAGCGTCAAGTTTCGCCGGTTCGGACTAGCCCGCATGAGGCTTAACTTATGAAGGATGACGGCAGCACACGACGAAACGGCGGGAGGATGCGGGGGCGACGGAGAGCGTTTACCGGCAGGTGCACCAAACGCTTGGCTGAAGGGCATTTCAGGCACGATCACGGTCCGGCAGCGGGCAGATGGAGCCCGAGAGAATCTCTGGGCACCGTTAAAATCTTTGACGAACCACCGAGATGAAGAAATACTGGTATTCGACGCCCCAGGACGATCCTGGTCGTACGCCATATGGGAAATGTCGCTTTAACATGTCAGGGAGTGAATCATGAGATATGTCTATTTGACGATAGCGATTGTTATTTTCACTTTAATTCTATCATGGAGTAATGTCATGGCCGATGAAAAATCAACACCACAGGAACTGACCGGCAGCTCTTATCATCCAAATGCCTTCGAGTTAATGGGTAGAAGGTATTACGTTACACAGAACGACCCGAAGGCGTCGGATGATAATCCGGGGACAAAGGAGCTTCCCTTTAAGACCATTTCCAAGGCCGGGACAATGGCGGACCATGGCGACCTCATCATGATTGATGAGGGTGTCTATCGCGAAGAGGTGCCGTTGGCCAGGAACGGGCATATGTATGTTCCCTGGAGCCGAATTACCTACAAAGCCTTACCCGGTAAGAGGGTTTATCTCAAAGGTTCGGACGTATTCGAGCCCAAGTGGGAGGCGATTGGCGGCGGCGTATTCAAGGGCTCCCTGCCTGCAGGCCTGTCCAAAAAAGGCGCCTACAACCCCTATGAGTTAAGTGGCGTCATTGATGATCCCAAAAAGGTCCGCCCGATCGAAGGTGATGTTCTCCCGGAAACGCTGGGGCAGATTTACGTTAACGGGAAGGCGCTCGAGCAGTTGACCGGCATTGAGGCGGTGAAGAATACCGCGGGATCATTCGTTGTTGCGGATAACGGCAAAGAGATCGTGGTTCATTTTGCCGATGGGAAGGTTCCGACTGGAAAACTGGTGGAATTGACCGTCAGGCAGCGATGTTTCAAACCCATGTATAAGACGAGAGGAGACGAATACGAGAGGGCTGCGTATATGCAAACTATGGGTATGGTTGTCGAGCACGCCGCTGAACCCGGGCCGTTCTGTTTTTATCGGCCGCTTACGATACGCAAGAACGGCGATACCGGGATTATTGTGCGAAAAACCTTTAGTTTGCGCGGGACGATTGTAACCTGCTCGAAGATGCCATTCCCCCCGAGCTATACCAGCAAAGACAAACCGACAATTATCGCATCGATTCTTAATGATGAAAAACCCACACGGGTAGACGAATGGGTAGAAGGATGTGATTTTTTAACCGCCAAAAGCAACGACTACGGTAAGAGCTGGGAAGTATGTGACAGGGGCGAGACACCCTCTACTTATTTTTTTGATGAGGACAACGGAATGTTGCTCAAGCATTACAGGGATAAACGCAAGGTGATGTTCGAGTTGTCGTCCGATGAGGGTAAAACCTGGAGCAGTCCCGAACCGTTCAGTTTCGGAGTCCGATATTACGATTTTACAAAGCTTGATGACGGGAGTCTTTTCGCGTCGGGAAAGCCTGATTTTACGTGCTATATCGGAAAATGGCGATCTGATCTCAGCGGTATAGACTGGGAAAAACGCGGAACGGTGAAAAATAATCCCGCAATGTCAAGTTCCGGGCTTGCTGAACCTCACGTCTGTCAGTTGCCTGACGGGAGGTTGTTCGTGATTTTTCGGGCGGGCAACATATTGCCCACCCAGGGGAATCCGGGATTTCCTTCCGTAAAACTGTTCAGTGTATCCGAAGATGGCGGTAAAACGTGGAGCGACGTGAAGCCCTTAACCTATGATGATGGAAGTTACATCTATTCGTCCCGAAGTTTTCCCGGTGTCATACGTTCGATAAAAAACAACAGGGTCTACGTTCTTCTGAACATCTCGGGTACAACGAACAATTGTGACCCGCGGACCACGCTTAACATCGCCGAACTTGACCCCGCCACCTTATCTGTCAAGAGGGACACTGTTGCTATCATAGACACCAAGCACCCTGAGCATCATCCGCTCGTGCGTTTTTCCAATTGGGCCCTCCTGCAAGACAGGGATACTAAGAACCTAATAGTGTTTATGAAAACGCATCTTTCAGAACTTTGTCCAGTACGCATGGGATACGATTACGGCCTTTACCGTTACGAGATAGAATTTCCCGATTAGAACACTTAACGTTATATTATAGCGTGCCGGGACTCCTGCCCCGGCACGGCCAGAGACACCCGAAATGCCAAAGAGGTGCTGCAGCGGGAGCTACGACACCCGAGTCGGGCGGATACGTCATTCATTTCGTGAGTTGTTATAAAACATAGACGTGTTGCTGATCATGAAATCCTGGATAACCATGTTCGAGATCACTGTTACTATTTTCACCATCGCCGGTATCGCACTCCCCGGTAAGTACAACGAAGCCCCGGAGCTTGCGGCTGCGGTCAAGGCGGGCAAATTACCACCGGTCGAACAGAGGCTTCCCGCCGAACCGTTTGTCGCCGAGTGGAGCGTAAAGGACGGTAAGATCGGGAAGTACGGCGGCGTTCTTCGACGCGCCGTGTGGTACGCAACAGCAGCTGTCTCCATAGGCGATATTACAAAACTCATACTGGCAAAACATTCGTACAGTGTAGGTCTATATCCCAATGTCGCCAAAAGCTACGAGATGAAGGATCAGGGGCGCGAGTGGATCATACATCTGCGGGAGGGCCTGAAATGGTCTGACGGGCATTCCTACACGGTGGATGACATCATCTTCTGGTATGAAGATGTCCAGCTGAATGGAAATGTCACCCCGGCTATTTTACCTAAACTGATGTCGGGCGGTGAAGTTGTAAAGTTCGAAAAAGTGGGTGATTATACGCTTCGAATCCGGACAAAAAAAACTTATCTCCTGGAAAACACCACGGTCTTGCATTACATGGCGACCCGTTACCCCAAGCACTATCTGAAGCAGTTCCATGCAAGGTACGTCGGGGAAGCAAAGGCAAATGAGTTGGCGAAGAAATCGGGATTTGCCTCGTGGGGGCAGATGTTTTTGGACAAAGCCGATCTTCACGAGGGATCAAACCCGGATAAGCCCTCACTGGAGCCCTGGGTCTTGGTTCAGGCACCGCCAAAGAACCCTGTTATATTCAAACGCAATCCTTATTACTGGGCTGTGGACAAGGCGGGAAACCAACTGCCCTATATCAATGAGATGCGTTATACCATCACGGGAGGCCCGGAACTCGTCAAGCTCAAGGCCCTCACCGGCGAACTGGACTTTGAGGAGATTCGGGACATCATTTCATACAGCACCTTCAAGAATGCAGAGAAAGCGGGAAGAATCAAAGTCTTCCGCTGGGCCTGGACGGCCATCAACGCGCTTCAGGTGGAGTTCAACCTGACCCACAGGGATCTCGTTATGCGGAAGGTCTTCCTGGACAAGCGATTCCGCTTTGCCGTCTCCCACGCCATCAACCGGAAAATGATAAATGAACTCGTCTGGTTAGGGCTTGCGGAGCCATGGCAGGTCGCACCGTATGAAACAAGCAGGTTCTACAACGAACGTCTGGCACACACCGCCCTGAAATACGATCCCGCCAAGGCTGGGAGGCTGTTGGACGAAATGGGTCTCGACAAGAAAGATGCGGATGGTTACCGCCTCCGCCCGGATGGCAAAAAGCTGGAGATCAACTTCATCGCTGGACCCGAAGCAAGCCTTTCCGCAATAGCCGAAATTGTCATGGATAATTTGAAGGACATAGGCCTAAGGACCAGCTTCAGGATTATTGACCACGGGTTTTTGATCGAACGGAGAGAAGGCAACGACTTTGACGCCGCTTTGATCATGCTGTCGTGGGGCACCAACGAAGGTATCTATCTGGAGGGGGACGTTAATCATTTGGTGGCAGTTAGGCAGTTGAGCTTCTGGGCGCCTGAGTGGGTAAACTGGTACCACAGCAAGGGGAAGAAGGGTGTCAAGCCCATTCCCGACATGATCCGGGCCATGGAGGCTTTTGACAAGGCCAGGAGCACACTTGATCCCAAAGAACAGGAAAAGTGGTTCAAGGTCATAACCGAGATCGCTGCAGACAACCTTTGGACGATCGGGACCACCAAGTTTCCGGGGAACATCATGGTCATTAACCCCAAGCTGCGAAATGTCCCGAGCACTTTCCTCCCGTGGATCCGCGGCGATTGGGGACGGCCCGACCTCTGGTTCTATGAGAACTAAGCGGTTAACGCTTACCTGTTGTACTATCCCAGATTAGCTGCGGGTTTGTCTGGCGGAGTCAGGGTGTATCGGAAACGATACATGATGCTGCGTGGCCCTTCTTGTCCATGTAAATAGAAATAGACCGATTTTCTAATAATACCTTAACCGAATACAGCTTTCGGGCGACAATTTCCTGAAAGCCGTGTTGTAATATAGATCGCTTGCGCCGTCTAACAGTGGTTAGGAAATATGACATAAAATAGCCGAAAAGGCCCACGGCGGTCGTGGGTATGAGCATGTTTGGGAAATCCCGATTAACAATATACATCTATAGTTCCATTTTTGAGGTGAATCATGATTAGATTAACCGTTTCGCAGCATGACAATATTTATGAATGTTTTCCTGATATCGTCCGTACAGCTGACGGCACGATGGTGATTGTCTATCGTGAGTGCATGATGCATGCGCCGTTTCCGTTTTCGCGGCTGGTGGTGCGTTGCAGCACGGATGACGGCAGACGTTGGTCAGAGCGGAAGATATTGCTTGAAACCGTAGGCCGGGATGAAATCATCGAGAAAAACCGCCCCTGGCTAGCCTCAGACGCGATCGCCGGGTACGAAGAATCCCGCGCACGCATCAAGGAAGACTGGCAGATTGGCGCAGGTATCAATTGTCCACGCATGATCTGCCTGGGGGACGGGACAATCTTTCTGGTTGCTGATGTGGCAAAGATAATGGATGTCGCAGGAAGCCGGGTTTGGAAGAACTATGCCTGGCGCAGCTCGGACAACGGTCTTACCTGGAAGGGTCCTGAATTACTCAAGGTCCCAGATGGCCTGGTGCCGTCTCTGACTCAGTTGCGCAACGGCGATGTTCTGCTGGGGCTGAACACGCCGGACAAGGATAATCCGTTCTTCTGTCGTTCGTCTGACGGTACTTGTACCTGGTCGGAACCGGTGTTTATTCCGAGCAATGATAAAATGCAAATGACTGAGACGAATTATCTTGAACTGGATGACGGTATTATCATCGGGGTGGCCCGCAACGTGATTACCGAACTCCAAAAGCGTCCCACTGCTGGGATCAAGGTCATCTCCAATGACGGCGGTAAGACTTGGCGCGGCCCATTCGAAACTTGGCTTATTGGTCTCAACGGACGACCCAAAGCAGGGCTGCTCGCCTCAGGCGAGGTCTGTATCACTTACCGTTATGCTTTGCCGAGCCAAGGGTTCGCCATGCACATCATGACCCAGGAGAACGCGAAGTTCGAAGAACTCGGTGACCGCGTCGAGCGCCGGCCCATGCCCGAGGACATCCCCGGTCAGATCGCCGCTGAGGCCGGTGAGGTTCGCCCCGAACACTTGACCACATACTATGCAGGCCGCACGTTATTTATCTCGCCTGAGCGAGGGGTTTATAGTGATTGCGGATACTCGGGCTGGGTGCAACTCCCATCCGGGGAGATCTACATTGTGGATTACAGCATTGACGACGCGCCGCTCGCGCGTATCCGTGCCTATATTGTCAGTCGCTCGGACTACATCCTCTTTCCAGAAGGAGACATGCCGGATATGCATCCTTCATGGCTACCGTTCAGAGAGATGAGCGCAGGTATGGCCGAACGTCAGCGGATCAAGAACATGAAATCGTAAGCGTAAAACTCGCTGAGCCTACCGAAAATTGTATCCAGATGTTTTTCGGTTACAAGAACATGGATTTGAGAAATAGTTGATCTTGATATTACCGTTTGCAAGGTAGATATTGGTCAGAAAATTCGTCGAGAACGGTTTTTTAAACTATTGGCGCAGAAGAAGAGTAACAAACAAAGAAAGCAGTTGTTTTGCTGGAGGATCCAAAATGCCGGTACGCCACGCGATGTCGAAACGCCAAAGCATAATATACTCGTGAAAATCGCTGGCGGTGGTCGTCAGCGAGAAGTCATATGGGAAATGTCGGTTTAAGCAGGAAGTATCTGAAGATGAGTGCAATCGATTGGACTATTGTCGCAGCCTGCATGATTGGCTTGAGCTATTTCACCTTCCGGTCACTCCGTTACATGAAGGGCGTATCAGACTTCCTTTCCGCCGGACGATGCGCGGGACGCTACATGCAAAGCTACGCCGGAGGGATGGCAGGCCTCGGGGCCGTGAGTCTCGTCGCCCTGTACGAGATACATTACAATTCAGGTTTCCCTCCGATGTGGTGGCAGATGATGTTCTGGCCCATATTGATTATGCTCACATTGTCGGGATACGTGTTCTATCGTTTCAGAGAAACCCGCTGTATGACGGTGGCGCAGTATTATGAGGTCCGCTATGGTAAGAGTCTCCGAATCTACGCGGGGATAATTACGTGGGGTTCCGGAGTTGTCAATTTCGGTATTTTCCCAGCCGTCGCCTGCCGCTTCATCGTCCACTTCTGTGGTATGCCCGAAAACTTTCTTTTAATGGGCATTACTATTCCCACATTCGCCCCCATCATGGTTATTACCCTGGGGATAGCGTTGACCTACACAACTCTGGGCGGACAGGTTACGGTGATGGTAACCGACTGCGTACAGGGCATCTTCTGCGGGATCCTCTTCGTCGCATTGGCCTTTTTCCTTCTGTACACGTTCTCCTGGGCCGACATCTCCACCGCCCTTAAACAGGCCCCAACGCCCCGAGTCCGAAAGGAAGCGGCCGAGACGGCCAGCAAGGCCGAAGTCGCTTATGAGAAGGCCTTGAAGGTCGGCGCAGTGAACCTGGGGGAAAAGAAGGTCGACCTCGACAAGGCGCGTAAGGCCCAGGGCGAGGATGAGATTAAGAAGGTGGCCTATAAAAAGTCCATGCTGAATCCCCTCAATACTTCCGGGGCGGATTTTAACTACTTGTTCTACTTCATAACGATCTTCTACTTTTTTTATGGGAGTCTGTCGTGGCAGGGTTCACAGGCGTATTACTCTTCGAGCAAAAGTCCCCACGAAGCGAAAATGGCGGGGATTATCGGAAGGTGGAGAGACTTACCGCAACAGATGATGTTTGTCCTTGTTCCGGTCTGCGCACTTGCTTTCATGACATTGCCCCAGTATGCCGACCAGGCCGCAAATGCTCATCAGACACTTTCGACAATAGATAATTCGGTAATAGCAAAGCAGGTAACGGTGTCCACGGCGCTGGGACACATCTTACCCTTGGGTGTAAAGGGCCTTTTCGCCGCCGCAATTATTTTCTTCCTCATTACCACGCAGGATACCTACCTCCACTCGTGGGGGAGTATATTCGTCCAGGATGTGGTCCTGCCTTTTCGCAAGAAGCCATTTACCCCTAAGCAACAGATCAGACTTCTGCGGTGGTCCATCTTCAGCGTAGCTGCGTTTGCCTTCGTCTTCAGCCTTCTCTTCCAGCAGGTAGAATATGTTCAAATGTTCTTCGCAATCACCGGCGCGATCGTTTCGGGCGTCGGTGTACTGATCTTCGGGGGGCTGTATTTCAAGATTGGAACCACTGCGGGTGCATGGGTGGCGATGACGGTCGGGTGGGTCATGGCAATCGGCCGCATCGTGTTGCAGCAGTTCGAGGAGCAAATTGCCGACATTCCCGACAAGAACATCATCTTCCGCTTTTTTGACCGGGTGAATGGCGT
>SDBV01003566.1_pt1 | contig 22873 bp, 13 predicted proteins | sample 2277081 | NCBI WGS metagenome assembly SDBV01 (sample SAMN10402039, study PRJNA504765) | marine sediment metagenome | isolation source: marine sediment core GS10_PC15, 223 cmbsf | place: Arctic Ocean: Southern Knipovich Ridge | collected 2010 | reverse complement strand
GGAGCGATTGATGTACTCCGCCGGGTATCATCTGGGCTCCATCGCGGCGGGCGACATGGATGGCGACACCGATGTCGACCTCGTGGTGGGGGATGAGGACGGCGTCGTGATTGTCTTGCTGAACCACACTATCGGGCCCGGCGACTGCAACTGCGATGGCCTGATCGACTTTTTCGACATCGACCCGTTTGTCCTGGCCATCACCGACCCGGCAGGCTACGAGGCCGCGTATCCGGACTGCACCATCAATCTGGCCGACTGCAACGGGGACGGTCTGGTCGACTTCTTCGACATCGATCCATTCGTTGCTCTGGTCACAGGTGGCAGCTGATGGGGGTGTCCTAGTCCAGCGAATCTTGCGCGCGCCGCTCACACGCGTAACGCCCTCGCCTTCAAGCTGTTATGATGGTCTGCGAGACGGTCGGGAGGCAAAATGGCCAAGCACAACGATCCGTGGCGGACCCCGTAGGGTCCAAAAACTCAGCCGAACTGCAAGTGGCTGGACTGCGGCACTTTACGCAAGCCGGCCCAGGGCCCATTTCGGCCGATTGACAGGCCATCTCCGCTATCTGATGCTGCCGATTTCCGCCAATCAGCACGGATCGCACCATGAGTTTCGTCTTGCAGCCTTGGCAGCTCCTGCTCGTAACCCTGGCTACCGGTGCGTCCCGCGCGCGTGCAGCAGTCATGTCGATCGGCTGAGATTCGTGGCTTGTTGCACCGTAAGCTCAAGGTACTGATCGCCTTGAAGCCGGACGAGTATTTGGACCGTACGGGGACGCCGGGATTGTGGTTTGGCCACGTTGACATATCCGTCGACAGCCACTCCGCCGGGACGGGACCAGGAACATCCAATCACGATCAGCCACCGCCCGTAACCAACTCAATGAACGAATCAATATCGAAGAAGTCCACGCTCCCATCGCCGTTGCAGTCTGCCAGCATGATGTCGCAGTCCGGATACGCCGCCTCGTAGCCGGCAGGGTCGATGATGGCCTCTATGAAGCCGTCGATGTCGAAGAAGTCCACCGAGCCGTCGCAGTTCACGTCGCCGATCTCGAAATCACCGAAACAGGCATGCGGGCAACTGCCCATGCACAGGCACCATTCCTCGGAGCCGAACTCACCCCCGTCGCACGCGAGGGCGCCGTTGCAGTACACATTGTAGTAGCCGTCACCGTAGGCGCAGCAGATGCCGTCACCGAACGAGTCGTAGATCACGAAGTGGTAGCAGCCACCGAGCGGCAACGTTGCTTGTTCGGTGTACAGGGTTCCGGGCTCGGCGTACGGTCCACCGGAATCCACCACAGCCAGGGAGGGATACGCGATGATTTCCCACGTTGTTTCGGACGGATAGTCATCCGTCATGATCTCGATATCAATGATGGTTGTACATGGGTCCGGCGGACCACAGTCGCTGCCCACTCCGAGCCACGTCCCTCCCCACTCGATGCACTGGAGAGCCGTCTGATCCTCCACACACCAGCCAACAGACTGGCAGCAGGCGCCAGTGATGGTTGTGCATGGGTCCGGCGGACCACAGTCGCTACCCAGTCCGAGCCACGTCCCTACCCACTCCACGCATTGGAGGGCCGTCTGATCCTCCAAACACCCGCCCACAATGCAGCAGGCGCCAGTACCGAAGCAGTCCGGCGGGCAACTGCCCAGGCATAGGCACCCATCCTCGGAGCCGAACTCACCCCCGGTGCACGCGAGGGCGCCGTTCCAGTACACACTGTAGTAACCGTCACCGTAACCGCAGCAGATGCCGTCGCCGTACGAATCATGGATCACGAAGTGGTAGCAACCACTGCGCGGCAACGTCAGTTGTTCGGTGTAGAGGGTTCCAGGGTCGGCATACGGTCCGCCGGAACTCACAACGGCCATGGAGGGATACTCGATGATTTGCCACGTCGTTTCGGACGGATAGTCATCCGTCATGATCTCGATATCGATGATGATTGGACACGGGTCCGGCGGACCACAGTCACTGCCCATTCCCAGCCACGTGCCTTCCAGATCGCTGCACTGGAGGGCCGTCTGATCCTCCACACACGTGCCAGCAGGCAGGCAGCAGGCGCCACTATTGTCCGGTACTTGGACGAAGCGCGTGTTGTTGGTCTCGTCGAACTCGGCCACTGTGTCGCTCTCATCGGCCACGGCACAAACGAGATGCCGGCCGGCCGGGGCGCCCAGCCACCGATACTGCACATCGTCGTAGGCGCCCGGCAGCAAGGCCGGCACAGCCAGCGCATCGCCGTCGGGCAGGGTCGCACCGTTTGGATCGTCTTCGTGGAGCGTAAGCGTGGCGTCCGGGCTCGGCAGAGCGCCGACGTTGGCCACGCGTATGGTCAGATCTTGCTGGCCCGTACCAGCGGGCTGCGCGGTGATGTCGGTGATCGTCAGGTCCGGGGCGAGCACGGTGATCGTGGCCGAGTTGTTACTCGGATCGGTGTCCTCATACCCGCCGGGCCAGTCGGCCGATGTGATCTCCACGGTAATCTCCCGCGGGTCGACTGTATACGGTACTGGCCAGACAACCGCGACTTCGGCGTGGTTGCCGGCCACGAGCGGCCCGGGGATGTCGTCTGGCGAGGCGATCCACTCGCCGTCGCCGAACCTGACGGCGATGTTCTCCGCCGGCACGTCACCGTAGTTGCGGATCGTGGCGTGGATCGTCACGTCGGTACCGGGCAGCGGGTTGGGTGATGAAAGGTGAATGTCCGCCACCGTGACCCCCAGATCACCGCTGATCGTGTGCCACCCCACATACAGATCGGCCGTCGCAGGGAAGACAGGGCGGCACACATCCGCGATGGTAATGGTAGCATCGGGATCGTCCGACACAATCTCGATGGTCTCGGGATCGCCATAATGGACGTCCGTACCGGTCGGGTCAGCGGCGTCGGGCGTGTACGCGTTGTACGCCATGATCAACTGGCCGCTGGCACTAAACACGGGAGCCATGCTGCGTTCCATCCGCGTGTCGGCCGGCAGCGGTAGGGGACGGCTCCACTCTTCGGAATCTGGGTCGTACAGCGCGTACCAAACACCGACGTCAACATCAACCTGATCACCTTCCTGGTGGTGATCCACAATGCTTCCGCCGGTTGGCACCTCGTCCGGATCGCCTACCTCCTGCCAGCCGGGGCTGACCGCCTGCCAGACGAGCGCGATCCTGCCGTTGGGCGTCGCAGCGAGGCGGAATTCTCCCCCCGCGGCGAAGGCCCCGCGAAGGTCGACCACACACCGTGCCTCTTGCGGCAGGTCGCTCAGTGGGTCCCCAGGCGCCAGTGCAGCGGAATAGAGGGCTTGGCACCGATGCCAGACAATGACCAGATTGCCGTTCGTGTCGTACGCCGCCTGGGGATGGGAGTCTTCCACGACATCGTTGGTCAACTGGATCACATCGTTCCAGCCGCCGGAATCGTATTCGGCCCCGAACAGCTCGCGATCAGCGACGGTGGTGAAGAAGTAGTCATTGGCGGGCTCGTCGTCATCCGTGTCCACGGTGAAGAGAAGGACGGCCCGGCCGTTGTTGTAGTACGCCAGGGCGGTATCGATGACCGGGTGCTGGAGACCGGTCGTGATTTCGCCCGCCGTGAGCCAGGTGGAGTCGTGAACAGCGTAGTGCAAGCTGCACGGCAGATTCAGTTCGCCTGGGCGGACTTCCTCGCGCACCCACGCCACCATCGCGGTCTGTGTGCCGTCGGCCGCGGTGGCCAGCCGCGGACTGTGATCGAAGTACGCGTCGTCGGGGTCGGGGAGCAATGTCTGCCGCGGGCCCCACGCTGCCGATTCAGCATCGTACTCCGCGGCGGCAATCTCGGTCTTGCTCGTGGCCACATCAAGATCGTCTCCCTGGCTCAAGGGCTCCTTGATGTTCTCCCAAGCCAGCAGCGCGTCGCCGTTTGCGAAGGCCGCGATGCACGGCCGGTAATCGGCGGTTCCGTCGTCATCCACGGCCACGACGTCCGTCCACGTGTCACCTGCAACATACTTTGTGAATACGACCCTGGTTCCGTTTATGGTCGGGCGGGTCTCATCATCCTCGACATAGGCCAACAGGAGATCGTCGTCCGCGGCGGCCAGACTGGGAACCGCTCGGGGGAATCCCATCTCCACGATCCGCGTGGGCGCATCATCACTCCGAAGTGGACTCGGTGCGTCGGCATTGGCGACGAAGAGGTTGTACGGCCCCTCCAAGTGGGCTCGGTCCATCAAGCGAGGGCCGCCGTGCGCGCGCTCATCCATGGGCCGGAGCAGCAGCGCCTTCCCGCCGCCGCCCAGGTTAATCGCCCAGGTTTGGTTCACGTCGAAGAGCTCGAATGTGGCCCAATGCGCGCGGACACCGGCCCGCGCAAACACGCCGAAGCGGTCCAGGTAGGCGTCCGGCCAACAGGCCTCGCCCGGATCAAGCGGCACGAGAAACTCGAAGTACATGCCTTCGCGGATGTAGCCTTCGAGGTCCCCGACCCCCTTGACGCCTACGCCGACCACTCCCTCGACCCACGGCACGACCGCGGCCGCGAACGCGTAATCCGGATCCAACTCCTCCTGCCACATTGTGATCTCGAGTTCCAGGCCGGCCTCGACCCCCACGACCACGCCACAGTAGACGGGTGGCGGAGTCCAGATCGGCACGTAGAAACCGGCTTCGGCGCTAGCTTCGATTCCCAGGCTCGCGCTGGCCTCCAGCAGCACCCACTCCCCCGAGTCCGGGTCGACCTCCCATAGGAAGCCTCCGCTGACCGAGGAAGACACCTCGACGGGCCCGATGTCCACACCGGGCAGGGCGTCATCCGGAGGCGCGAACTCGGTCTCGATCGTACCGTCAGCGTTGACCGTGCCGTTGATGACACCGCCGGCACTGAAGTTCAACGACTCGCCACCCAGGAACGGGAGCGGCGGCAGGTCCCGCGTGGCAGGCACCGTTTCCGTCCCTTCATCGAGCGAGGCATCCCCACGGCGTCTTCCCGCAGGTCATACTTGAGTGTCGAGCCACTGGTGTCCGCCACCAGTTGGCTGTTGGGGAGCGCTGGGGAGGGTGCAACCACGTCGAAGTTCACCACGTATTCCTGCGAGCGCCATTCCGCGGCCGTTCCGGCCGCGGCAACGGCCATGACGGTCAACCGCTCGCCCGCCTCGAACTCCTCGTGGATCTCGAAGGGACGCGACACCACGCTCTCCGGCCCGACGAGCAGGTCCTCGTAGCGAGGTTCTGCCTCGTTTCCGACGTACCACCAGAACTCGTGCGGCGGTACCACCGCGGCCTCGTGCCAGTCGATTTGAGCGGTGAACTCCTCCTCCAACGGCCTGCCTTCAAGGTAGTAGATGTGCCTGTCCGGTCCGCAGAACTGCGAAGTGACCTCCGTGACCTCCGGTCCCTGGATGGACAGAAGGTCGGAAGAAAGCGTGATATTGACGCGGGTCGTCGAGGATTCGTAGATCTGCAACCAGCGAGTCGCTGGCTTGTAGATGCCCACTTTCGTGGCGGTCACCAGTGCCCGACCAGCGGATACGTCCTCAAAGCTGAACTCGCCGAACCAGTCGGTCGTACGGTATTGCGGCTCCTGCCCCGGCGCTGCGATCGTAAGCGTGACTTGGGCACCCTGGACCGGGTTACCGTCCGGGTCGTGAACGTGCCCCTCCAGGTTCCCCGGTCCGGGTGGGTCCACGTCGACCTCGGCCGTCGCCTCGGTCCATTGACCGTTGATCTTCAACCGGATGCTGACCGTGCCAGCAACGATGACGGCCACCTCATGCGCCGGCACCCACGCGATGTTGCGACCGGTACCGGGTAGCACAACCGGTCCCACGTCACCCGACACCGCGCCGGCCAATACGTATGGCTCACCGTTCACACTGATGTACACGGCGACCTCATACGAGCTGTCTTCGCCCGCGAGATCGTAGGAGACATCCACGATCTTGCTGGCGTCTTGGCGCTGGATGGCCACTAGGTTAGACACCAGGCTCACCGCGCTCTCCGTAATCACCCGCACTTGGTCCGCACAGCAAGTCGCGTCGAGGTGTACGGTGAGAACGTTGCCGTCGACTTGTATCCAGTCGCCTTGCGTGTCAAACTCCAGCCCACGATGCGGCCACAGGTTGCGGTCGGTGGGGTACATCGTGGCCGGCCAGCCCAGCACCTCGTCACTGGCACTCAGTTCCGGTCCGAGCACGATCACGCCGAGGATCGGCGTGGTAAATGTCACGGAGCCTTGGCGCTGCACCGGACCGATGCTGGTAGGATCGAAATGCAGGAAGTGTGAATCTACCACGGCGCCGGCGTCGATCACTCCCGGCGTCAAAGCGGAGCTTTCGTCGTAGAGACCTGGTGAGGAGATATTCACTGCGAGTGGCATCCCGAGCAAGACACTTTGTTGCTCGTTGAAGGCGATGATGTCTGTGTCGCTCTCTTGATCACCCACGAGCACAGACGCTGGTGGTGGCACCTGGACGACGGCGCCGTCCGGATCTGTGGAGAGGATTGCGGCGAGTGACCTTGAGTGCGCCCCGAGCGTGAGCGCCAGAACTGCAATGACTGCGATTGTGCGATTCATCGTGGCTGCCCTCCTTGTGCCCCCCGGAGATGCGTGGTCCATGCCCGTGTCTGCATCGCTCCTGTCCCACATGTGCGGAGAAGATGTGGCCCATTCCGGCTCGGCCGCGGCCCGTTCGCGGCCATATGTCGCGCCCGACATTTCCCAAAGAGATGCCGCCCGGCGCCGTTGCGGAGCTTCCTCGCTTGAATCATACGCGTTTCCACCAGCCGTATGCAAGCTAGAAGGGGCCGGGCCCGTCCGGCGGCTATGCATGCCGAGAACTCGATCCATGGCTGTTGTGCATACCGATTATTCCATCCGCGGGCTCGAGCCGCGTGCGATAGAGTGAACTTGGCGGGAGGGCCGAATGAGTCACGTTGGGATGTGAGCAGAAGGATGCCATCGCAGGATTTATCCTGCGTCGGCGCGCGGCCAACCTGTGAGCCGCGCTTGTCAGGTGCTCATCGGATGTCGGAGAAGCTGGCTGTCTCAGGCGGCCCGCGTGTACCGGTGATGCAGCCCGCCGACCTGTGGGATGGCGATCACCGCTCCATCGGTCGGTGGCTCGACTTCACGCGGCACGGGTGCATTCTCCGCGGCGAGCGCCGCACGCGGGAGAAGGCACGCGCGGAGCAGGATGACGATAATGCGCACGAAGCTCACGTGATCCTCTCAGTTCGGGGTCTGTGAGGGAACATCGTAGCCGATTCTGCTTCGAAGCGCGTAAGTCGTTTGCTATCAAGGAGGACGGAGTATTCCGGAGGCACAGACGGGATGCGAAACACGTAAGTTGTTGTGGCACAAGGAGGACGGAGTTTTCAGTAGGGACGGGTAGTTCTGGCCGCTTGCTTCGCCCGCCATGTGGCCGCCTGCTCCGGCTTGCCCCACGCCTCGTAGAGCTCAATCAGCCACGCCACGAAGGCTTGCGCGTCCTCATCTTCGTCCCCCGCGGCCGCGACCTGGGCCCGGTAGGCGGCGAGCAGGTGCCGTTCCGCTTCCTCGTACCGCCCCAGCCTCGTCAGGCATTTTCCCTGGCCGCCGCGGAAAACGGGAATGTATGTGGGCCAGGGCGGCGGGGCCTCGGCCGCGGCAGCGACCAGCTCTTCAAATACGCCTGTGGCTTCTTGGAACTCGCGCTGTGCCACCAGAACCTTGGCGAAGTCGTACTGCGCGAGAATGGTGTTCGGATGGGTGGTGCCGAGCGCCTCCCGGCTGGCCGGGACCGCCCGCCGACACAGTTCCTCAGCCTCGTCCAGCAAACCCTGGCGGAGAAGGATCGCGACCAGATTGGCCATCGTCGTGAGCGTGTTGGGGTGGGTCTCCCCCACGGTGCGGACGTGGATGTCGAGGATCTCGCGAAACGACGCCGTGGACTCCTCAACCTTGCCCTGGCGGTACAGCACCGAACTGAGGTTGTTCATGGACGACAGGGTCCGCGGGTGTTCAGGGCCGAGCACGCGCCGGCGGATTTCCAGCGTCTCGCGCGCGAACTGCTCCGCGTCGTTCAGGCGACCCTGTTCGATCAGAAGGGCGCCGAGGTTGTTCATCACGGCCAGGGTCTGTGGGTGTTCATTGCCCTGATGCTGCCGGGTCAACTCGAGCGCCTGTCGATACAGCGGCTCGGCGTCCTCCAGCCGGTTCTGCATGCGAAGCACCAGGGCGAGGTTGTTCAGCGCGGCAAGAGTGCTCGGATGCGCTTCCCCCAGCACGCGCCGCCGACTGTCCAAGACGCGCACCAACAGCGCTTCGGCCTCCGCCAGTTTCCCCTGGGCGCGGAGCAGGTCGGCCAGGCCGTTCATCGAGGTAAGCGTTTGGGGGTGTTCCTCCCCAAGGGCACGCCCTTGGAGGCGCCACGCCGTGCGCAGAAGTTCCTCCGCCTCGTCGAGCTTGCCGGCGTCGTGCAAGACGACCCCCAGATTGATGAGCGCCCCGAGCCTGAGGCGATCCGTCTCATCCAGGGCGTCGCGACATAGGTCGAGCGTGGTCCGCGCGTGCTCCTCGGCCAATCGCAGCTTGCCCTGCCGCCGGTACAGTTCGGTCACGTCGACCATCGATGCGAGCGTGTCGGGATGCTGCTCGCCCAACGCGCGTCGCCGGGCGGCAAGGGTCTCCTGCATCAGCGGCTCCGCTTCCGCCAGTTCGTGTTGCGCGAGCAAGACTTGGGCCAACTGGGCGGCCGACCGGAGTGTCCGGGGGCCGTCGTCACCGAGATGTCGGTGTCGCAGCTCGACCGCGGCCCGCAGATGGGGTTCCGCCTCGGCGGGGAGGCCCAAGGCCTGGTAGGTTGCGCCGATGGTGTGGTGCAGGGTGGCTGCCACCTCCGGTTCCTCGGCCAGGGCGGTGCCCACTTCACTGGCGGACTGTTCCAGCACCTCGCGAACGGTGACCTCGTGGCCGCGGGCCACTTCCGGTTCGATGGAGACAAACATCTGGCCCAGGAAATCACTGATGGCCTGAGCGGTGCGTGCCTCCCGCTCGGCCCGGCGGCCCTGCCGGGCGGCGCGGAAGGCCCAATGCGTCATACCCGCGGCGGCCAGCGCCAATACCAACATGACCACGACGACACTGCCGACCAACACCTTGTTTCGCCGAGCGAACTTGCGGAGTTGATAGGCCGCGCTCGCCGGCCGCGCGACGATCGGTTCATCCCGCAGGTAGCGCGCGATATCCGCCGCCAGATCCGCGGCGGACTGATAGCGCCGCTCCTTGTCTTTCTCCAGCGCCTTGGCGACGATCGTCTCGATGTCACCGCGGAACACCTTGCTGACCGAACTCAGCGGCCTCGGCTCCTCCTCACGGATCACGCGGACCGCCTCCGGGACCGGCTTGCGTCGCAGATCATACGGCGGTCGCCCGGTGAGCAGCTCGTAGGCGATGACGCCCAGCGCGTAGACGTCCGACCGGGTATCGAGTTCCGCCGGGTCACCGGAGACCTGCTCCGGGCTCATATAGGGGATGGTCCCGATGAGTTGGCCGATGTCGGTTCGCAGGGTGGTGGCCTGCACGTCGGCATCGGTGGCTCGGGCGACGCCGAAGTCGAGGATCTTCGGCCGGGCGTGCCCGGTGTTTTCCTCCTTCGTGCGTTTGTGCTTTCGTGCCTCCGCGCCTTCCTCGGCAACAAGGATGTTGCCCGGTTTGAGATCCCGGTGAATGACCCCCCTCTGATGGGCGTGCTGAACAGCCATACACACGCTTGCCAACAGCTCGAGACGTTCGTTGCTGCCGAGCCGTTTAGCGTGGGCATACTCTGTCAGCGGTCGGCCGATAACGAGCTCCATCGCGAAGAACGGCTGCGGCCCGTGTCCGGTGTCGGCCGTACCGGCATCGAAGATCTGTGCGATGCCGGGGTGCTGCAGCCGCCCGAGCACTTGCACCTCGTGCCCGAACCGGCGCAGCGCGGCGGGGGAGGCGATCCCCGGTTTGATGACCTTGAGCGCCACCACACGCCGCGGCTGCTGTTGCTCGGCCCGGTAGACGATCCCCATCCCGCCCCGACCGAGAAGCTCGACGATTCGGTAGGATCCGATCTGTTGGCCGGGCGGCAGTGAGGGCTCCTCGAACGCCGCCGCCGCCTCGAACGACGACGCGTCTGGCAAACCGCCAACCGCTGGCCCTTCCAGAAAACCCCGCCCCGCCTCATGATGCGCCAGCAGCGAGAGCACCTCCTCCCGCAGTGTGGCGTCTGCGCCGCAGACCCCCATCAGGAACCGTTCGCGTTCCGCCGGCGTGCGCTGCAGCGCCGCCTGGAACAGCTCCTCCGCGCGTCGCTGTTGTTCGGTGTTCATAGCGGCTGGCCTTTCTCGGCGTGCGGCCCACCATCCTTCTCCTGGCCGCGGCAGAGCTCCCGGTGCAGCCAGGCCTTCGCGTAGCTCCACTCCGACTTGACCGTCGCGGTGGAGATCCGCAGCGCCTGGGCGGTCTCTGCGATCGTCAGGCCGGCGAAGAAGCGCAGCATCACGACGTCGCTCTTGCGCCGGTCGCGGGCCTGCAAGTGGCTCAGGGCCTCGTCCAACGCCAGCATGTCCAACGACTCCGACGCCGCCCCGATCACCGCCTCCTCCAACTGCACCCGTTTCTTCCCCCCGCCGTGCTTCGGGCGAGCACGTTTGCGGGCGTGCTCGACCAGGATGCGGCGCATGGCCAGGGCGGCCGCCGCGAAGAAGTGCGCCCGGCTTCCCCAACGAACGTCCGCATCGCCGACCAGACGGACGTAGGCCTCATGCACCAGCGCCGTGGCCTGCAAGGTGTGCCCGGGGGGCTCGTGGGCCATTCTGTGGCGGGCCAGGCGCCGGAGCTCCCCGTACACCAGCGGCAGTAGCTGGTCGGCGGCGCTGGGATCGCGGTCGCTGGCGATGGCCAGTATCTGCGTCACGGACTGCGACGCGCGCGTACCCATCGCTCTCTCGCGTGCAAAAAAGAGATTCCTTCAGCCACTACACGCTTCAATTGTCGCATTGATGGATGAGGGCGGCAAGGGCTGCCCGCAGAGAAAGGGGGCCGATTCAAGGCCAGTATGTCAGAAAGATGAGGATTGTCATGTTTGGACACGAATTGCAGCATGCTCGTAACGCTGGTGAGCACGAAAACCAGCACGTCGGGAATAGTGGATCTCAAAGGCCGATGAACGTCTTGGCGCCGTGCCCGACTCCCTCACGCAGGGTCGCCGGGCCTGCTCGTCTGGCCGGCAGTTTGGCCCTGCCGCTGCTCGCACTCCTGCTGATCTGCGGCCTCGCTGGCCCGGCCTTCGCAAAGACCTGGACTGGCGGTGGCGCTAGCAGTAAGTGGACGGATGGCGCCAATTGGAATCCGCCCGGCGAGCCCGGAGAAAACGACGACGTCGTCATCGAGGGCGACTCGGGCACGATCCACATGCCCAACAAGGAGGTCAAGATCAAGTCACTGCGCCTGGAGGATTCAGAGGATGAAGACGGTACTGTTTTGAAAGGTGTACCGCTGCCTGGCGACGTGCGGATAAAAACGACCGGCGACGTGTACGTCGGACGGAACAACAAGATTGTGGGCGGCAAGGGAATCGCCACCTGGGACGAGGAGGCAGGCAGCCCGGATTCGGAGGGCGAAGGTGGCGACGTCGACATCGATGCCGGCGGCGATGTGACCAATCGCGGCGCGATTGAAGGTGGCAAGGGCTCCGACGCCACCGACATCGGAGACGGCTTCGGCGGGGTGCTAAAGCGGTTCCCGCCGGCTGAGGGCGGCAAAGTCAAGGTCAAGGCCGGCGGCGATATCGTCAACGACGGCACGGAAGTCGGCGGCGCGGGAGGTGATACCGACCGGCCCCGACAGAAAGGCGGGCGCGGCGGCAGCGCCACCAATGAGGCCGGCGGCAATGTCACCAACAACGGCACCAAGGCCGGTGGCGAGGGCGGAAAACACGTCGACGAAGACGGCGAGGAGGACGACGAGGCCTTGCGAGGCCGGAACGGCAGTGTCAAATCCGTCGCCGGCATCGCCAACACCTTCCTGCCAGGCTCGTTCCACGGCGGCGACACGGTGACCATCGAAGTCGGCCCCGGCGGCGTCATCTCGATGGTCGAGCTGCCCGCCGGGTCCATCTCGGCGGACCGGGAACTGTTCATCAACGCCGGTGACTGGGACGGGCTGATCGACCTGACCGGGAACCCGGCTGGTGTGTACGTGATCAGCGCGGGCATCTGTGCCCACGTGGTCGGCGAAGTGGCGCTGGATCCCGGCGTCGAGTTGGCGGACGTCATCGATCCGGCCCCAGACGCGGGTCAGCAGTCGTGCCTGATGTACCTGACCGAACTGGTCATCAACCCGCCGGAGGGTGAGCCCGCCGGCCGCCAGTCGATCGAGATTCAAGGCGCGAGTGATCTGCTGTTCCCGGATGGTGACAGCCCCAGCCTCTACGTCATCAGCGGCGACCCGGACGAGGCCGGCATCGTCACGCACGCGATCCCGCTCGATGGTCTGGCCCTGGGCGCGAACGGCCTGCTGCTGCTTCGTGGCGGCGAACAGGACCTCTTTCCGCCCCCGGACCCCGACACGTTCGTTGCGCTCGGGTGGATCGAGCCCGAACTGCCCACCGGGGCCCTGACGATCGTCCTGGCGCGCTGGGCCGACGGGCCGGTCCCGGGTGAAGACCTCGATCTCGATGACGACGGCACGCTCGATGAGCCGCTGGAGACGCTCCGCGTGCTCGACGCGGTCAGTTATGCCGATCCGTCCGGGGTAGGCGCGGAGTACGCCGACGACTTCGGTGGAATGGCACTCGGCAGCGTGGGCGAGTACTTCCCCGACGCGCTCTATCGCGGGCTCGACTGCGACGAGCCTGGTTCAGAGCCGCTGGGCTGGGCCGGCGGCGAGATCACCGGCACGTACTGGGGCCCGTGGAGTTGGGATGCGGTGGACAACTTCGGCTGGCAGGAGCTCGACGTGCCCGCGCCCGAAGACCGGATCCTCGAGCCGGGCTGGGTGAACGACGTGTTCTGGTGTGCCCCCAGCGGGGCCTGTTGCTTCGAGGACGGGACGTGCGCAGAGCTGTCCGACCCCGAGTGCTTCGAGGCGGGCGGCGTGTTCCGCGGCGGCACGACATCCTGTGAAACCGCGTGCGACGCGCCCACCGGGGCCTGCTGCCTCGGCGACGCTTGCATCGAGGTCATCGAGAACGTCTGTGAAGCAGTGGGCGGGATCTACTTCGGCGACGACACCTGGTGCGATTCCGAGTGGTGCCCCTGGTACACCGCGCCGTGGTCTGACGGCTTCGACCTCTACGAAGCCGGCAGCGAAATGCACGGCCAGGGCGGTTGGAAAGGCTGGGACAACGATCCGGCGTTTGGCGCGGTGGTCAGCGAGGAGCTTCCACGCAGCGAGCCGCACTCGGTGGCGATCGTTGGTGAGAGCGACCTGGTGCACGAGTTCCGCGGGGCGGATGCCGGCGCCTGGACGATTACGGCGTGGCTCTACGTGCCGGACGATTTCCAGTCCGGCGGGGCCCCCGAAACACGGGGCTCGTATTTCGTCCTGCTGAACGCCTACGCCGACGGTGGGTCTTATCACTGGTCGGCACAGTTTCGGGCCGATTCCGACACCGGTTCGTTCATCCGCGACGGTGTTGTCCCGGCCAGTGTGCCCCTGGTCACCGACCGCTGGGTCGAGCTGCGTATCCTGATCGACCTGGATGAAGATGCGTACCGCGTCTTCTACGACGGCGTCGAACTGGGCGTCGCGGAGGCATGGACCGCGAGCGTCTACGGCGGCGGCGGCGGGTCGCTCAACATCGCCGCGGTGGACCTGTACGCCAACGGGTCCTCCGTCGTCTACTACGATGAGATGTCGCTCTTGTCGCTGAGCCTGCTCGGCGACCTGAACTGCGACGGCTCGGTCAACTTCTTCGACATCGACCCGTTTGTGTTGGCTGTCACGGATCCCGTCGCGTACGAAAGCGCGTACCCTGACTGCAACATCCTCAATGCTGACTGCAATGAGGACGGAGCCGTGGACTTCTTCGACATCGATCCGTTCGTCGCCCTGATCACAGGCGGCTGATCATTGATCGATATCGGTGACCGCCGGCACCCTATCAATTCAGGTTGAGCGGGTGTCGGCGGCGCCGTCACACAAAAACCCCGTTTCTTGGACATCCAGCCGCGTAGTGTCCAAGAACTCAATCGCGCCCGAAGGCAGGGCTGCGAGCGCGCAGAATAGAGGGCGGAGCCGGTTTACGCGGGGCGCGCAACGCTCACTGGGCGCTTGGCTCACGCGAGTCTGTGGGTGGATTCCCGCCCCATGCGAGCTACGCCGCTTGGCGATAGTAGTATCGAAGCAGCCCGCCGAGACGTTCTCGGCATGCGATCGCCCCTTCGGTGATGCCCACTTCGTCACCGGGATCGATCAGGTGATTACCGAGACCCTGATGATTCCGCTCGTGATGATAGTGCTCGCAGAAAGCGTTGATCGCCTCGCGCAGGGACTGCTCTCCGAAGAAGATCATCCGCCCCCGACACTCCTCCTTGATCGAACGCATGAAACGCTCAATGTGGGGAGTCAGATGCGGAGAACGCGGTGGCAGGCGCACCACGTCGACTCCCGCGTGCTTCAGGCGCCGGCGCTGGTCGTCATTGAGCAGGATGCGTCGCTTGCCGACCTTCTCCTTGAGCACCTGATTCTCGGTACGCAGGTATTCGAACACCTGTTGCTGCTGACGATTCACCCAGCCGGCCAGGATTACGAGCAGAAGCTGCCAAGGCTGCAAGACGAAACTCATGGTACCAACCCGTACCGATCAATCTAAATCGGCAGCGTCGGATGGCGACACTGGCCTGTCAAGCGGTCGAAATGGGTGCCGGACGCAGCCCGTAAGGTGCCTCCGTTCGGCCACTTGCAGTTCGGATCAGTTCTTGGACCCTACGCGTTCCACGCGGCCGGGTCGTTCGTTCTGAGCTGACGGCAGGTGTTTTTTCCTGCGGCCGGGATGAAACCCCCGCGAATTGTCGTTCCGTATTATGGCGATAGTCGAAGGGAACCATCTGATGGAAGCAGCGGCGGAAGCGTTTCTGCGGCATGTGCGGCCACAGTGGACCAGAATGCACCACATTGCCCGGCGGTATGCCGCCAACGCCGAGGACGCGCGCGATCTGGTGCAGGAGACGCTGGTGCGCGCCTGGCGGAGCTTCTCTCCCGCAGAAGAGCGGATCTATAACCGAGCCTGGCTGTTTGTGATCATGCGGAGCGTGGTAGTGGATTGGCAGCGGACGGCCCGACGCCGAATCAAACTCGTGCTCGCGCCGGAGTCGGAGTTGACCGAGCTTGCACCGGCCGATCTGACCGAGCCGTTTTGCCCGTTCCCGGCGATGAGCGAGGACCGCTTCCGAGAGTTCCTCGACACACGGGTCGCGGCGGCGTTGGACGCGCTCGAACCATCGTTCCGAGAGGTGGTCATCCTGTCTGTCGCGGGGGATCTGAATTACCGCGAGATAGCCGAGGTGCTCGACTGCCCGGTGGGGACGGTCATGTCTCGTATGGCGCGCGCGCGGCGGGCGCTGCGGGAAAGCTTGGCCGCCTTCGCCAAAGACGCGGGGTGGGTGAAGGAGGGACGGGCATGACCTGCGGCGAGGCGCGCGAGTACCTTTTCGCGTTTCTGGACAGCGAGCTGGACGCTCCTTTGAGCATCGAGCTACAGCGTCATCTGGACGGCTGCCCAAGCTGTGCCCCCGAAGCCGAAATCGAGCGGATGATCCGCAAACGCCTCGCCCAGCGGTTCGCGGATACCGGCAGCGCCGTGCCCGAGCTTGCCGCCGCCTGGGTGAGCGCGCTCGCCTCGCCCAACGCCGTGGCCGCGACTCAGGGGCCGCGAGCCCCGGCAACCCGGTCTGGTTGGCTTCGACATTTGGCAACCGCGGCGGCGATCCTTCTCATGGTCGGGGTGGGGGTGTGGCTGGCGCTCGATCGCGGCGGCGATGGGCGCGATACGCCACGATTCACCAGGCTGCTGGTCAACGACTTCGAGCATTTCCTGGAAGAGGGCAGCCGGGTCCAGTACGGATCGGCCCAATCCCAGAAGGTCGCAGATTGGCTTTGCGAACAGACAGCGCTGGCGGTGGTCCTGCCGACGCCCTCCGATGCGCGATACGAACTCATCGGCGGTCGAAAGTGCAAGATCGACGAGCGACCGGCCGCCTTCGCCATCTATGACATGATCGGATCACCCGTGTCGCTGGTGGCCGTGTCGTCCCAGCCTGGGTTGCTCAACGGCATGCGTGAGGTCCGCCACGGCGACGCAACGCACTGGATGGATCAGTGGAAGGGCCACACGGTTGTGGCGTGCCAGCGAGACGGGTTGGTCTACGCCGCGGTGTCCGAGCTTCCGGAGGAGGAACTCCTCTGTCTGATGTGGGGCGCGCTTGATGAAAGCGATTGAAGTTACTCTGAAGAACCCATACCTCGTTGTCGTTCTGGTGTTGGCGACCGTAGTCGTCGGCGTGCGGTCGATGCGGGACATTCCCTCCGACCTGCTACCCCAGTTCAACACGCCGGCCGTGCAAATCGTCTGCTTCTATCCCGGTATGCCGCCGGAAGTGATGGAGCGCGACATCATGAGCCGGCTGGAGCGCTGGACGGGTCAGTCGGTCGGCATCGAGCACCAGGAAGCCAAGGCGATGCTCGGCGTATGCGTGGTCAAGGACTTCTTCCGGGAGGACATCAGTTTCGACACGGCGATGTCGCAGGTCACGTCGTACGCGATGTCCGACCTGTTCTACCTGCCGCCGGGCACGATTCCTCCGATGGTGATGCCGTTCGATCCGACGGCGTCCGTGCCGCTGTGTCTGGTGAGCGTCTCCAGCCCGACGATGACCGAGAAGGAGCTATACGACGTCGCCTACTATGAGCTGCGCAACCGCCTGCAAAGCATCCAGGGAGTCATCGCACCGGCGGTGTATGGCGGCGTGCTGCGCCGCATTCTGGCGTACGTCGACCCGATGGAGCTGGAGGTCCGCGGGCTGTCGCCGATGGATATAGTCAGGACGCTGCAAGAGCAGAGCGTGTTCATCCCGACCGGCAACGCCAAGTTTGGCGACATCGACTACCAGATCATCTCGAACGCGATGCCCGAGACCGTTTCGGAGTTGAACGACATCCCGATCAAGACCGCCGGGCAGGCGGTCGTTTTCATGCGCGACATCGGCCAGGTCGAGGACAGCCACCAGATACAGTCTAACAAGGTTCGCATCAACGGCAAGGCGATGGCGTACATCCCGATCTACCGCCAGCCCGGCGCGAACACGCTCGAGATCGTCGATTCGATCAGGGCGAAACTCGAGCGCATCAACGCCCGGCTGCGCGAGATGAACCCGAAGGCCAAGGACCTGGTGCTCGGCGTGGTGATGGACCAGTCCGCTGCCGTACGCGGGTCGGTGAAGTGGCTACGGGTCTCGGCCGCGCTGGGCGCGGTGCTCGCCGGAATCGTCGTGCTCGTTTTCCTGCGGAACCTGCGGCTGACGTTCGTTGTGTTCCTGGCGATCCCGCTGTCGATTCTGGCGGCGCTGATCGGGCTGCGCTATACCGGGGACACGCTCAACAGCATGACGCTCGGCGGGCTGGCCCTGGCAATCGGAATTCTGGTCGATCAGTCGATCGTGGTGCTGGACAACATCGTGCGACATCTGCGCATGGGCAAGTCAAAGATGCAGGCGGCCTTGGACGGTACGCGCGAGGTATCGCTACCCGTGCTGGTCTCGACCATCACGTTTGCGATCGTGTTCTTCCCGGTCGTCTTTCTGACCGGCATCCCGCGGTTCCTCTTCCAGCCGTTGGCGGTGACGGTGATTCTGGCCGTTTTCGCGAGCTATCTGATTGCCATGCTGGTGATACCCGCGCTTTCAGCCAAGCTGCTGCGGGCGCCAACCGCGACGGGCGAGGGCGACCGCGGTGACGCGGCGCCCGAGTGGTTCAGCACGCTTTTTGGCCGGGTCGTGAATCTGCGTTACGCGGTTCTGTTCGTGGCGATCGTATTGCTGGTGGGTGCGGGCCTGACGTTCATGACCATGGGCCGGGAATTGTTTCCGGCGGTCGATTCGAACCAGTTTGCCATCTACGTCCGCTTGCCCTCGGGCACGCGGATCGAGAACACCGAACGAGTTGTTGCCGAGATCGAACGGAACATCATGGATGTCATCGGCCAGCCCGACCCCGATCCAAGCAACGAGAGGTACCCCGACTCGAACATGCGCATCTTGATTTCAAACATTGGCGTGCTGATGGACTGGCCGGCGGCGTACACACCCAACAACGGGCCGATGGACGCTTTCATACTCGTGCAACTCAAGGGCAAAGCCGACAAGCCCGACACCTTCGCATCGGTGAACACGCTCCGCGAGCGTCTCAAGCGGGAATTCCCCACCGTCGATTTCGCCTTCGATACCGGTGGGATGATGACCGCGGCGTTGAACTTCGGCCTGCCCTCGCCGATCCAGATCCAGGTGCGTGGCAGCAACCTGTTCACCGCGCAGGAGGTTGCCGGGCATATCCGGAAACTCGTCGAGCAAGTGCCGGGGACGACCGATGTCCGGATCGCCCAGCGGATGGACTACCCGCAGATCGGCATCGACGTGGACCGCGTCAAAGCGGCCCAGTTGGGCCTCGTGCAAGAGGACGTGATCAAGAACGTCGTAACGGCGGTCAACTCGAGCATCGGGTTCAGTCCCGCATTCTGGATCGCCCCCAACGGCAACCACTATTTCATCGGCGTGCAATACGCCGAGAGTGGCATCAACTCGTTCGAAACGCTCCGCAACATTCCGATTACCGGGACCACCAGCAAGCAGCCGGTGCCGCTGCGCAACGTGGCCGATTTCTATCGCGCTACCGGGCCCACTGTGATCAACCACCACAACATCACGCGCGCCACCGACGTCTTCGCCAACGTGGCGACCGGCTACGACGCCGGGTCCGTCGCCGAGGAGATCGAGAAGCGCCTGCGGGAGTCGTCCGCTCTCGCGCCCGTCGTGGTCGAGACCGAGCGCGGCCGGCTGTACGACGTGGGCGGAGCGTACGCCGGCAAGGGCTACAGCTTCAAGATCAAGGGTGAGACGGAGACGATGCGAGACGCGTTTCGGCAGTTCTCTGCGGGACTTGCGATCGCGGCGATTCTGGTCTACCTGGCGATGGTCGCCCAGCTCCGCTCGTTCTCGGTTCCCCTGGTCATCCTGGCCAGCGTGCCACTCGGGCTGGTCGGCGTGGCGGCCGCCCTCAAGCTCACCGGCACCAACCTGAACATCCCGACGTTCATGGGCATCATCATGATGACCGGGATCGTCGTGGAATACAGCATCATTCTGCTGGTGTTCGCCAACCAGCGCGTCCACGCCGGCCTGCCGATCCACCAGGCCATCTGCGAGGCGACCTGGATTCGACTGCGGCCGATCCTGATGACGTCGCTGACGACCTGGCTGGCGTTGATTCCCATGGCGATCGGCGTCGCCGGCGGCGAGGCCAACGCACCGCTGGCGCGCACGATCATTGGCGGCGTTCTGGCGGCGACGGTTCTCTCCCTGGTGGTCGTGCCCTGTCTGTACATAATGGTGAAACGTGAGCCAAACGCTGCGCCGGTTGCGGCGTAGAACGCATCGGCGAGGAGCAGCACACATGAATAGGGTCGGCATCACTGGAATTGTCATCGGAACTCTCTTGGTCGTGCTGGTCGGAATCATCTGGTTGCATCCGCCTTCAGTCGCCAACACCGCCTGGGCCCAGCAACCGGCCAATGAAAAGGCGGCAACCAGCAATGGGGTTGCGGTCGAGGTGGTCAAGCCGGTGCGGCGAGCACTCGTGCGTGAACTGAGAATCCCGGCGACGCTGATTCCCGACGAGCAGGTCGATCTTCTGGCCAAGACGAGCGGATACGTCGCGGAAGTCGGGGTGGACATCGGCGACCGCGTTCGCAAGGGACAGGTGCTGGTCCGGCTCAGCATCCCGGAAATGGCCGACGAACTGCGTCAGGCCAAAGCCCTGGTGGAGGCCGGCCAGGCGCGTGTGCGAGCTCAGCGGGCCAAGGCGGTGCAGGCCGAACAGGAGGTGGAGACGGCGCGCGCCGAGGTTCGCCGTTACCAGGCCGAACACGAGTTGGACGAGCTCAATCTCAACCGCATGCAGGAGCTTCACGCTGGCAGCGCGATCACCGACCAGACGCTGGACGAAGCCCGCAGCGCGCACGCGGTCACCGAGGCCCAGTTGCAGATCGCGGAAGCGAAGGTCACCGGCGCGGCGGCGGTGCGCGACGCGGCAGAGGCCGACGTCATGGTCGCCGAGGCGGATTTGCTAGTGGCTGGGGCGAGCCTCGCACGCCTGAAGACGCTCATGGAGTACGCCGCGATCAAGGCCCCGTTCGACGGGGTGATCACGGTGCGCAACGTGGACCACGGGGCGTTTGTTCGTTCCGCCGCGGGCGGCATGGCGATGCCCTTGCTGCGCATCGCCAAGACCGACCGGATCCGGGTCGTGCTCGAAATCCCGGAGGTGGACTCGTCCTACGTGCAGGTGGGTACGGAGGTGGAGATCGACGTGCGGGCATCGCGCGGGCAGTCGGTCACGGGCGCCGTCTCGCGCATCGCCGGCGCGCTCAAACCGGACACGCGCACGATGCGGGTGGAGGTTGACCTCGACAACGTCGGCGACCGCTTCACGCCGGGAACTTACGCGCGCGCGTCGGTGAAACTCGAATCCAAGGCCCGGGCTCTGATGGTCCCATCCAAAGCGATTCGTGTCCAGGGTAAGGACACGCTGGTGCTCGTCTGTGCGGAAGGTGTGGCGGAGCGCAGACCGGTCCGGATCGGTTATGACGATGGCATCTGGGCGGAAATCCTTTCTGGGCTCGACGGCAGCGAGTTGGTCATCACGTCGACCAGTGGCGCTGTCGCGTCCGGCGTCGCCGTCTCACCGGTCCTGTCAGAGCCGGTCGCTTCGGACTCCTAGAGGAACCTACCCATGGCGACCGTGCGAACGACCTTGAACAGATGGGTGAGCATCACAGCTTGCACGCTACTGGCTGTCTTCCTCGACGGGTGCGCGTTACCCGGGCCAAAGAAGGCCCGCCCCGAGCCGCCGAATGTCGCACCGACGACCCAGCCGACGCCCTCCGAAGCACTCCAACTCGACGCCACGCATATCAAACCGATGTATACCGAGCTGCTGGCCATCGATCTGCCAAGTGTTGTGCAGGTGGCGGCGGCCCAGAACTTCGACATCCGCCAAGCCCGCCAGGCGGCTATCGCCTCGCGCGGCGAGCTCGAGAGCACAGTCGGCAGCGCCTTCCCGGCCCTCGTGCCTACCGCCCTCTTCGAGCACGTCCAGGGCACCGTGCGGGCAACCGAGGGCGACCTGGTCGGTGTCGGGTTCAGTACTTTCCAGCCCTCGCTCGCCATCCAGTGGGTCATCAATCCCGGCCGCGTCGTACACACCATCGTTGCAGCCAAGAAGCGCCTTCTGGCTTCGGAACATCAGGAGCGGGCCGTCATTCTAGAAACACTGCGCACGGCTGTGGTGCAATACTATGACCTCGTGTTCACACAGGCCCGCGTCTCCGCCGCGCACCAAGGAGCCCTGGAGGCTGAAGAGCTCGCGCGCATCAACCAGCTTCGCACGCGCACGGGCACCGGCGTGCGGGCCGACGAGTTGCGCGCCGAGGCGCGCCTCGCGCAGCGCCGTCAGGACCTGGTCGTGGCCATGAAGGAGTTCTATGACGCCTCTGTGGCGCTCGCCGTAACCTTGCACCTCGAACCCTCGGTGACGCTCGTGCCGAGGATCGACGAGCTTCCACCGACGCACCTGGTGCGCGAAGATCTCGCGATCGGGGAACTGCTCGGGATTGCGGTGACGTTCCGGCCGGATCTCGAGCGGGTCCGCACGCTCATCGAGGCGGCAGCGGCCGAGAAAGGTGCGACCTGGTGGGGGGCCCTGGGCCCACAGTTTCAGGCCGGCTACCAGTTCGGCGGCATCACCGGGCACGCCAACCGCGTGCTCCCGGCCGAGGGAATCCCCGGCAATCTGATCGTCAATCCCGCGTCGGCCAGCGGATCGTTCAGCGCGAATCCCGTGGTCAACGGGTTGATCAAGGAGGGTATCCTGCGCGGTTCGCGCCGCCTCGCCGGCCGCAACGACCAGACCTACGGCTTCCGCGACCAGCAGCGGCTGAGCGCCCGCGTCGGCTGGCGACTGAGCATATCGGCCTTCGGCGACCTCAAGACAGCCGAGGCCGTTGCGGAGCAGGCGCGGATCGAAGGGGCACGTCAACTCGATCAGGTCAAGGCTCAGGTCGTTGGCGCGGCCCAGGCCAGCCACGCCAACCTCGCGTTGACCAGCCTTGCGCACCAACAGGTTACCGCGGCGAACGAGGCGCTGCGACTGAGCGAGGCCAATCTGCGGGCAGGGTCGATGACCACGCTCGACGTGTTGCAGGCACAGGACGCCGTCACGCAGGCCCGTCTTGGCTATGCGGAGGCGGTGGTGCGCTATAACCAGTCGCAGGTCAACCTGCTCGCCGCGCTCGGACTGCTGGACCAATCCACAGTGACTCCGCCGCACGGCGGTGACTGAACTCGGGATTCTGGTTTGCACGTCGGAGCCCTGTCCCTACGCTGGATGGCCCAGGGCGGTTGCCCGCCCCGGGCTCCCACAGATCCGGACGTGCGCGATTGACGCATCCGGCTCCTCAAATCAGGGGTTCGCTACGTGACGGCTCCGCGGCGATTCAGAGTGGCGGCCGGTAGCGGATCGCGTTGGTGGAGCAACGCAAAACGCTCCCAGGGAAGGCGGGCACGATTAGAGCGGCGGGATAGCCACTGCTGCCAGGC
>SDBV01003565.1_pt1 | contig 22885 bp, 27 predicted proteins | sample 2277081 | NCBI WGS metagenome assembly SDBV01 (sample SAMN10402039, study PRJNA504765) | marine sediment metagenome | isolation source: marine sediment core GS10_PC15, 223 cmbsf | place: Arctic Ocean: Southern Knipovich Ridge | collected 2010 | reverse complement strand
CTCCTACGATAAGGAAGGGGCAGAGCTTCTGTTTAATCACCTTTCGTTACGGGCAGGGAATAAATCCACAATCATCACCACCAACCTCTCTTTTGACCGCTGGCCGGAGATTTTTGGTGACCCTACTCTAACCGCGGCCTTGGTTGACAGACTTACCCATCGGGCCTACCTAGTGGATATGACCGGTCCATCATACCGGGTAAAAGAGACCCGCAAATGGAATGAACAAAAGAGGGATGTTGTGGCACACGACTCTTAACGCCAGTATAATTTACTGTAAATTAATTTATTGCAAAAATGGACTGTCAAACTACTGAAATAATAAATACTGAAAATATCAAACTCGGGGCATCTCAGATCTTTTCCCGGGGAAGGTCGGATTCGGCCTCCGGCCTCATCCTTCCTTCCCCGGGAAAAAAGAGTTTGAATAAGTCAAAGGAAGGGGTACTTTTACATCACTTAGCTGTGCAGTTTTCAACCGGTATTTACAGCACCCACTATAATTACTACAGGGACACTGAGAGCTAAAACTATTCTCAGAAATTTGTGCATGATTACAGTTTAGATAAGTTTATAAATAAGATAATATCAGTCCCCACAAAGCCAATAATCAACCCCACCATGGCTTGAACAGGCTCCTGACCCGATGAGGCTACTTACTTTCAAGATTCTTTATTTTCTCCTTAGTCTTCTCAGAAAGGTTTTTCCAGTAGGGTGCTGGGCGATTCTGGAGTAGATAAGGCTCAATTTGAAACATTAGATTACGATAATGGTCAAGAGCATGTTCTTTGTTTCCCTTATATTTTTCGCGTTGTGCGAGATAATCGTGTTCCAACTTATCTGGTGCAATGTACTTAACCATTCGATTTACATCCTTTTGTATTTTTCCAATCTTATCAGCCATCACAAAGAATACGATAAGAGCAGTTACGGCAATAATAGCTGTGATAATTTCCATAATAGTTAATTTTGGATTAGAGATATTATATTATGTTGTCAGTAAATTTTCACTATTGGATCTAGTATCCTGTACAGGAGAATTCTTCAGTTTAACTACAGTGCCATAAGCAACAAACCCCATTTTGTTACCTGAGTAAACTGGATATTCAAATCCTATTCCAACAACTGCATCACCACCCATGTTAACTGCTTGCTTCTTCAAACGATTCATTGCATAATATTTGGCCATCAGCATTTTGTTTTCAAACTTACTTGACCTTTCTCCCACAAAATCACTCAGGTCACTTACAAACTCAGCTACTATTCCTGTACCCATAACTAGTTGAACGCTTTCAACACCAAGATACTTCTCAATTTCAAAACCCTGCAAAGTTGGTGTAGTGCTTAAAATAATATGGTCAGCCGAATGGTCAGCCGAATCTTCCTTGAATAGATTTAGCTTGCTAATACAGGCTGGACATACCCATTTACCACCATGATGTCTCCATTCTATACTAGGTGCTATTGTGGACTTTCCACATTCTTTACATTTAGCCATTGTAATTTATTTTGGAGAATAATATTATTTTATGGGTATTGCCAAACCAATACCATTTTCATTTAGTATAATCCCAGCTTTGGCAACGTGTCGATGAGATTCAATCATAAAACCCATCCCTGTCAGTCCAACTGCAATAATACCTTTACATTGGTTTGCGGTTGAAGTTGATGAAGACGAAGTGGAATTACTGGATATAGCCCATATCCAGGCTGAGGTGTTTACCTTGCTTTCAAGGGACTCTTCAATATTATCATCAAGCTGAGGAAAGAAATCAATGCCAGTTGCAAACTCCACAACGTCAACAGTTACTGTATAGGATTGCAAAGGTGCTGATCCTTTCTCATTGGGAAGTACCAGTGCGATCATTGTTTGCTTTTGGGGATCATAAATCACTTTATAATAATGCCCGGGAACTGTGACCTGATTACTTCCAATAGTTCCAAAAAGGGAAGCATTAATCGGACCGGTTACCACATGGATTTCCCCCTCCGTAGCTGCCCAATCCCTGACCTGTCCTTCAAGTTTCTTCCAGATTCCACGGTTGAAACTGGGATTCTGCGGACTCATATTGGACATGAAAAAACTTTCTGACATTGCGGTCTGTGAAAAGGTCATATCACAAGCAGGTACCAGGTGACCATGGTCGTATCCACTGTCCTTATAATCTGCAAGAGATGCTGATCCAGTTGATACCTTGGGATCTTCTCTGAAGTTATCTGTTCGGCTTGTTGATCCACTTAGCATCCCTGAGGTCAATACATAATACACCCACTCTGCCTGTTCATTATTTTCATCATAGGATAGACAGTAAAAAGAATGCTTTATTATCTGACCAGTTGTGGATGTAGGAATGAGAGTATCACATTGGGAAAAGCCGGGAATCGTAATTGCTAAAATGGCAAAGAAGGAATTCATTCGATTAAATGGCATGAGAAATTTGGTTTAGGGAATTGCGTCAGCAATAGATTTATGGCACCATTTTGTGTATTCAGTTTCCTTTCCCTTAGAACTAACATATTCAGTTCCTAGCATTACCAAGTCCCCAAATAAGATTCTTTTTCCAGCGGTTAGAAGATCAGAATCATGTTTGTCGCTCATCGATTGAACATCTCTCAGCCATTTATTATATGGGCCTCCCACTCCAAATCCCAAATTAATAAAATCCTGCTTATCCTTAAACTCTAATAGTTCATTGTATTTTGCTGAGAATTGATCAAGAACGATAGCGATATTAACGCTATCAGCAGCAACTGGTTGAATGGGCATAATTTCTTGTGTCTTATTATTTCCTTGTCGACAAGATACTAATGCAATAATAGTAAGTGAAAGGATTAAAATTTTCTTCACGGTCAATAGTTTAGGAGGTTACTTAAAAGGAAGTTACCATGTATAATATTAATATGAAAGTATCACACCGATATTTTGACTAATTTCTCCCAGCTTGTATGGCATGGCAAGTATCAATAATTGCTCATTAAGCCAATAAAATTTGCTCCAGGGCAAAAGATATGGGTACAATAGTATTTCACATTTTTGTAACCAAAGCTACCACTAGAAGCATGAATGGAGTAATTTGATGTAGGTCTTCAAAACAATCTTAACAGTAATTAACAAGTATAAAGCAGAAATAATATTCAATTTCAATAATTATTTTTAGTACTTTTCTTTTAATAATATGGCTTCAATATGTAATTAATTCACTAAATGGAAATCCATGGAAACTGAAATGACTATTTCAATTGACACCAGCATATTTTCAAAACAGGCAATAATGAACACTTCCTACTGGTATACTGATCGAATTTTTATAAGTTTTCAAGATGAGTCAGACAAAAAAATCAATATCAAATTTCAAAAAAGGAATAACAAGATAGATTTGGATATGATCATAAATGAGTTTAAAAATGACTTGATTGATCATGAACTTCGTGTGAAGCTGAACAAGGAATTTAAACTCATTCGGGAAGAAATTGTTAATAGAGCCTTTTCATCTGTAAAGAAATGAACTATACACTACTTCCATTTAGATTTGAAAAACTTGAAAATGAAGTACTAATTTCCAATGATGTCGGGGAATATTGTTTGCTTTCCAATAAGGAATTCATGGCTTTTACTAATCAAGAACTCACAATAAATTCATCAACATATAAAGAACTTCTTAGTAAACAAATAATCTCTGAAGGTGATGATTATGTATTAGATATGCTTGCAATTAAATATCGAACGAAGAAGAATTTTCTTGAGAATTTTTCATCGTTGCACATGGTAGTACCAACACTTAGGTGCAACTCAAATTGCTCTTATTGTCAAGTATCAAAGAAAAATGAATGTGAGAATACTTTTGATATGACAAAATCAACTGCAAAGAAGGTGGTTGATATGATATTCAAATCGCCCTCTCAAAATATAAAAATAGAATTTCAAGGAGGTGATCCTCTACTAAACTTCAAATTAGTAAAATATATTATTGAATACTCAGAGTGGAAAAACATATTTTCTAAGAAGAATCTCGAATTTGTAATATGTACTAACCTCACACTAATCACAAAAACTATTCTAAAATACCTCAAAGGACATAAAATATATATTTCTACTTCCATTGATGGTCCAAAATTTCTCCACGATAAGAACAGACCGCTTCAAGATGATCCAGAGTCTTTTGATAAAGTAGTTAGTAAAATCAAATTGTGTAGGGAATATCTAGGGGAAAATAGTGTTTCTGCCTTAATGACAACCACTTCTATAAGTTTGCCATATTACAAGGAAATTATTGACACTTATATAGAATTAGGATTATCTTCTATTTTTTTAAGACCCCTAAATCCATATGGGTTTGCTAAGCGTGACGAGCATATTCTTGCGTATAAGATTGAAAACTATTTAGAATATTATCTTAATGGTTTAGATTACATTATTCAACTTAATAGAAAGGGTATTTTCTTCCCTGAAATTTTTGCAACAATCCTTCTAACGAAACTATTAACCCCCTTTAGTACTGGTTTCGTCGACCTTCAATCTCCCGCAGGAGTTGGAATTGCTGGTGTTGTCTATGACTATAATGGCAATGTATATGTGTCAGACGAGGGTAGAATGTTGGCAGCTGTTGGTGATGATTTCTTTTGTATGGGAAATGTTAATTCGAATAGTTATCAAGAAATCTTTAATAGTGATTTTCTTCATAATTTGATTGAAAATTCCATTCTTGATAGCTTGCCGGGTTGCTCAGAGTGTGCGTTTATCCATTATTGTGGAGCTGATCCTGTCCGCAATTATAATCAAATGAAAGATATCATAGGTAATCGATCAAATAGTGAGGTATGTGTTAAAATTAAAACTCTAGTTAAATATCTACTCAATCTTTTATCTACTAACGATGACGAACTAGAACAGATATTCTGGAGTTGGATATTGAGAAAAAACCTACGCAATGCAACAATATAAGGGAATTCCTCATAATATCAACTCAGCACTTATAGGAAGAGTTGTAAGAAATAATCGATGGAGTTTAAGAAATACAAAGAATATTTTAGTAGGAGACTACGATGAGACAAAACAAGGATACCTAGCAACAATTTCTTCTAGTTCTTTTGAAAAAGAACTAAATGCCCAAGGCGTTTCATTGGTTAAGGAAGTTGAAGAATTTAATGACAATGATATTATAAAAATCAATGAAGAGGGTAGGATTAATAAATTATGGAATACAGACTCAATACATAATGCTTTATTTCTAACTGAAAGGTGTAACTCAAACTGTATCATGTGCCCTCAACCTCCTGTTCAAAGCGAGATTGATCTTACAGATGATAACTTGAGGATAATCGAGCTTCTCAAGCATACACCATCTTCAGTGGTGTTAACAGGTGGTGAACCTACTTTAAAGGGTGAAAAATTATTTAAAATTTTAGACACTCTAAGACGTAAGTTTCCTAGGACAAGAGTCTACATCTTATCAAATGCAACATTATTCTCAAAAATTGAATTCACGAGAGATTTTGCCAATCATTGCAATGAAAATGTCATTGTAGAAGTTCCTATTTATAGTGATTACCCTGATTTACACAATAAAATAGTAGGAACTAATTCATTTTATAAGACTCTTAGGGGAATTCACAATCTGGCAAAATTTGAAATAAAGGTAGGAATTCGAAATGTCATTAATAAAATGAATTTTGACCGACTTGAACCTTATTCAGAATTTATCTATAGGAATTTCCCCTTTATTTTTCAAATTGCTCTTATGCAAATGGAGCTGGAAGGTAATGCCAAGACCAATTTTTCGGATGTTTATATTGATCCTTGTGATTACATCGAAAATGTTAAATCGGCAGTTTTCTCGTTATACAACCGAGGACTTAATGTTTTGATTTACAATTTCCAACTATGTTTATTACCTGAATCAATTCGCAAGTTTGCCCCAAGATCAATTACTGAATGGAAAAATCTATTTTTACCAGTTTGCGAAAAGTGCGATCTTAAATCGGAATGTCCCGGCTTCTTCAAATCAGTAATTAATCATCCTAGCAGAGATATCAAACCAATCATATTTTGATTTGTGTAATATAATTACTTAACTTTAGCTAACTAATATTGCATTTATGCGTAAAGTAATTACATCTTTAGTTGCTGGTATCTTTATTGTAGGTACCGTTCTTACTGCAAGTGCTGCATTTATTGGTAGTAAAAATGATACAAAAGCAGCAAACGAAAAGTCTGATCTAGTATTAAAGCATGCAGATGACTTGTATGGGGATGAGGTTTTGGCGTTCAATAGCCACGCATCCCACTCATCTCACTCATCGCATGCATCCCACTCATCGCATGCATCCCACGCATCGCATGCATCGGGGTACTAAAATTATTAAAAGGGATGCAATTGCATCCCTTTTTTTTAATTTGGCAATACGAAAATGTACCGTTTTATTATCGTTTCCACATTCCTTCTTGCCTTCTTTACACTTTTTATCTACTACTTAAAAGACTTTATCTCAACTAAGCAAATTCTTTTAAGTTTTGTACTTACTTTTTGCTTTAAATTTTTTTTGTTTCAATTTCCTTTTTTTGGTATAGAATATGAAGACGCGTTTATTTTCAGTCAAACTGCAAGGCAATTTTCTGAAGGCATCTTTACTGATTCTTTTATAACAGAAGCCATAGCAGTAGGATCTATTGAAAACCCTCAAATCTCATCATCATATAGTGGACATTTTATCACTTTCAGTGTATTTGTCAGCTGGTTTATTAAGATTTTTGGCTATTCACCTAACATTACTTCCTATGTTAACACCCTTCTGCAATTCCTGATTTTTGTTACCCTATCCAGTAGTAGTAAATTATTTTATAATTCAAACAAACTATGGTGGGTAATTCCAATAGTATTTACACTTAGCCCAGCTGTGAATCTGATCTCCTGTAGTCATTTGTCTGAGACATTCTCTAGTTTTTTAGTATTAGTTGTTATATCTAGTTTTGTTTTTTGGCGTATCAAGAGGGATAATTTAATCGCACTATTATTTGTTATTGGCTACCTAATTGCAATTAATACAAAAAGGGAAAATAATGTCATATTCTTCTTTCTGGCTTGTCAGTTCTTAGTTGATTTGTTTTTTCAAAAGAAACTAATTTCAAAAACCTATATTTTTTTACTTTTTATCCCTCTGCTTGGCTCAATTATTTCACAATATTTTATCCATGATATTTTTTCAACAGAAAGAGCTGAATCCCTTGGTATAGCCGAATCTACTTTCTCAATAGCATATCTTAAAGAACTATTGCCTATCTTCATAGGAACCATCATCAATTTTAAGTTTTTTACAATTATAGGTGCCCTTTTGTTAGCGTCTTTCGTGCTCATATTTTTCCAAAATCACTTCAAATTCATCTTTCCATTATTAACTCTATTAGTTTGTTACCTATTGATTTACAGTTTTCACTTCAGGAGTTATTACTTCGTTCATTATAATATTATTAGTAATTTTGAAACATTCCGATATCTAAATAATTTTTCTCCAATCATCGCCATATTAGGAGGCTTTTCTATAATATATTTATTTCAAAATTTAAAAAGGAAATTAAAATTTGTCCAATATCTAATAGTACTTCCTGTAATTTTAAGTGGATATTATACAATTCAAATGCGAAAAGAATATTCAGACTTGGAATTTAAGACCAGATTTGAAATACCTACAAAAATTCTTGAAACCATTGCTTCTACATCCGAAGAAAATACTATCCTTGTTTCAAGCTACCCAATAATTTTTCAAGTTCTCGGTCCAAGAGATCTAAATATATGTGATATTCATCTTGCTCCTCATTACATTGAATCAAGTAAATCTCAATATCAAGTCTTTTTGTTTCAGGATGAATCCCTAAACTCTGAACAATTTCAGAGAAGGTATCCAGCAACAATAAAATGGTTTAATAATAATTCATTTATTGAGGTAGAAAATTTTAGGGATAATCAATCTCTGTTAAGGTTAACAAAGGAGTAATAAACAATACTGAATATTGCATAAAAAAATATCAGATGATATATATTATGATTGGATAAACTGCTGATTTATTATTGATTCTAACACTAACAGAAAAATCAATAAAAGTACTCAGCATGATAAAAGTCTAGTATAAATATTTGGACATAATTTAAAGGGACATCCTACTGTATTTTAGAAATGATGCGTTTGAAGATCCGGAGACCTTGAATTTGAGAGAGGTAATGAGGGATGTGATAGAAGAGAATGGTATTTAATATAATTTAAAGAATATAAGTCTTCCAATAAGGTATCCTATATAACAACTTTGAAATGAGCAATCAATCTCTTAATTTTAGGCTTCCTGGGTTCCGAACATTGCTGAAATTAACAGTACATGCAATTTATTGATTCATATGTAAACCTGAACCATTGAGGTAAAAATTAATAAATCTTGAAAAAAAAACTTGCATATATCACCATTATTTTGACTCTTACTTCATGCATTTATGATAAGCAAAACGCATCTGAAGAAATGCCGCAATTGCATTCAGATCCGCAAATGGTTGCTTTAAACATCGAAGACGGCTACATCATCAATCCCGTTACAGGAGACAGTATTCAACCCATTATAAATTCATTGGGTGATACCATAATAACAGGGGTGCCTGTTCCGGCTAAAGGCAAAGTCATCCATCCCGACAGTGTAGCACAACCTCAAATAATTCTTGTAGTTGAACCAAGGGTGGTTCCCATCAATCGGAATGCGGATAAAGTATCGAAAGCCCACACCGTCATTGCTATAAATAAAGACTCTCTCAAAACTTTTACTCCTGGTGTAGATACCTCTTCTTTTGTGCTGGTTAATTCCATTGGAGATACTGTGCCTACAGGTGTGCCAATACCCGCTATAGGACAAGTTGTGCGTTGTTTTCAAACGCAGCCAGTTAAGGCCTATCCGCCACGCATGAAAGATGATGCTGAGATTAATATGAAATACCTAGATGTGAACCAGGGGATGAAATCATCATATATCTCGGCCATCCAGAATGACAACCATGGCAATCTCTGGTTTGGCACCTGGGGCGGTGGGGTAAGTATGTATAATGGCAAAACCTTTACACATTATACAGAGAATGAAGGCTTAAATCATAATGAAATCAGTTCTATCCTGAAGGATAGCCATGGCAATCTCTGGTTCGGTACGGAGGGTGGAGGGGTGAGCATGTACAATGGAGAAACCTTTACTTATTTCAACGAAAAGGTGGGCTTAAGTAATAATTATATCAGATCCATCTTGGAGGATAGCCGTGGCAATCTCTGGTTCGGTACCTTGGGTGGAGGGGTGAGCAGGTATAATGGCGAAACCTTTACGCATTTTACACAAAAAGAGGGCTTAAGTAATAATATTGTCTTGTCAATCTTGGAGGACAGCAATGGCAATCTCTGGTTCGGCACCTGGGGTGGAGGGGTGAGCATGTATAATGGCGAAACCTTTACTTATTACAACAAAAAGGTGGGTTTAAGTAATAATTATATCAGATCTATCCTAGAAGACAGCAATGGCAATCTCTGGTTCGGCACAGAGGGCGGAGGGGTGAGCATGTATAATGGCGAAACCTTTACACATTTTACCGAAAAAGAGGGCTTAAGTAACAATGTTGTCAGGTCCATCTTGGAGGATGGCCATGGCAATATCTGGTTTGGCACTTGGGGCGGTGGGGTAAGTATGTATAATGGCAAAACCTTTACACATTTTACTGAAAAAGAGGGCCTAAGCAATAATTACATCAGTTCAATCCAGGAGTATGGCCGTGGCAATCTCTGGTTCGGCACAGATGGAGGAGGGGTAAGCATATACAATGGCGAAACCTTTATGCATTTTATCCAAAAAGAGGGCTTAAGTAATAATGATGTCAGGTCTATCCTGGAGGACAGCTATGGCAATCTCTGGTTCGGATCCCTGGGTGGAGGGGTGAGCATGTATAATGGAGAAACCTTTACGCATTTTTCGCAAAATGAGGGCTTAGGTAATAATATTGTCTTGTCAATCCTGGAGGACAGCTATGGCAATCTCTGGTTTTGCACCTGGGGCAGAGGGGTGAGCATGTATAATGGAGAAACCTTTACACATTTCACCGAAAATGAAGGCTTAAGTAATAATTATATCAGCTCCATCCTGGAGGATTGTCATGGTAATCTCTGGTTTGGCACCATGGGTGGAGGGGTGAGCATGTATAATGGCGAAACCTTTACACATTTCACCGAAAATGAGGGCTTAAGTAATAATGAGGTCAGGTCCATCTTGGAGGATGGCCATGGCAATCTCTGGTTTGGCACCTGGGGCGGTGGGGTAAGTATGTATAATGGCAAAACCTTTACACATTTCACCGAAAAGGAGGGCTTAAGTCATAATTATGTCTGGTCCCTTTTGGAGGATGGCGATGGCAATCTATGGTTCGGCACCTGGCGTGGAGGCGTGAGCATGTTTAATGGCAAAACCTTTAAGCATTATACCAAAAAAGAGGGCTTAAGTAATAATGATGTCAGGTCTATCCTGGAGGATAGCCATGGCAATCTCTGGTTTGACACCTGGGGCGGAGGGGTAAGTATGTATAATGGAGAAACCTTTACACATTTTACTCAAAAAGAGGGCTTAAGTAATAATTATGTTAGTTCCATCCTGGAGGACAGCAACAGTAATATATGGCTAGGCACAGAAAGTGGATTAAATCTTGTTATGTTTGATCTGGTTAGTGGCTCCGAAACGAAGAATAGCTTGTCCGCCTCAGACCTGAAAAGGGATAGTTTAAACTTAACATTCTATAACCCAGTAATACATACTTATAGCGAGCAAGATGGTCTGAAAAGTATAAATTTCTATCAAAACAGTGTGTTATTAGACAGCAAAAACCGTATTTGGTGGGGCAACGGGAAGAACCTTACCATGTTAGATATGAATAATTTTGAGATTCAGGTTGAGCCCCCTTCCATGCAGCTTAACCGAATAGAGATTAGCGAACAGTTTGCTGATTACCGTCTTTTGAAAGATAGTGCCAGAATGGAGATGGAATTCAATGGGGTGGCTAAGTTTTATAACTACCCTTTAAGCCTGGAACTACCGTACAATTCTAATAACCTAACCTTCTATTTTTCAGCCATAGACTGGACTGCACCGCATAAAATAAAGTACAGCTTCAAAATGGAGGGTTTACATGATAATTGGAGCCTACCAACAGCAGAAGCCAAAGCAGATTATTATGGTATGCCTTATGGTAATTATACTTTTAAAGTACGTGCCGTTGGAGCAGCACAAAAATGGAGCGATATTTTTGAATATTCCTTTACTATAAATCCTCCCTGGTGGTTTTCCTGGTGGGCATACACCATGTATGCAGTTTCAATTTTATTGCTAATATTTTTTATATTCCAATGGCGTACTGCCAAGTTACTACAACGCCAGAAAAAATTGGAACAAACAGTAAAAGACCGTACAGTTGAAATTTCTGATAAAAACGAAGAATTAAGCCAACAAAACGAAGAAATATCTGCTCAGCGAGATGAGATAGAGGCACAGAGAGACCTGGTGACAAATCAAAAAGACCAGATTCTTGAACAAAAACAAGCCACAACTGATAGTATCCAATATGCCAGCAGAATTCAAACTGCAATTCTACCTCCCGACGAGGTCCTTAAGTATATCCTCCCGAAGCATTTTATCCTTTATAAACCACGAGATATTGTAAGTGGAGATTTCTACTGGCTAACTCAAAAAAGAGAAAAAATCATTATTGTTGTTGCTGACTGTACAGGACATGGAGTTCCAGGTGCATTTATGAGCATGCTTGGCAGTGCATTATTAAATGATATAGTAAATAACATTAAAACCCTTCAGGCCAATTTAATACTCGATGATTTACGGGACCAGGTGATGGAATCCTTGAGACAAACTGGGCAGGAAGGGGAAGCAAAAGACGGGATGGATATAGCACTTTGCATTTTAGACAAAGATAAGATGGAGCTTCAATATGCTGGTGGATATAATCCCCTTTATCTCATTAGGAAGAATGAATTAATTGAGATAAAAGCTGATAAGATGCCGATAGGAATTAGTTCAAAGGCAGGAGAATCGTTTACAAATCATGAGTTAATTCTCCAGAAAGGTGATGCTTTTTATATGTTCTCAGATGGATATATTGACCAATTTGGCGGACCTAAAGGGAAGAAATTTATGACCAAACAATTTAAACAACTTCTACTCGATATTCAGAACAAAATAATGTTTGAACAAAAAGAAATTCTTGAACAAACCCTTAATGAATGGATGGGAATTGATGGTCAGCATGAAGAAGAATACGAACAAATTGACGATATTATCGTGATGGGTATAAAGGTTTAATTGCCCTCTCGATTTTATTCCAACTAATAATAGCCCTTTCCTTCAACGCTATGCCTTACTCCTCCAGTTGGGTCTTCCATATCACCCTTATACCTTGGGATGACATGACAGTGAAAATGAAACACAGTTTGACCAGCAGCTTTACCACAGTTCATCCCAATATTGTATCCATCTGGCTGAAATTCTTTCTCAATTAGTTCTTTCGCCTTCATGATTGTAATTGTGTTAGGTTCATTTATGTTACTTTCAAATTTGCAACCTTCTCGATCTGTAATCCTATATGGCTTAGGCAGCATAATGCAATGATTGAAAAATGTGTTATCACGATATTGTTACAATCAGTACAGTGGAGGGCTTCTTTATACATTCGGATTGAAATATAAACACCAATGAACCCAAATACAGCTTTAAACACAATCACCGCAATTGCATAAAGCGACTTTGGAGTTTCATAAATTTTATGTTCCGAGCCTATTTTAACTGGTACTTTCATGCTGCTCTATATTTTCAAATTCATCCCAACCTAATTCTGTTCCGCAATTATCGCATTCATATTGACCATACTTTACATCATTACCGCATTTGGGGCAATCATAATATGTTACCTTCTTAGAAAGAGCTTTAAGAACTTCAATAGTAAGCCATGCTCCGCCAATTAGGGCCATTACTTTAAATATGCTTTCAATTATAGAATCACCTTTTGGCATTATTTCGAGATATTAAGTATTTAATGCACTTCTGTTGTGTGCCGAATTGTTTATGTAATTGTGTTAGGTTCACTTAGGCCATTTAATATATTTCGCACCCATAAGAAAAGCCATAGTCATTAATAAAATAACTCCAGCTGCCAACCTACCTTTAGGATAGCAGGTTTCTTCTTTTAAATTTGTTCTAATGTCACTCATGATTTTTATTCTTTAAGTTAACGGAATTATTGGGTAATTGGTTAATAATAAAATTACCATTACTGGGATCTAAATCTGTTGTGTAAATTTTTTCTTTGGGGACTAATTCTATCAACGATGGTAAAAAATATTTAGAAAAATTGATTCCAAGAATTAACTTACTTAAAGATTCTTTTATAGATAGAACTATTTCATCAATTTCATTATTAAATGATAAAAAACGATACTCAGATTCACCATCCCAGTCAATGTTTTTAGTAAAAAATCTTTTCTTAATAAATTCTTTATTTGTTTTTAAATCAGACCAAAATTCGCATAAACACTTCGACTTGTGTTTCTTATGATTTTCCGAGCTCATCCCATAGGTAGGAACAGGTATCACTTGGAAACTAAAATTTCCATACTTGACCTTACAGTCAATGATTTCACATTCTTTTATAAGTTTTATATTTTCTGATTTGAATTTTTCATAATCAACAACTAAGCAAACACCTTCATGGTTTTGTCCGTATGTTGCCCACATTCTTTGAAATTTATACCCATGAATATTTTGTTTATCATTTTCAACTAGTATTTCTTTATCTGTTGAAAATGTAACTATTCTAGTTTCATCTCTTATTTTTTTAGCGATAATAAACTCATTGAAATTAATCTTACTTTCTGCGTTATATGTTGCGTTCTCAGTAAAATTTATAATATGAAGGAGGTTTTCTTTAGGATCATTCATATTAGAAAGAAAATTCATTCTAAGTTCCATATATGGCAGAATTTTTTTTATTGCCGTTTCTGATTTTGTAAAATGGTGAAGATTCATTTTTAATTCCAATATTTAGATTCAATAAAATTCCCTTCGTTACTTAATTCAAAACATCTGATTCCTTTATCCTCTGCCTGTTTGATGGCATTTTCTTTATACCCTTTCGCTGAGGCAAATATTAAGTCAGTGATTTTAAATTCTTTCTTTTCAAGTTCATTATACTTTGTGTATTTACTCAATAAATTGTCTATCATCTTAATTTCAGCAGTGCCTTTAAGATTTTTACACTCCACCCATGTATATTCCCATTCAATAAGATAATCAAGAACTACTGCTATGCCCAAAATAATCGCAGGTATAAACCAGTTTGATTTCATCCATACGTTTGTAGCAGGATCGAGCAAATCAAAATAACCGATTGCTAAGAATATAATAGTGATAATTAATAACAAACGGTCAGAAGTATGAGCAGCCTGTTTTACTGGATCATATTTTCTGGCCAAAATATCGGCTTCTGTTCCCTTATTGTTAAATTTTTGAGGGAGGTGCGCTCGAACTCTCACTTTATCATATTTTAATCATCCTTCATAAATTGAGCAAACTTTTTTTCAAATTCATAGCCTTTTTTATATGAACTTTCCTTTTCTGTTTTTGATGGTTTTTTTTCCATGACAGTTATTAATTGGTTAATTACTGTCAAGTTACAATTTTTTCATATTTTTATTTCTGTCCTAATATGGATAGGTGCGATACTTTATATTATAGGTATGAATACTATTTAGGTGATTTTGAATATTCACTGGACATAGCAAACGCCGGATTTAAACTCTCAGGAAGAATAACAACACCACAGTATTATTGCTATATGTGTGTACATAAAATTAAAGAAAATTCAATACCACCTAAATATCCTTCCGAGTTTAAGATAAATGACAATCTTACAAGTAAAATAACCACGAAAAGGATAAAAACGTGGTGATTTTGTGATAACCTGACTAACTTCATATGCCCAAACTCCTAAAACAATGAAGTACATTCTAACTGTTCTGTTATTCTGTATCAATCTATCAATATGCTTTGCACAAACCATAGTCGATCTTGAAAATGAAATTAGGGTTTATGAAAGTGCGATCGAACTATATCAGCAAAAGATCGATTCGCTGAATAGCCTCATCGCAAGAATTGATTATGAAGATAAAAGAGAATTGATTTCACAAGGGATATCATTTGTAGCTGAATACGCCATAGAATTTTATAATAGTCCTAATTTATCCTTTGCAAAAAGGTTTTATAATATTCCAAAGGGTGATAGTGTCACCATTGTAAAAATGACTGAGCAAAACACATTTGAGGCACTTCATAAAAATAAAGTAGGTTATATCTCGGCCCGGTCTGCCTCACGATCATTAAGTGATGATATGTTGAATGCCTTGAATTTACAGCACGAAATGGATTTGAGATTGTCCATATTCAGGGAAGCAGAAGAACAAGCAATGAAGGACTCAATTAGCCAGGTCGAACGGAAAAGGATTGAACAAGCAAATGCTATTAAGGCTGCTCAAGAAAAAAAAGAGCGGGAAAAGGCTGTACAAGACAGAAGAACCAGAATTATCAAAATTTATGGTGAAGCAACTGGAAAGAGAATACTTGATGGTAAAATTTGGCTTGGGATGACTGATAAAATGGCTCGGGATAGTTGGGGTAGTCCTTATGATATCAATCGATCAGTTGGAAGTTATGGGGTACATGAGCAATGGGTATATCGGAAATATGATGCGAATTTGTATTTTGAAAATGGAGTATTAACCAGTTGGCAGGATTAATGGGGGGTGTTAGCGCACCCCTTTTATTATCCGTAAAGTTTACATTACAGACATTAAACCCCTCGACAGAGTGAAATATCATTGACCGAGGGGATGGGGGGTCAAAATCTCCAGGCCAGAAAAATAGTTTCATTCGCATGGATACTGAATATTTCGGACAAACTGTACATACCGTTTCGGAGTATACTGTACAGTTCAAATAGGGATTGATTTATGTTTTCAAATTTAACTTATTTTTTTCTTTCTCAGTGTGTCTCCTTCTAATTCAAAACGATGGGCATTTACTGTCAATCTGTCCATTATGGAATCAGCGTTATGCGAATGTTATGATAACGCTGATTCCATAACGGATAGCATCGATAGAGTGGTTCCAGGCTTCCACGGGCTTCTCGATAAATTCCCCATGCTTCTCTTTCTGGTAGGAGTAATTGCGGAATTCTTTGATTGTATTGATTGGTGATCATCATCTGTGTTGACTGCAAGGTAGAAATGCTGAATTTGACCGAATCTGGCCCCTTCTGGGATGGGTTTATATTCAATCCCAAACGGCGTAGTTCAGAAATGGATTTCGGTTCAGCCGAATCAGCTATAACCTCACTTCTCTTGGCCAGAAGAGACAAGAATTTATATATTTCGATATTGTGCATCCCGGGTTTATGCAGCAATTCATCGATCCAGTATTTTCCATCCCTGTACCGGATATCCAAGATTGCAGTTGGATTCTGTGTGAATCCAAAGTCCAGAACAAATAGATTCCTTTTAAAAGGATCAGGCATAGAACTACACTTGTTCCAATGTTCACCCTCCTTGAAAATTAGTCCTTCCAATGTGCCGTATTCCCCAAGCACGTATACCCGATATAAGTTCTGATCCATCTCGGCCCTAAGTTCCAAAGCATCCACAATTGATTGTTCAAGATACGGATTATCCTCTTACGTCGAATGGATTACAGTTACATCAGGTCGTTCATGGTCCATCGAAAAATCGTCCGTTTATTTGACCTGACCACCTTCAAATAATTGGACGTTTTTATGATTGCAAAGATTATTTCGCACCTTGTGAGTATCAGTGAAGAAACTTTGATTCATTACTTTTCGGTTTCTCACCTGTTGCAGTTTGGGGGAGGATTATTGATCTTGGGCTAATTGCAGTATTTCCTAATTATAATATATGCGTCGTATTCGCCCAATTCTCCCGCTTTACTTAGATCAAGACAACCTCCATCCGTATCACCTAATTTCAGTCTGGCAATACCACGGGCACTATACAATGATGGAAAATTCTTTGGATCGAGTTCAATAGCTTTTGTAAAATCCAAAATAGCTCCTCTGAAATCGCATAATTCGTCCTTGTCTGCTCCTCGGTTATTATAAGCAATTAAATTCTTGGGATCAAGTTCAATAGCTTTATTATAATCTGCTAGTGCTCCTGTATAGTCTTCTAAATGATCTTTAGCAAATCCACGACTACTATACGCATCTGCATCCTTGGGATCAAGCTCAATAGCTTTCGTGTAATCCGCAATAGCTCCTCTGTAGTCTCCTAATCCAATTTTGGCATACCCACGACTATAATAAGCATTTGAATTATTAGGATTAAGCTCAATAGCTTTATTATTGTCTGTAATAGCTCCAGTAAAGTCGCCCAATCCAGTTTTAGCAAATCCACGATTATTATATGCATCTCCATCCAAAGGATTGAGTTTAATAGCTTTATTGTATTCTGCTATAGCTTTTATATAATCTCCCATGTCATCTTTTATTCCTCTGATAAGGCGATTAGTTTTTTTATAAATAATTACTGAATCTCTTACATAGCTAATCACTGGTTCTTGGCCATAACTAATGTTATTTATTAGCAGAAGAATAAATGATATAATGATTGATCTCATAATCACTAATAAACTATCTGAAGGATAGGGTTTCTACAATTCTTATTCGACTATTCGATATATAGGTAATATCATAAATTCTCTATGTATTAATGTATTATCACCAATTCTTTCTAAGGCATTCATTGCATCATTTTCTGTTTCATATTCATTTCCCTCAGTATTCATTTTAATAATATCCTGAGCATTTCCGAATGCATAAATGGATCCTCCAGCTTGTGAACTGGTTGTGAAAATCTGATACCTGATTTGAACAGCCATGAGTATTAAATAATTAATTGGACAATATTGACTTAGACTATTGAAATTTTTCTCATAATAATATAAAGTTAAGCATTCTTGTTCATTAACAACTCAAATATCTATCTAACAACTATATATATTGAAATCCAGTTAATATGTACATGTATGTTTTCCTAATATCCTTAACAATTAAAATTGAAAAATAATGAAAGAAATTATATTGGGTGAAGCATGAAAAACTCAACCATTTGAAGCTGTACCTTACCTAAAAATGTAGCCTTCCCAAAAATTGGTCAGCCCAAGAATTGACATCAGTGCTAAAATCGTCCGGTTTTTAGGATGATGTCAGATTAAATAAATGGAGGATTGTGCTTCCCAAAGACAACCCCAATCGCTGAGCTGGTTTTTTGTAACTTGTAAGGAAAAATGAAAAAGAAAAAGCCTGATTACAGTATTTTTTCTGGACTTGTTTTTTGGGGTTCTGAGCATTTCCCTGGAAACTTGAGGCTTTCAATAAACGATATTCGTGAATGGGCGTATAAAAACAAAATATTATTGGACGAGTCACAAATTGTGGTGGGCGAAATATTGTATGAATTAAATAACTGTTTCAAATTCAAACCAGAAGATAAGCTTTCTATTTTAATGCACCTTTATCAAGACGAAAAAGGTGAATTGAATTATTTGGAATACCCATATATACCAGTTAAAACCTTATTCAAGCATCAAGCAAAAATTGAAATTGTATATTGGCAAATGCTCCCGAAAATAACTAATTCAGGAATTAGTAGGGCAGATGATGAATTACGGTTTGGGTTTTTGTATCCGGGAGCTACATTTGAGTTTGCTTCAATGTCATATGCAAAAGTAGTGTTTAAAAAGTTTTTTGATTTATTTAATAGTATACAAAACGAGTACGATACGAAAGTATTACCGAACGGTTTTACTGATATTACTGTTGATGGTTCTATAAAAGCTAAACTTTTCAAAACGGGTCAATTTCACGATGTAGAATTACTCCGATAAATTTATTTAAGTGTAATTCCCCTCTCAGTTTTCATTTCTCAATTAACTCAACTCATAGTCATGAAAAAAAAACTCTTTCAAAAGTCTATATTGGTGTAATAATACTCGCAGCCATCACTCTGAACTCTTGTAATTTACAGATACCGCTCTATATCGCTAAAAAAAAATGCTGGGAATGTAAATGTTCTGATGGGGTGTTTCATACCTGTGATAAGGATGTATTTGATCAATATATAAAAATGGATTGCAACTGTAAACGCTATTAGAAAAGCTTCCCAGGTATGGCTGTCAAAAAGGGATCTTAGTAGGATCTTTTGTTATATTGTAGGTCTTCAAAACAATCCGAACTAATTGGGTTAAAAAATTAAGAGATAGTTTCTATTTTTTACCTAAAAACGTCCCCATATTTGCATAGATTGAATTACCTCCGGCTAATCAGATGAACGGCTCCGAACATTATGCCAATTGAACCAATTACAGCAGTAATCTTTTCACTAGGATCATCAAGAATCTCATACGTAATAAAAATTTGCCAAATCAAACTGATACCAAACAATATGATAACAATGGGAAGGAGGGATATCATTATACGAGCAAAACGAAATTTCGTAAGATTGTCTATAACAAATAGATTTCTCATTTGCATTATGGATCTGATTGTTCTTCAGTTAAGAGTTTCTTTAATATCTACTATATCCTTTTCATCCAAATTAAACCATTCCCCTCTAATTCTTTTGTCTGCATAAGTTTGATGAAGGGCCTGTTCAAAGCTTGTAGCAATCTTTCGGTTTGGGAAACGCTTATTACAAATCATTTCAATTGACGGCTTTTCACTTTGAAGGGTTTTCTCTCTGTACTCCGGTTTATTTGATATGCCGATCTTGTGATAATTATTTTTCAAATCAATCATCAAATACAAATAACATTCCTCTACCTCATTAGTAACGATATTCTGATCCTCAACTTTTTCTACAAAAGGTTTATAATCTTCAATCTCTTTCTGTACAATATTGTGATATTCCTTTGCCAACTTCTTTATGGCAAAATGATCATTATCTGAATCTATTGAACCAACAATTTTTTCATTTGTTTTGGATATCTCAATTTGCCACTTAATTAAATCTGTATTCTTGAGTATTTCCAACTCTTGTAACGTTATTGGAACTTTTGTTTGGAATATGTTTCCCAGGTTTAAAGTTTTGGCCTGTTTTGAAGGTTTTTGAGTTATCTCAAATTCGACAATCTCATTACTTTCAAATAAGAATTTCACTTTTGATCCGACAGTAATTTTATAACCTTGAGATAGGTGTTTGAAGATGATATAATCTTTACCTTCAAAGCTACCAAGGGTGAATAATAATTGATAGAAGTTTTCATCATCTGAATGAAATATTAAACAATCAGCAAGATCATTCCAGTGTTCACTCTGTTGAATCTTGCCTGCAACTCCTTTCCAATTAATTTCTTTGAAACCGGTAAATTCATCTAGCTCAATATGTGGTGTATTTTCAAATCTTTTATTCTTAAGGTCAAGTTTCTTCTCCTCATTTTCGAGGTCTAGATGAATTTTGAATATTGTCTCAGAATCTTCGAAATATACGTGAATAGTAGGTTCATACACTGGTGTACAAATCTCTAAGTATCCATCGTATGCTGAATGTATTTCAATAGGATTAAGGTGGTACTCAGATCGTATATCACAAATTAGATCTCCAATTGTAACTTGATCCCCAGTGGACTTATAATAGTCTTTAATTTTATAACGATTATCGCTGTCCTGGAGTGATAAATTTAGCCTCTTAAAAACATAACCAACCAGTGATTCTTGCCTTTCCTCCGCTATACCACCGGGTTTATCAACCGGAGATTCCTTTGATTTGCTTTTTCGCTTAAAAGGATTTGGCATTTCTAAAGTGTGAGAGTATAGGTGTGACTCTATCAAAGTTAGTAAAATTGCCGCAATCCATCAACATCCTATATTATCCCAATCTGAGCCATTATACGGAAGAGGGTGAGGAGGTGATTAAGTCTGTTCTTACGAATGGGGATGTTTTCGGGGAATTATCCTTGCTGGGGGAAGAGAAAAGAAAAGATTTTACCCAATCGGTCCAGGATAATACATCGGCCTGTCAGCTTACTCTGGACCAGATGCAGGAACTGATGAAAAAGGACCTGGATGTTGCCCTTAAGATCAATAAGCTAATCGGTCTGAGTTTTGTTGAAGTCAAATACTGACGATTTCCAAAACCGTCAACGCCATCGTCAACCAAATGCAAAAGACCTCGCAGATCGTTGATCTACAAAGCCTTGTGGTGTTTAGACGTGGTACCAGCTAGAATCGAACTCTTTTCATTGATATTGATTTAATAACCGTCCGTTTATTTGAATCCAAAAAACCGGACACTTGTTTGAGATTTATAAAAAACATATTGCCTGGAAAAAAATCACAAGACTATTAGAATATCAACCTTGCTATTATTGATACCCTTATCATTTGTTTATTTACAGGATAAAAGGAATTTTGTATATTATCTTAAAATTAGAATCAATGATTGATTTTTCTAACATTTATTCTGAATTAACTGATCCTGAATATTATTATATCGTGACTGAATTTGTAACAACCTTTGGAAAAGATAAAGGAAAAACGGAACCATACAACCACGTAGAAGAATTTAAGGGAAGTGACATAAAAGAGTGCAGAGAACAGGCAAAAAAATATTACTGGGAAAGGTTTTTAGGTTTTCAGAGTAAAAAATATTTTTTACCATTTGCATCACCTGAAGATTTTATTGAAGGTGAGAATGCCGCTTTTTCTATTACATTATCATTAGTTGAATATTACAACGAATCCAATTATTATGAACATATTATCCTTGGTGAAGATGATACTCAGGAGGCAAGGGAATTTGAAGAATATGTTTTCAAAAATAGAAATCCTGGCAGCGCAAGCGATTACAACTGGGATACAATCAAATGAAATCAATGTGATATTACCCCAAAAAATCGGACGTTTTTAATGTCCACAAATCAAGTTTTGTGAATATTAAAGGGGGTGAACAAATCCCTAAATAAAGAAAGCCAGGTTACTATTATTCGCAAGGCCAGGATTGTATTGCCAAAGGATACTATTGATATTATTCGTAATTTCAAGGAACCAAATCCTAAGATCGTGGAACAAAAGCCACCCAAAAAAATGAATAGTTATTTCCTGGTAATAATGATAGCAGTACTTGGTTTGGCTTTCTATTTTCTCTTTGTTGAAGATGGACGAATCAAAAGACCGGTTTTGATTCCAAAAAATTGGAGCAGACTCAGAAAAAAGCTGAAGTAACTCTTAATCAATATCTCGAACTATATGCAGGGACTTATGAAATCAAGCTCAAGGATTATTCTGGTACGGATACTGAAATATATCATTTATACGCAACGGGAGAGGCAAATTGTAAATGGATTTTTGGTGCAAGGAGTACCATAAGGCATGGTACTTGGACTGCAAGTCATTAGTCAATTATCTTGACCATAAAAGATAGTACAGGTGATATAACAGAAACCTTTGTGCGAGAAGGAGCACATTTTACTTTGATCAACAATAGTAATCGATATTTGGTAAAGCAATAATTTCAGATATTTAAAAAGTCAACAATGCAGAGTTTGTGAACATTAAACTGGATCCTTATCTTAATAATAAAAACCTCCGTTTATTTGATCTTCACTGGTACAATAAAAGTGTGACCTCCCCTCCGACAATATTTAATATTTAGAATAATCTGATCCATATTATCGTTTCAGTGCATATACCTTATAATTATATTTTGAGGTTTTGAAAAATTCAAATAGATAATTATTTGTTTCAAATGTAAAAGAGGATTC
>SDBV01003564.1_pt1 | contig 22886 bp, 34 predicted proteins | sample 2277081 | NCBI WGS metagenome assembly SDBV01 (sample SAMN10402039, study PRJNA504765) | marine sediment metagenome | isolation source: marine sediment core GS10_PC15, 223 cmbsf | place: Arctic Ocean: Southern Knipovich Ridge | collected 2010 | reverse complement strand
CCAGTAACCCTTAAGTGTTCGCAAGGTCATGACTCCTCTGACACTACAGATGCTACGTCTGTCTGCACTTAACATGGTGCTGACTCTGGCCCTTTCGGGTGGCTGGCTTTGCTGGCTCGGTATCACATTGCCCCAAGACTCATTGTATTGAGAAACCTACCGATGGGCTCTTAGTTGGGACACCAGCAATATTCAGTTGTTACGCCATTTCTATGGCTTCGGTAACCTTCTTGGTAAACTGTACGGCCTGCTCCTTGGTTAGTTCCTTGACTGCAGCACTGACCCTGGTGGCTGCCTTGCCGGTGGTGGTGTTGAGATACTTGACGACAGCAGTGTTGGTCCAAGCTGCCAGCTTTTTCCCCTGTAGTATGACAAGCTGTTCCTGCAGCCAGCCCAAGTCAATGAAACCGTCTTGTGGTGGCTGGTCTGATGTCTGAGCCGCTTCCTTCTCTGTCTCAGGGTGTAACACCTGTTCTGTGGCTGGTGGCGGTGGTTCCTTGGCCTTGGCTTCGGCACTGACCTTTTCCGTTACCTCAGCCACTACATCCCGGCCTTCCTTCTCGTTTTCGCCGCGCTTGTCTATCTCCGGCTCTGGCTTGACCTTGTCTGGCGCCGCTTTCTTTGGCTCAGGCTCATTACACCACTCAGTTGTTCCTTCAATCTTGTGCGCATATCCGCGCATTTTACCAGACTTAAAGAAATTGACGTTATGGATGGTGCAGTAATGGGAAGCCTTATCAACTGTCCGTCTTTCATCTACTGCACTACTGACAGTACCTTCCGTCATTTCTTCGGCGGGAGTCGGCCTATATCCAGCTAGCACCACAACCCAAGCCAATCGGTTACGAAAAGCCTTAGCTCCAGCTCTGGTCTGCGCCATTGATGCTAATTGAAACCATGGGACAACCTCATCACCGATTTTGACTCGCTTCCGGTTATCCCCTTCCCCTTGCCATTCGTATTTGGGTCTTGTATTCCACTTTTCCTCATCCCGCATACAATAGGCTTCAGCACCACCGACAATTTCTCCTGTCTTGAAGTTTACAAGGTCGGCATGAGCCTTAGCCCCCTTCACCCCGTCAATCTCCACCGGGCCTGCGTCCCCCGTCTTGGCTGTATAACCATAAAACTGCCCCACGGTCTGCCAGTCCTCATACTCAAGGTATTGTTCGCCATTCATAATAACCGGCTTCTTTTTTAGGGATACTACCTCCATCAGAGCTTTGGCTGCGGTCATCGCATTTTCCAATACGATGTTGGGAGCCACAATTATGCCTATCTCATCCGATTGTCTTACTACTAAATCCTGATCCATTATTCAGTTCCCCCTTCTATCTTATTTTATACCAGTATCTACCCCAAGGCGTTTACTTCCAGTTCCTTGGCGATGGTGGCGGTGACTTCAAAGCTGGTGGATACAAAGTCCAGCGGTGATGTCTTGACGATACCCTCAAAGGCTTTCTTGTCCAAGGCTAGGGCTATCTTGTGTTCAGTAGCCCATTTCAGTGCTTCAGCCGTGTCATAGGTCAGCTTGGTGGTTTCCCTTATTCCTAAACCTGGGGCAGGCTGCTTGTTGTGGGTCTGGTGGTAGGCTTCGATGGTCATGTCTCGGAGTCTGGCTTCGGCACCGGCACTCGAACCAGATGCTACTGCTTCGGCTTGGAACAGGCTTGCGTTTGCTTCCTCCCAAACTACCTGAGCATCGTGTCGTGCCTTCTTTGCTTCTGCCGCTACCCCTCTTGCCCCTACCACCACCTTAATCTGGTTAAGTAGTGCTGTGTTCTCCATCTGCTTGTTCCCCCTTTTTTATTCTCGCTGTGTTCCAGTAGGGACTCTTACACTTACCACACCTAAGAGGCTTAGGGTTAAAGCTGTTCCAATCCCCCTCACATCTTAGGCAGTGGTGTGTGTAAACTCCAGCATGTTCTATCCTGTGGCACGATATACAAAGTAATCGTAGGTTCTCAATGTCATTGTAATCCTCCCCCATACATGACCCGTGGTGGACATGACCGCTTCCATTCACTACAATGCCACACTCTTGGCATTTACCATATGCCTGTTCTACCACAATGTTTCTTATATACGGTGGCGGTGATATTACCTGCTGTATTCTCTGCCTTGATACACCAAACATCTTGCCTATTTGTTCGTAGGTCAACCCCGCGAAACGTGCCTTTAATATTGCTTCCTGCCGTTCTGTATTTAAGGTAGTCATGCACTTATAATACTATCGCAACTAGCATTTGTCAATACCCCTGCGCCATATTCCGATATTTATTTAGTATGGGTGGGTATTAATGCCGCCGGATATTACTACCTCTTTATGTGGCAGCATACCGCAGCACTGCCGGTCGCTGTTCCACCAGGCACACTCCTCTACCTTGCAGTTGCCGTATCCTTCCACGCCGATGGATAGTATTGGGCATATCATACTGCATAGCCGGTTATATTTCTCTTTCTTCAGCTTCTTCCAATGTTCCTTGGACTCGATGCTATACCGTAGCAGTTCTTCCCGGTGTGCCTCAAAGCCTTCTGTATCCTCGATGTCAAAGATAGGGTCCTTGTACCAGTTGTCCTTTAATGCTTGGATGTCCTCTGGTGTTCTCTGGTCTGCCATGATTACTCCCCCTTCTCCCGGTTCAATCGTTCCTTGATTGCCTGAGTAATCCAAACCCCTACACTCTGCTTGAGCATGAGCGCTGCCACCTTTGCCCGGTGGTATATGTCCGGGTCCAAGTTCCTGATGGGTATGGGTTTCTGCTTCTCTGTCATTTTGTTACTCTCCTTTCCCTGCTAATTCCGGGTTCTCGTATATGTTACCGATTACTTCACCGAACTTGGCGAACATTAGGGCCTGGGTCTTGTCGTATTGCATCTCACCATTAAACCTCAGATGCCAAGAATTGTCTCTATCTTCCCAATAGACTTCGTAAGGATAGGTAGTTTGGTGTTTGGGTTTGATTATATCCCCTTCATATATCTCTTTACCGTTCTTATCCTTTAAGCCTGTCCACTCACCAATAGTTTCAGGTCTGATGGCACCAGCATGGGCGTTGGCAAAGAAGGTGGCAAGATTTACATGACGAAACTCTTTGGTAGGACTAGATTCACCATACCACCACTTGCCATCTACCCCTAACCCCCTAAATTTAATCTCTCTCATGGTCATCTTCTCCTAGTTATTGTTATTGCGTTACTCGCATCTTCGTGCAACACCAAGGGATAGCAGTTAATGTGAATTTTATCATCATAAATATCTAACCGCATGACTCCCTCTCCCCACTTGATTTCCAGCCAGTCATGGGTTGAATCATCGGTATATGCCATAAAATTTATCCTGTGTGTAAGATGGCTGATGTGTCCATGCGCTCTAACCTTTGCCATAAACTCTAAATATTCCGCATCATTCATTACCATATCGCCGGCCTCTCTTATTTATTTTCATTACTGAGGATACTATCTTGTCGTGTCCCGGCTTGATGGTCAGGCAGTGCTTACACCTGCCTAGACTTTCTGGGCTGGTGTTGCTCTCTATTAGCCAGAAATGCACACACATTATTTTCTGTCCCCCTCTGCTTTAGATAGTGCTTGTTTGTGGCCTTCTTCTGCTTCTTCCCAAGTAGAATATCGTTCCTGATATTGGTCGTGTTTGCCACCGAATATCATGGTTTCAAATAGTATGGGTTCGCCGTCATTGAAAGAACGGTCAAGCCCCATGAATACAGTTGATACCTTAACGCCGTTCTTTAAGACTGCTTGTGCTACAATACGATTTGCTGTTTCAAACCAACTTCCCCATTCAAAAATATCTTCAACTAACTTTGGTTTGTGTCCTTCAAGAATATATAAGCCGTGTCTCATTGTATCACTCCCCCTATGGTATTACAGAATACCCTCTTAGCTTTGCAGTGCTTACACCTGCCCATGCTCACCGGGCCGATGGCGTCCTCAATAATCCAGAAATGTACGCAGTCGTTCATCGGTTCGTTCCCCCTTAATTACTTGATATTCTCCCCAGGTTGACCATGTGTATGCCGTATGATTCCCTGGCTTCCCTCTCCAGCGCTGCGGTGTCGGCCAGCATCTTTTTAATCGGGCATTGATCTTTGTTGACAATCGGGCATTTGATTTTACAGAATTGGCACTCCACAATCCCCTCCTTAGTGGTTACTCCTTAACTCTTATTCTATTGTCTAGCCTAGGTGTTTGGGATAGCCCTCTGTCCAGAAGTAATCGGGGGCAGGGCAACACTCAATATTGCTATCGAGTAGAGGTAGCCAGTAATCTATCAAGCCTTCCGCCCTTTGTTCCAAAGTCAGTGTGACGCTTGCACCACACTTTTGGCAGGTTGCTACATTATACTCGGCTCTACCATTAACCCTTACTACCCCAGCCGACTCTGTAACTTCCATTATTATACCTCCTTATGTATTTAGGTTACTTCTACTTAATATTTATTTCTGAGCATACGGCTCTGTATTGTACCAATCTCAACGGCAACCCCTGCCAGTTCTTCAGTTATACTGGTATATCCAGCATCCTCGGAGTAGTCCTCACGCTCTCTGAATAACTTGACAAACCTAGCTGTTGCGTCTTTGTGGCGTTTAATTTCGGCTCTCTTCTCGGTGTTCATAGTAGCTCTCCTCCCAAATTACGAGTTAATCTATGGTCTGTGTATGTACCGATTGCCTATATATTCGCCTCCTTTATTTAATACCCTTCATTCCTAACATCCCTTTACAGGTACGCAATTTACCTTTCTTTTTTCAGATTGGCAGTAGACCCCCTTATCTTCACATTGAGGGTTGCGGTTTTTACTAGGGGAGGGGTATACATTATGAGGATACCTGTGGACACAATAGATATTTTCACAATGTGGAGTCCAATTACACATAACCCGCTTGTTCATTTCCTTACCTCCACCTTCACTATTTCCCAGAATATTATACCCTTGTAAACTAAATGCTTTATCTTGCGCCAGCCTCTACCCATTTTAATTATATCCTCTGCTTTGTGGCGTTCTGTGATTATTCTATTAGGTGTTATCAACCTTGGATTATCCATCTGTCAATCCCTCCTATTTAATAGACTATTAAAGATAAGTATTTGTTGATTCGTCAAAGGGGTGAAAATTGCGGCGGTCATTCTTGAAGTATTTTAGTATATCCTCTTTTATTGGGAATGGTTGAGCAAATGTAACCGCATAAACTCTACCCTTGCTGCAAACCTTATATATTTTATGCTGTTGGCTTGTTGGGTGATTGATAACTTCAATGGTCTCCATGTCAAACCTCCTATACTGTGATACCCTACTATGTATACAGTGTATAACAGATAATACTATTTGTCAAGTGTTATACAACTATTTCCAATGTTTATTTTCGGACTATCCCACTACCGCGATTATCCCACTCTTGACAAAACAGGGATTATCAGTATAGACTATTAAGGACTGTATCTCTATGTGAGGCTGCCGGTTCGGGTTCCCCCTGGCTGGCAGCTTCCTACTTCCAAGCGCCACATACCGCCACATCAACTATTTTAACATGCTATTTTGAAGCTATTTACCCCACCGCAACATGTGGCGCCCCCTTGTGCGCTATTGACTTTTGAAATATCCATGCTAGAATAAAAGTGTCCTGACAACCCACAAAATTAACCACGCTCATCGCTACAAGGGGAGGGGTCTATTTATGGGTAACTATGATATCCGGAAGCAATTTCTTACGCTCCAAGAGGATACCGCCAATCAAAACAGAAACGATCCAGTTAAAATAATACCTCCACCAGAAGGATATAAACCACCACCAGGATCAACGTATAGATTCAAGAGACATCATTACAGACACAACGACTTGAAAATATATTAACCTCTACGCTTGCCACAACTCTTTGGCTTACGCCAGTTGTGGCTTCGCTATATCTCTCTACTATTATTACTCATGCCGTAATTTGTGGCGCCACAGAATATAGCCTCAATTTAACCACTTTGTGGCGCTTTGTGGCGCATGATTATTAAATTATCCAGAGAGGTCATTGTGATTCTTACCCAGAAACAAGAAGCGTTTGCTTTCAATATTGCCGTCAAACAGATGACTCAGCATGATGCTTATATGGCGGCCTATAATACAAAGCGCATGTTGCCAGCTACTATTGACGAGGAATCTTGCAAGCTGAGGGCTTTCCCCAAGATAAACACAAGAATACAAGAGCTGCGAAAGGAACACAGGCGCGCAGACGTGGCCGACTACGAAGAGCGCCAGCGTATCTTGACAGAGATTACCCGCGGCAGACTAGGCCAATTTATTAGAGCAGATGGTGAGGTATTAGAGCCTGACCCTGACAACCTCATGAGTTCAGCCTTGCAAGAGATAAAGACAACTCATTTCACAGGCGGTAAAGATGGTCGGGCTAGTGAAAAGACCACCACAATCAAACTCCACAACCCTATTCAGGCCATAGCAGAGCTGAACAAGATGGATCATGTATATGAGACTTCCCAGGCTATACAGGACAACAGGACAATCAACTTCATAGTCATGGGAGAGAAGTCCAAGGAACTGGTCAGCAAGATTAAAGAGGTAACTAAGAAACTTATAGAGGGTGAGGCAGAGGAATGAACCCACAGGATTAGATTCTAACGGCATTGAATAGGAAAGCAATAGTAGGGGATAGATGACAACTGAGACTAAAAGGACTACCAAGATAATAACCACCGGGGTATTCGATGACATACTGGAGGCTTTCACCAGTGGTAAAAAAGGGATACTGCTAAAGGGTGGAACGTACAGCAGTAAGACGTACTCTTCCCTCCAAGCAATTATAGCAATATCGGCAGAGACCGTAAGTAAACTGGACATAGACATAGTATCTGAATCAGTCCCCCACCTGAAGGGTGGTTGTCTAAAGGACTTCTTCAATATTATAGACGAGAGCCAGGACCACAACCCCTTCTTTAACCAGACAGACCATATCTACAACAGGCCGGAGTGGAAGAGTGTCATTAGCTTCCTGAGTGCTGATAATAACAAGGCGCTTGGCATGAGGCGGGACATCCTATTTATCAATGAAGGTGATACTTTACCCTGGGCGGTGGCTAAGGAGTTAATCAGCAGAACTAACAAGTTTGTCATAGTGGACTGGAACCCACGCTCAGAGTATTGGGCCGATGAATACTACAAGGACGATCCCAAATGGGCTTATAATCACTCGACATATTTAGATGCCTTGAACGTCTTGCCACCGGGGAAAAGAGAAGACATTGAAGACCTAGGCAGAAAAGACCCTAATTACCGCAATGTCTACCAGCTCGGGTTACTTGGCATAACAGAGGGCTTGGTACACCCCTACGACGAAGATACTTGGTTGATTGTGGAACTACCCAAAGGTGACTACTTCTATGGACTGGACTTCGGGTTCACCAACGATCCTTGCGTACTGGTCAAGAATGTAATAGTAAATGATAATATCTATTCTCAGGAGTTGATATACGAGACCGGTTTAACAAACGACCAGATATGCAGGAAGATGGACTTGCTCAAGGTACGTACTAACTACGATGAGATATACGCCGACAGTGCAGAGCCCAAGTCAATAGAGGAGATAAGTCTTAAACGGTACAATATCAAGCCCTGTGAGAAAGGGCACGGGTCTGTTGAGTACGGTATACAGAAGGTCAACCAGTTTAACCAGCATTGGACTAAAGACTCTGTAAACTGTATCAAGGAACAGAGGAACTTCAGGTATATTCAGGACAAGGACGGGAGGTTCACAGAGAAGACCACCCACAAATGGAGTCATGGAATGGATGCGAGAAGGTACGCTATGAGTTCACATATAGAAAGGGTCGGAAGCAACAGGCCGACTACGATAGTACCGAGGGGGTAAGATGATAATAGCAGTAGTAACAGACGAGATACTTAAATGGTGTGGGCTAGACAAGAAACACGACATGGTGGAGTACGGATTAAATGATGCTAGCCGTGATTGGTGCAGAAAGTGTGGTTGCAACGGTGACGAGGTTGGTGGTGAGTGTGAACCCACTCTTGGCATGAACTTCTTTTTCCAGTATGTAGTACCGAAGTTAAGGGAATACTATGTCAGGGTTACCCTAGAAGAAGGATTTACCAATGTAGATATTTTGGATAGGTCTAAGCTTATAGTATCTCGTGGTTCATCAGATGACCCCAACAAAGCTTGGCAGGAAGCGCTGTTAAAACTGATAGGTGAAGCATGATAATAGGACAAGGACCTAAAGGTGCAAAAGAGGGCTACGAGATAACCGGCCCGTTCACGGTATACGGCAGCCAGTTAGAACTGTTAAGGTTTGCCACTCAGCTAAGGAATGGAGCTGTTAAAGTTGACCCCGGTGTAGTAGATATAGACACTTCCCTTGATATACCCATTGAAACAATTAAGCCCTGGAAGGAGAAGCCTTGAAATACCTATTTAAAGTGCTGTTTGAAGCTGTGGTAATAGCTTTAGTGGTAGGGGTAGCCCTGTGGTATCTTTTGGGCTATCTGGGTGCGATATAATGGAGACCTTGGAAAAGGGTGAGAAGTGTCCGTGTGGTGGTGAGATAGACCAGCGTGGTGTGTGCTTCCAGTGTGGGGAACACTATATGATAATTGATACCGGCTATGTTCCCGTGGAGGAGGAAGATGCCTGCTGCATTCGACCGTTGCGTTAAAGGTGGGGGAAGGGTGAGGACTAAATCCCTATCTGATAATAGGCATATGCTAATCTGTTTCAAGGATGGGAAGTCGTTTGCCGGTGAAGTCAAGGAAAATAAGAAGACCGGGTTTCTGAATAAGAAATAAATGTTAGTGTGACGTTAAACCATCGGCCATGTCGTCCGAATAGGATAGCCGAGCTAACATATCAACAAGGAGAAATAATGGGTAAACATGGCGTACATAAGAGGAAACCTAAGAAATAGCCCCACCACATTTTAAGGAGTAATCATGTCCATAGATACTGAAGTTGGTAAAGAACTGGCCATACTAAATAACATAAGAACCCACCGTGAAAAGCTCATCGAGCGCATGGACTTAACCTTCTCTAAGTTCCGTGGAGACCAGTTTGCTATCCCCAAAGAGGAGGGTGTCTGGGAGAACGTAACATCTAATCGGGCTCAGGCTGATGGGTGGAAGATGATTAACTCCCTGGCTTCGGCTCAACGGCAACTCTTTATCGAGGCCAAGACGGAGGACTTGAAAGACAGGGGCAAGAATAACTCCAATGAACTGCTGGTTGCCAGTTTACTTTACAGCGCCGAGAGGTTGCGAGATGGCCTGCCGGAAGCACCGCAGTTACAGGCTGAGATGTCCTTTTATAGAGTTGTTCGAGGATGGGGTGCTTACAGATTATTGGTCATGGAAGATGACGACTCTAATCCCTACCTTGACTTGGCTGTGTGGGACCCGAGGAATGTATATTATATCTCCGGCAGGACAGGGCTGCTTAAAGTCTATTATGAACGAAGTGTATTAAAAGCCCAGGTAGTTGATGAATACCCCAAGTTCAACGGTAAAGAAGATGATAAAGGCATGGTAAACATTGTAGATATATGGGACTGCTCGGATAGGATAACCAAAGAAGCCGTTATAGCAAGTGAGGAATACGTTAAAGAACCTGAGACCGTCAAAGTCGGAAACAAGACCATTGACTACTTGCCTATCAGAATAAAAGCCGGTGGTGCTATTCCATTGGTGTCGGAGATAGACACCGCGACAACCGACCCGACAGACAATCTGAAGAAAGTCGGTGAGGATTATCTGGTAAATATTAGGAACCTTATTGACGCTGAAAGCCGCCTTCTGTCTTATCATATGTCAGCAGCCGGCGAGGAAGCCGGGGAAGCAATGGTTCTTGAATGGGACTCAACGAAGAAGGATATGCCTAAAGACTGGAACAACGAAATGAGAAACCCTAGGGGCAAGAAGAGCGTCACCTTTCTGGATGTAGGGGCAGGACAAAAAGTGGGTGACTTGATCCCACAGGCAGCCGGTTCGAGGGTGCAGATAGCCCTGTCAATACTTCAGGAGAAGCTGAATACGGGGTCGCTAAACCCAATAGCCTTTGGTGAGGGTTCTGCTTCGGAGACCGCCTTTGGTGTTGATATTCGTAACAGGAATACCAGGGAGCATATATCACCGTTCAAGATGGGTCTGGAAGGTGATTTCGTCTGGGTAGGCACTGAGGGCGTTAAGCAGTATATGGCAGGCAGTTTCAAGGATAACCAGTTGTTTGAAGGCTATGACTCGAAAGCCCAGTGGTTCAGTCAGAAAATCAAGATTAGTGATTTAGAAGAGAACAAGATATTCAAGTGTAAACTCATACCCGATGAGTTGAGGGACAGGGCAGCCCATTCAAGGATGGCACTAGAAGAAGCCCCCATGCTGCCACTCAGGGAACGATTAGATTTTCACCAGTTATCGGATAATCCCGACAGGTCTATTGAAATCTTATGGCAGGAACAAGCCGACCAGATGTTCAGTACACCGGCCTTGAACGGCTATCTAGCTATGGTTAAGGACTATGCGAAGCACCCCGATAAGGACAAGCAGATAAAATTACAGCACGCATTCAATAAACTACTGCTTATCCAGATACAGGATGCACAGGAGATAGCCGCCGCAACTCAGCCTCAGCCGACAGGTGGTGGTGCTGATAACCCTGCCGATACCAGCGAGCGGGTACAAACCAGTCGAAGGGCGCAGTCTGCCGCACCCGGAGGTTAAATGACCATACCTTTACAGATAGATGAGTTCGCCCCGCCAGAAGGCAGACAGCCCGGTTCCGCGTTCTTGGGTGAGGCTTTAGGTTCATTCGCTGAACGGACGGGCGGGGGCAGACCTACAACGGTTCAGGGGCAGGAGTTTGTATTGGACTTCTTTGAAAGGTTCGGCACTGCTCCAACTCCTCAGCAGTTGGCGGACTTCAAGAGTGGGCAGATAGACAGGAACTTCCAGTTCTTACCCGGTAGCACTTCATTCAGGGAGTTCGGGTTTGAGAATGTAAGGCAACTGGAGGAAGCACAAGGTTTCGGTGAGACATTCGGCCCGGGTGCAGGTGCAGGAGTTCCCAGAGGTGGGACTGTATTAACCAGAGAAGGTGTGCCGTTTCTAAGGACTTTTGACCCGCAAAGGTTTGAACCACAGATAAGGGCAGGGCAGTTCGTTGAACCCCCGGCTACCGGGAGGTTTGATTTAGAGGCTCTATTCGGTGAAGTCCCTCAAGGGCAGGACATCCCTGGAGTATTCAGACCGCCCAGACCAGAGTTCGGGCAACCAACAGAAGAGCAGACGTTAAGGAACTTCTCACCTGTGCAGGTGTTCCAGGCCAGGTTACAGGACTTCCTGACAAATCAGGTTGAGCAGGATGCTGCCCGGGTGAGAGAGTTAGTAGAAGAGTATGAGGCAGAACTGGCTCTATTGGGAACGCTACCACAAAGGGGTGCTGGCGGTGAGGTATTAAGGGAAGCATTATCTCCAGAGCAAATAGAGCAAGGTCAGGTGCAGTTGGATGCTAAGTATATTGCGTTGCTCGATGAACTATTCAACCAGGAAAAAGCTGATGAAGTGTTAGCTGAGGCTCAGAGATTGGTAGACCAAGGGCTTTCCCCCGAAGAGATACAGGCGGGATTGACACTCCCTGAAGGGGATGTTCAAGGCACTATCGGCGCTCAACTGGGTGGGTTACTTACTCAGGGTGCAGATATTGAAAGACAGAGGTTTGAGGCAGCTAACGTAGAACCACTGACAACTCAGGATGTTCTTAACCAGAGGTCGCTGGCTGCACAAGCCGACCCTAGACTGGCACAGATACTAACTCGGATTCCTCCTCAGACCATACCGCCTCAGGAAGCACCTTTGCAGACTGGAACTGAGCAGAGTGATTACTTCACTATTATAGAAGGGATGGGATTAGCACCTGAAATCAAGCAGGTTATGTTTAACAGGTATCAGGAGTTCCTGTTCGCGTGGTTCCAGACTGGCCCACAGATACCTTTTATTGACTGGATAAGAGAACAAATGCGAGGAGGGTAATATGGTAACAGGTGGGTTTTTAAGCGGGTTCGCTGAGACACAAGCAGGCAGAAGGGGGCAGCTCTCTAACCTGTTGCGCACGCAACCCAAACGGGTAAGCGACTTCTTTGCCTCTCGGTTCCGTGAATTGGAGAGTGAGTTTCTGGGTCAGCTTGCCAAAGACCCGACACAGGACTTCGCTGGCTTCCTACGGGGGATAAACCTTACCAATAGATTCGGTACGTTCTCACCACAACAGAGACGTGACTTTTCTGCCAGTACGCTAACACCAAGGACACGATTCTTAAACTTCTAGAGGTATTATGGCGCGTAATAACTTCTTGCCCAGACAACAGAATAGACCATTGGTAAGCCCTCAGAGAGGTGGTTTCTTACCTGGAGTAGAGCCGAGAGAGGAACCGGAAGATGAAGGTTTCCTTGGTTTTGTGAAGGGTAAGATTGATGATTTCCTGAAAGGTGCCGGTGAAGCCCCTACTGTTGCGGTTACACCAGAAATCCAAGAACCTCCTGCCAATCTGAATGAGATAGTAAGCAGCCTGTCAGACAAAGGAGACTTATCTATTCCATCAGTCAGGAGAGAAGTAGAGAGGGCGGGTTTTAAGCGGGATCAGCCCCTATCAGTCTTGGCGCGATTGGACAAGGCCATTATTGAAGAGGTCAACGCTCCTCGTTTTGAAATAGCCGGTGTTCCAATAAGTGCCGGGGATATAAACGCAGTTGCAACTCTCGCATTGGGTGTCTATCTGGGTGCCCAGTCTATACAGCAGCTTTTCAGCCGGATTGGGGACGTCAGACTAAGAGTAGCCTCTGTTAAAGGTATTGATAAGTGGATAGCTGAGAGAAGTAGGGGTGTGCCGCCACAACGCCAGAAAGAGGCTCAAAACTTTCTTTTCGGTATTATAGCTAAGAACAGACCATTGGTTCAGGAAAGAGCCACTCAAAACTTGGTAGCACGTCAGGCTGCTGCCAGAACAGCAAAGACTAAGGTAACTCCTCAGGCAGTCGTTAAGCAGGCTGTTGATGACACTATAAAGGATATTGAAAACTTGCCTGAGTTCTCAAAGACCAGAACCACCGCAGTAGTAGAAGGGATTAAAGCAGGCAGGTTCACAGGTCAGCCATCACCATCGGTCAGGGCTGTGCAGGCGGGCGTAGCAAGACTAGGCGCACCAGCAGAAATCCGCAAGACACTACCAACCGAAGCAGGTACTCAACTATTAAAGACTGCTCAAACCGAAGCTACTAAGAAAGGACTAGATGTTGAAGCGGTACAAGGTATCGCCCCTGATGAGTTCTGGGTAGCTATTACAGTCAAGTCTGGGAAAGTGGATACAGCATTGGAATGGGTGGGCGGTATATCTCAAAAGGAAAACCAGGCAAAGATATTAGAAGTCTTAGGGATAACTCCTAGCGGGCGCAGAAGGAGTACAGCAGCAAAAGGAAAGTTCGTACCATTCAAGAACATAGAAGACGCTCAACGCTTTCTTGCTGGTGATACCTCTGCAATAGCTACAAGCATCCAACTTCGGGGGCAACCGAAAACCCCTGAGCAATTAGCTGAGATTAAAGCCGCCTCCGATGCACAGTTGGCAAGGTTAAAGCCAGCCCAAGACAAGATTGATGCTTTGCAAAAGAAATTAACGGCTGCTGAGGCAAAACCAGACTTTGAACTTGCAAGCAAAATTCGTTCCCAGATAGCTCAAGTGCACAAAATAAGTATAGCACCTACTCCACCCACTCCCACAGCACCTCAGCCGGGTGTTACACCTCCTGAAGCAGTAGTTGAGGGTATTCCTCCGCAAGTGCCTACACAAGCAGTTAATGAGATACAGAGACAGGGAACCATAGCACCACAGACTGTTTCGCCTGAAGACAGTAAATACGCCACTAATGAATTAGTTGCACCTGACGGGCCGAAGCCTCCGAAACCCCCAAAACCAGTGACCAAGCAAGAACCAGAGGATATATTCGGGGATATTACAAGCAAGATAATAGAAGGAGAGCGACCCGACCAGGCAGCACTCAGACTTCATGGGGCTGCTATCAGGGCTGAATCAAGGCGCACGGGAATAGTCATTGAGAAGGGTAGCCAGAAACTTAAAGATTTAGGTATTGGTGCAGTCAAGCGAGGGCAATTAGTCCCCAGAGAGAAGGACATCCCAGCATTAGACCAGCTCTACAATGCCCTACACAATCCAAGCAAGGTAGCTTCAGGTGAGATTGCTGTACCTAAAGGTTATGAAGCCATCTACAAGGAACTACGAGCTTTAGCCGACTGGGATACATCTTCCAGATTATCATTTGACCCTGAAGCAGCGACTTTAGATGACTGGTTCTTTAGGGGCTGGAAGCCACCCGAGGGACTATTTGCCGATGCACCAAAAGGTAGATTGGGCATACAGCCGAAAGCACTCCGGGCTCCTAGGGTTGATGCTACCTATGAAGAGATGAGGGGGCTGGGCTTTGAGCCTTTGTTCTGGAACCCTTATCAGCAGTGGGGGTACAGACATAAGCTGGGTGAAGTCTACCGTGAGCAGATAGAACTCATCTCGTTCCTTAAAAAGCAGATGGGGACTGAGTTTATCAGACCTGACTCCGGCGGTGCTTTACCTGAAGGCTGGAGAGTTCCAAGAATAGGTCAAGCGTTTGAAGGGCAACCATTCGCCGCAACCGACCCTGCTACCGGGGAACCTTCTGTAATGTTCACTAGACGATGGATTGTGCCTGTCAATGTGGCTAATTCACTGGAAAACATCTACGGCAGGAGACCCGATATAGGCAAGTTCGTGATAGGCAAGCGAGTAATCAATCCTTTGGATGTTATTGACTTCCTGACATTTGTTCCAAAACGAGCCAAGCTGTTCCTATCATTCTTTCAGCAGATGGACTTCCTGAATCGTGCCGGTGCCGGTAGCTGGACTGGTATGGTTGACTCTTTGATGGCTGGTAAACCCATTCAGGCAGTAACCCAGTTAGCAAGGTTTCCCAAAACCGCATGGGACATACTGGGAGCCAATTTTAATCCTGCAAGTAGGCTGAGTCTTGCCGAGCAGTTAGATAGCACCAAGCCTTTAGTTGCAGATAGACCCGGAATCACATTGAAGGGTGTCAGCGAAGCAGGGTTATCTACAATAGATGTAACCATATTCCCTGCCGACATGGATAAATTAGTCCGCCAGGTAGCTGAGAATACTGGAATCATAGGGAAAAGCAAGGCAATATCTAGTGCAATCGGGGACTTTGAAAGCGCCATGCGGAGAGGGCTGTTTCAGGGGGTGTACCCCGCAGCGATTATCACCGACATTCAAAATAATATTGCACCTATAATAGCCCGACAATTCCCAGAATCAACAGATGCTCAGATAAACGGCATGGTAGCCAAGTTAGTCAACATCAAGTATTCTGTTATCCCCCCGGAACAGAGTGTATTCCAAAACTCTTTCCTGAGAGAAGTATTGAGAAGGGTGTTCTTCTCCGTGGGTGAGAGTGAAGGGCTTTTAAGACAGGCTACAGGGGCTTTCCATGGATTTGGAGCTAGTTTCTGGAGGAAGCACTGGATAGGTGTTTATCTGTTTTTAATCTTTATGGCGGAGGCGATACACTTTGCTTCCACAGGGGAACACTTACCAGCGGAGAGATACAGCCCCATAGCTAAAGACAACTGGGGGTCGCTGCCATTCGGTTACAACACTCAGTTTGCCTCTCCTACGCTACCATTCAGGGGGAGAGGGGATGTAGAAGTAACTTTAGACTTGGTAGGGCAGATGGACACCGCTTTCAGAGTGTTAGACCCTGGCTCATTCTTATCAGCGAGAACCAGTGTACCCGTAAGGGCAACTGTAAACCAAATCAGTGGCACAGACTTCTATGGTGCGCCGATTGACGATGTTGGTCCCGGTGGGGTTACTTCAAGGACAGCACAATTAGCTTTGGACTTGTTTGCACCGATCGGTATTGGTGGGATAGCAACCGAGGCATTAAGGCAAGTACCCGGTGCCGGAGAGATTATCCCCGAAGGTGAAAGTAGATTAGGGATGCTTGGTCTCGGGGTGCAGGCAACGGGTGTAAACCTCCGCGCTGAAGTGACTAGAGGTTTGCTAGATAGATTTGCTAAAGAAAGCGGGTTACTTAAAGACGATGGGACACCCGTTCAGAGTTGGAATGAGTTGGAACCTTCCCAGAAAGACAAAGTTCTTGAAAATGAGGAACTGGTAGCAGAATTAGCTTCAAGAAGCGAGACCAGTGTTGAAAGGGGACTCCCCGGTGCAGCAGGTTACGCATCACTTCAGGCTTTAGACCAGCGAAGGATTGTGAGGGGTGAGGCTTTAGTAGGGGAGTTCGATGCGGGGATACACGACCCCAATACATTCAGGGAAGAGGTCACTAAATTAAAACTTGAGATGGCTTCGAGAAAAGCTCAGGTTGATGAGGACTTCCAGCTATTTCAGGATACCCAAGAACTACCCGAAGACCCCAACAAAAGAGCATTGGTGGAATACTACACTATCTTTGATAACGCCAAAAGACAGTCGGGGGTTATTGACTGGGACAGGGTAGACCAATTAGAAAACCAGTTAAGGGCGAAGTGGACACCTGCACAGGAAGCCTACGTTGACAGGAACACGGGGCTCACCGAATGGGGGCCACGGATGCAGGAATACATTGACGCCCAAGCACTCTTGAAAGAATCAGGTTACTGGGAAATATCCGGGGCGGATAAGAGTGGAAAAAGACTGCAACTGAGGCGTGTGCTACCCGGATTAGACGATATATTACAGAAGTGGTACGGGTACAAACCTGTTGCTGGTAGAACTACTACGCCAGGTTTCAGAGAAAAGGCACAGGACATTATATCAGGTACTCAGGGACAGACATTCCGACCTCGGGAACCACAGGGTTTTAAGGAAAAGGCTGAGAAGATACTAGCAAAATAAAACAGGAGGAAATCAATGGTAACTGAAAAAGCGGAGGCTACTGACACCGGCACGGAGGGAAAAGAGACTGAAGTTTCTGAACCTTCAGAGGATGTAAAAGAACCTTCCAGCGAACCCACGGAAGCAGAGAAGGAAGAAAAGGAAACTCCAGAACCGGAGGAGACCTTTGAAGCAAAGGTTGACCGATTGGCTCAGTCAAAGGCTGATAAGTCGCTTGTGACTCTTCAGCAGGCTAACGAGAAACTGACGACTGAAAGAGACGAAGCCAGAGTTGAAGCCAACGAGAAGTTATGGGACAGGAATAACGCAAGCCTGTTCGGTGAGGACTCAGAGGCAGACAATAAGGATGAGGCCGTAGTCGCCAGAAGGAAGACCGATAGGGAAAAGGTCAAGGCTCAGGTTTTTGAGTACCAGGAAAATGCGGCTAAAGTTGCCAAACTGAAGCCGGAACTGGATGCTAAGGAAACTTCTTTGAATGATGTGGAACGAACACATTTGGTTAGGGAAAAACTATGGCCGCTTTTCTTCCCTGAAGAGAAGAAAGACCTCTCCGCTTACCATGACGCTTTCAAGAGGTTTGATAATGCTAATGACCCGGATGACGTTGAAGTTATCCTGGAAGGGATTAGGGAGCTTTTGAAAGGTAAAGCCAAGAAGTTTGTTCCTGACTCAGGTAATCAAGGTGGTGGGGGTGCGATAGACCTCACCAAACTTAGCGGAAAACAACTTCTCATACTAGGAGAGAAGGAGAAGGAAAAGAAAAAGAAATAAGGAGGAAAAATGACCACCTTAGCAGAATATAAATATTTAGGTGAAGACCAGAAAACGAGGATGGGTATAGGGAAGACACTGATTGATGTATCGCCGTGGCTTCGTGAACTGAACTTCGTGGAACTGGCGAACAACAACATCTCCAGATACAAGATGGAGACTTCGGATGGTGGCGCCAGTACCCATGCCGTTGACGACACATGGTCAACTGTCAACCCAACGTGGGAGTTCAGAGAGGCTGCACTGGCAATCCTGGGTGACAACATCAGCACCGATAACTTCGGTGAACTGGCTTCCGGCCCTGAAAACGCTATGGCGAACAAGATAGAGCTTAAGTCAAAGGGTGTCGGGCAGACCTTTGATAAACTCGCCATCTACGGCCAAACCACGTCCACGGCTTCACTGTCAAACACCCTCAACTTCAAAGGCTTACTGAGGATGATTGCTGAAGCTGAAACTAGCACCACAGTTGACCTTGACGGCTGGCTCTTCTCCGGTGATAATTCTACCGCCAACAACAAGCAGGTCTTGATGGCTGCTTCCGGTGCATCGGCAACCCTTACCTTAGCTATGGTTGATGCTCTGGTTGACGCGGTACTGCCGAAGGCAAGCCACATCATTTCAAGCCGTCTGGTGAGACGTCGGCTGAATACCTTAGCCCGCGCTGCTGGTCAGAACCTTGAACACGACAAAGACCAACTCGGTTTCCCTGTCACCACATACGGTGAGCAGATAGTGTTCATTGACGACCAGATAAAGAACAACATGGACGACTCCTCTGCTCTGGTCACTGCAATCGCCTCATACGACTACACCCAGGCGATAAATGCCTCCGCCAAGGATACCACGCCGATATTCGCTGCCAGACTGGCAGAAGATGGCTTGACCGGCATGAACGGTGACGGGATGATTCAGGTGGTAGACCTCGGCGAACTGGAAGGCAAGGATGCCAAAGGCAAGAGAATCAAGTTCTATTGCGGCATGAGACTCACCAACAAGACCGCTGCTGCCGTACTGATGAACGCTAACTAAATTAAATAACAAAGGAGGAAAAGTAAAATGGGCACAGTATTAGCAGGTCCCAAAGTATATAGCCACCAAGTTTTCAATGAAAACGGCCTGGTGCTTCTTTACCCCGAAATAAGACCCGAAGATGAGGTCTTGCAGGGTCATCCGCCCAATATGCTGGCGGAGAGTGCAAATCAGGAGTTTCCGCTTGGCACGAAAGCGCTACAAGGAGATAGAGTGTGGCGCTACTCCAAGAACTCCTCAGCAGCGATAACGGTAGTCGGCAAAGTCATGCAGGGTCCGGCTGGCGTCCACGCCGATGTTGAGGATGACATCGTAGTTGCAGCCTCTACTGGAGCGACGTATGCTATCGGGTCTTACGACATCAGCTTAGTAAGCACGTCAAATATCGCTGCTGCTCCTTGGTCAACTGCAAATGGTGGCAAAGAGGGTTACGTCTACGTCAATGGTGGTGTGGGGATAGGTATGTGTCGGAAGATTAAGACGCATGAAGCGTTTAGCTCAACCGACGACACCCTCATTACTGTCTACGAACCCTGGACGGTAGCCCCGATTGCAGCGAATACCGAATGCGGCATAGCAGAAAATCAGTACTCCAATGTCGTTGTGGCTGCTGCCCAAGCTACCCTGGGTCCGGCTCCGCCAATCGGTGTAGCCACGATTGCCATCACTGCCAGCTACTACTTCTGGGCGCAGTCAGGTGGCCCATGTGCCGTAACGTGTGCTGCTGCAATAGCGCATAGCACTATGGCTGTTGTGGGAACTACGGCAGGGGAAATTGACCCGTTCTCAGCCTTCACAACTGAGTACATCATAGGCTTCCCGATAACCCCAGGTATCAAGAATGATGATACCGCACTCATGTTCCTGACCATAGACAGATAAACTGGGGAAGGGGGAGGGGAAACTCTCCCCCTTCTAGGAGCGAAATGGAAGGTAAACTGCAAGAAAAACCAAAATATTATCACTATATGGGAAGCAGTAATTTAGAACAAAGCATGAGGGATGGGAAAGCCTCCGTTGACTTCTCAAAACCGGAGGTAAATGTACCCCTCACTCATCGTATGCTCTCATTCCCTTTAAGAAATTACGTTATTAAAAAGATAAAAGAACCATTACAGAAGGCTATTGAAAACTCCAAAAGACTTATAGAACTAACCCCTGCATTGCTTAAATCAGCATCTCGGCTGAAAGATAGGTTCGGGGATATAACCACAGGAAATACAAACTACCCCAATACCCACTGCTTGATAGACCACAAGGCACGTTTCTTGGCCTATGAGACGTGCAAAAACAGGGTTAAGCTCATGGAAGCAACCTATGACATTGGTATTGCTGAAGTCGAGCATGACAAGCATTACAGGGAACGCTTTGATGTAGAGATTGAGTGGATTGTTGGGGACATTTTAGCCGGTAAATGGGAACCGCGATATGAGAATTGTCCCTCTAAAGACTGGAATGAACCTGCCCCGTATGGCGGTAAGTATAGTATCGTTTACAAGTTAATCAAACACCGCGAAAAGATATTAAAAATTATAGAGGGGGATTAGATGGCGACATTAGTACCAACTATAACTATCACAGAATTTCGTAAACTGAAAGCTGCCCAGATGAAGGAACTGAAATCCTGCGAGGTTTACTCTGATGGGGAATACCTGTTCACCTTTCTCAATGCAGCCCTTGAAGCATCGGGTTATGTCAGGGTAAATGCTGAGGAGTGGGCTTTAACAAGTAATACAGTAGGTGGGAAAACTATTGAGGAGATACTTGACGTTGCCAATATATCAGTATAGGTGTAGCTGTGGAGAGAAGTTTGAGAAGTTCAAGCCTATGGAAGAAAGGGCTTTACATGACTGCCCGAAGTGCGGTCAGCCGTCACCTATTGTCCCGTCTATAATACACGACCACTGGGGATGGGACTATTCGGAGTCAAGTCATCACAGGGGCAATCCCGACAAGATAGTATCGGACAGACCGAGTAATCAAGGTGCAATAAGGGTGTAGATATGGGTTCTGTTTGGAATGATAAAAGCGAGGACGGGAAAGGTAGGCAGATACATCCTGTCTTATATAATACGAAAAAAGACGGGTCTGGGATATTCTATTTCCCTGTAGTGAATTTCAACGGTTCACAGAGTATGTTCTTCGGCGATACCGCTGCCCTTGACTCATTTAAAAGATTAAGGGTTTCTAATCCTGTTAATGAGTTTACTTCTGAATTTCAGTATAATAAGCACCCCCTCTTCTATGAGGAGATAACCGCTGTCAACGGGACGGTCGCTCATAAACCCACTTATTCGGCCGCACAATTTGACGTGACTACCGAGAGTGGTTCACAGGCTGGCGTTCAGTCTTACGAATACTTCCGCTATCAGCCCGGCAAGTCTTTAATGATAGCGATAACCTTCATCATGCCCTCAAGCCAAGCAGGGACTACCATGCAGGCAGGATATTTTGATGATGATAACGGGTTTTTCTTTGAAATCAAGGGTACTACCGTTCAGATGGTCAGGCGAACAAAGACTTCCGGTTCGGTAGTTGACAACGCTGTAGAGCAAGCCGACTGGAACTTTGATAAGATGGATGGGACTGGCCCTTCGGGTGTAACATTAGACTTCACTAAATCACAGCAACTAAGGATTGACTTGCAGTGGCTTTCCAACGGGCGTATCAGGATGTGTTGGGATATAAACGGGGCTGTTGTTCTGGCGCATGAGTTTGACATAGCTAATATTTTAGATGTACCCTCTTCCACTACAGCAAATCTACCTATCAGATGGCTAATGACCAACACGGCAATAGTAGCCTCAGCCAAGACGATGTACGGGATATGTGTATCGGTATCCACTGAAGGCGGTGACCAGACGGAATTAGGACATCCATTCACTGGGGGGAACAAAGTTACCACTCGAACAGTTAGCACTATCCCGTATCCCATATTTTCTATCCGCCCAGCGACCACATTAAACAGTATTACCAACAGAACAAAGGTTAGGATAGAAGAAATAGTTATATTCACAGACAAGGACGTTTTCGTCCAGGTAATCTATATGCCATCAAGCATAACGAATGCTGATTGGCAATCTCCTGTAACTCATTCTGCTGTGGAAACAGATATAGCAGGGACAGCCATAGTTGGCGGGGTGATTGTTCATAGTGGATATATCGCTGCGGGGTCGGGAAACGAGAAGGGGGAAGGCAGAGTTCCCTTTACATCTAAACTACCCATTACCTTAGACGCAGCAGGTACAAACCAGTCAAGGAGTGTATCCGTGGTGCTTACTAGATTAGGTGCTTCGGATGCTGCTTCCCTCGCTGAAATGAACTGGACGGAGATAAGATAATGGCAACTTGCCCCTTTTCTCAATTTACTTTTGGTCGCGATAACCAATGCCCTGAAACATCAGTTGGCGTCGGGGGATGCTATCAATGGGGTACAGGTTGCCCTCATTCGGCTGGGGGGGGCACTTACAGCAAGACAATGACGATGTCTGATGATAACGCTACTCGGTTTGAATCTAGCAAGAAGACACTCAGGGATGTTATTATTCTTGTGGAGACCAATTCTATGTTACTGGGTCTATCAGGTACGGAGGTTTTCCCTGTGGCTACTGACGGTACTATTGGATGGACAAAAGTAGATATAAGTACCCTTTATTTCAAGAACGCAGGGGCAGGGAATAACGGGAAAATAACTATATTGGGGGTAGAAGACTAATGGGAACTTATACTCTCCCCAAATATACGGATGCAGAGGCCATCTCTGCCGTGGAAGGTGAAGCTAGCCTTGACCTTGCAGGCGATTTATCAACACCAGGTAAAATCATATCAACAGGTGGGGGTGAAACAGGAAAATTCCTTACAGGTAGTGCTGGTGCTACAGTTTTTTCTTTTAGCGGGAATAATTTTGATATAAGGGCAGGGGATGGTCAGTCAACATCTCAAAATGTTATGAGGGTTAAATCTTCTGGGGATTTTGGCATTGGAACGAATAATCCTGGAGCAAAACTTGAGATATTGAAAGCAGGTGACCAATTAAAACTATCTTTTGATGGAACAGATAATGTTATTTTTGCAGTAGATACTAATGGCGTTTTGA
>SDBV01003563.1_pt1 | contig 22887 bp, 17 predicted proteins | sample 2277081 | NCBI WGS metagenome assembly SDBV01 (sample SAMN10402039, study PRJNA504765) | marine sediment metagenome | isolation source: marine sediment core GS10_PC15, 223 cmbsf | place: Arctic Ocean: Southern Knipovich Ridge | collected 2010 | reverse complement strand
CTTCGTTCTCGTTGACTTCGGCGGCGGCCGCGCGCATGTCTTCGATTAGGGCCAGATTGATGGCATTGAGTACCTCGGGACGGTTCATCGTCAGCAACGCAATGCCGTCGTTCACCTCCAACGTGACGGTTTCATAATCCATCTGAATTCCTTTCAGCCCGATAGCGGGGGGATCTGCCGGCAGGCGATCGTTACCTGCCTATTATCTTGCTGCTCGAATTGACGACCTTGCTGATTTCTTTCATGGAATCGACGGGGCGGCCTGAGGCGGCTAGGATATCGGCGCGCGCGAGGTTGCCGGCGATGTCGGCTTTCTTCTCTTCGGGCACTGCCTCGGACGTGATGGAGGCCAGCAGGCGTCTTTCGTCGGCCCGGTTCCCGCTGATGTAGGGAATGTTGTCGTACCAAAGCAGGCATTCTTCCCAACTGGCGAAGGGCTGACGTTCTTTTCGCATGCCCCCGAGCTCGTGACCCAGCTCTTCGGCCCTCTCTGTCGCCTGGGTCAGGTCGAAACGGGTGGCTGGCACGGGTTCAAGAGCGCGCATCTGCATGACCTGGAAGAAGTGGTATACGGGTCGTAGACCAGCCACCATACCGTTCCCGGTGCCGCCGGCGATGCCGACGCCGAGCGCTGGCAGGCCGCGAAGCTGGCCCGACATGGCGTATATTCGGAACATTTTCAGGATGAGATACTTCACCATCGCGCTCGTGTCCAGCCAGTACACCGGCGTACCCAGGACCAATCCGCCACAGTTCAGGATCTTCTCGCTGAGCATCGCGAAATTCTCGTCGCCATGGCTGCATTTCAGGTTCTTCAAACACACCCAAGGAAGGCAATCGCGGCACGCGTCAACGACGTGCTCAGACATTTGCACAAGCTCGGTGGTAGCGCCCGCGTCGGCTGCGCCTTTTAGGGCCGCGGTTACAAGTTGATTGGTTAGACCATCCTTGTTTGGGCTTCCGACCAAGCCCAGGATTGTTTCGTTGCCGCTCATTGAACTCCTCCTTTACGTATCCTTACTGCCTCTGTCAATTACAGTTAGCACTGGCCCGACATGTCGACTGAAAGCCGGGAGGCGGACCAGATAAGTAGCGGGTGTAGGTTCCCACGAAATGCGGCGGTTACATGCGCAATTCCATCCGTTCGATGATGTCATCCTGGACGGTATGATGCAGTTGCGTGAACAGGGCGCAGAATCCGGAGACGCGCACCATGAGGTCCCGGTAGTTTTCGGGCCGATCCTGGGCGTCTTTGAGCGTCTCCGTTGACACGACGTTGGGCTGGACCTGAAATCCCCCCATCTCAAAGTACGTCGCCAGCAAATCGGCGAACTTTTCAACGGCGCCGCCCTCGACACTGCTCGGATGGAATCGCGGGTTGTAGGCAACGCAGTTTCTCATCCGCCGCTGATCGAGCTTGGCCATGGATCGTAGAGCGGCCGTTATGCCGTTACGTTCAGCGCCGTTGGAGGGGCTCAGGGAATTCGAAATCGATGCACCCGCTTTGCGGCCGTCGGGAGTAGCGCCGACGTAGCGGCCAAAGGCGACCATCCCCGCTGAAGTCAAGGCGCCCGCCGTGTAGGTGCCGGCCGGAAAGCGCGGTGTCCCGTTGATGGTGTCACAGACGAAATTGAACAGCTCGCAGGCCACGGCATCATCCGCATCATCGTTTCCGAACTTGGGGGCGCGGTTGACCAGTAGCTGGCGTTTATCTTCAGCGCCCTCGAAGTTGGTCTCCAAGAGTGTTAGCATTTCGTCCATGGTCATGACCTTATCGTCAAAGACCAGCTTCTTGATGGCCATGAGAGAGTCAAAGGCCGTCGCGAGGCCAATGACGTAGAGGCCGGAGTTGTTGTAGCGGGGGCCGCCGTTCGTGAAATCTCTACCCCTGGCGATACAGTCGTCGGTGATGGCCGAGATGAACGGTGTAGGCAACACGTCGATGAAGCAAGCGTCTTTCAGGTCCATGAATGGGACCATGCGCTTCCATATTTCGGTCACCTGGGCCTTCACCGCATCCATGGCGTCTTCAAAGCGCTTGAACTGACGGGGATCGCCGGTCGGCACGCCTTGTCCTTTGTTATGGCGCGTGTCCCGGGGACGACCGTTATTCAGCGCCAGCTCAACCATACCGGCCATGTTGATGAAACCTGCGGCCCCGCAAGGTGACGCGTTTCCGCATTCGGCAAGCTCCACACAGCCTCCCATGCCGTAGTCCCAGGCGTCCTCGGACGCCGTGCCCCGGTCGACCAGGGCGGGAATGATGACGTCGTCGTTGTAGAAAGCAATCCCCGAAACCGTACGGAAGACCTCACAGGCACGAATCAGGAATTCACGAGGCGTAGCTGAATGAAGGCGGACGCTGAGGTCGTTCAGAATAGGTCGACGCTGCTCGAAAACGTCCAGTATCAGGTAGGAGACCTCGTTCGATGCATCCTGCCCCTGGCCATCGATCCCCCCGATGACGACATCTTGCGTGGGGCTTCCCATCTTGACGAAGAATTCCTCGATAAGGTCGAGGGCCTCGTCCCGCGTGAGCGTCCCAGCGGCGGTGTCCCGTTGGTAGAACGGCTGGAGATATTGATCGATCCTACCCGGCGAATGCCCGTGCTGGCCGGTGATCGATGCGATACATTGGGTGAACCAGATGGACTGGAACGCCTCACGGAAGCTGCGCGCGGGGTGTTCGGGAACGCGATCGCAGATCTCGGCGATGGCGGTGAATTCGTCCCGGGCAAGGGGGTCGGCCGTTTCCGCCGCTTTTCCCCGGGCCAGTGCGGCAAAGCGATGGCTGAAGGCGACCGCGGCATCGCAGCAGATGACGACGGCATTCATGAAATCAATTTCTTCTTCAATGGATTTGCGCGTGTTGCCCGAGGCGTCTTGAAGAGCACCCTCGCGTTTCCCGATCTCCGCCAAGGCGCGTCGCTTGCGGCCGGCAAATCCCTCCTTGACGATCTTTTCGCTCCCCAGGACAAGATGCCCCTGCTCGGAGCTGACCGTCGCAAAGGGGAGGGTGTCGGCGCTGCTGTAGGAACCCTTGTAGGGGACGACGCTCTGGGTCAATCCCTCGCTTGCCCTGCGCCGGGCTATTTCGTCGACCAGTGTCCGGCCGTTCCAATATGCCTCAAGATCTTTGAATTCGGTCTCGTCTTCCTCTGTAAATCCGGCGTGGGGTACGGTATCGAAGCGGCTGAAGAAATAGCCGGGCCTGTCCCATCCGTACTCAGGAACAAAAAGCGATCCCCGGCTCTTGCCGATGACGTTGCCCACCAGCCGGTCGTCCTCATCCAGGAGTAGCGTCATTTGTCTCAGTGTGCGATCCAGCCCCTTGGCCTGTCGAAGCACGACAGGCTGGTCTGGCAATTCGCGGTAGGCTTGCGTGAAGAAACGGGCGCGCTCCAGACAAACTTCCCATGGGGATGCCGCCCGTCTATCTCTCATGCGCCTTGTACGCGTATCGTCGTATGCCGTCTCGATGCTTCCAGGCATTCCAGATTTCTCCTTTAGCAGGTCGGAAATCGGGCCAAGAACCTATGGGACAAGAGGTCTCATAGGCCACTTAGGTGCGACGGGCTGCGGGCCTCAAGCGTGCGTCCCTGAGCCCTGGGACGGCAAGGCCAACTCTTGGCGAACTCGTTACGAATCAACAACTTACCCAGATGCAGCGTGTTGCACTCACCGATTGCAGCCCTGCCATGTTAACCATGCGGGCCATTTTGTGCAAATTGCAGGGTTGTGTGGGAGGGTCGGCTCGGGCGGCGCTGTTGCGAAGCGTCCATGCCGCAGGGTCATTGACGACCAAGCATGCATGTGGGAAAGCGAAGGGCGCGGCCAGAACGCCGCGCCCCATGCCTGATGCCTACATTGTCAGCGGGGAGTAGTCCACCTCCCCGGCGACCTCGTTTACAGATTCCCAACCACGAAGCTGGACAGACCGCTAACCTACAACTGGGCCGGCCGCGGGTTAGGGCGCGGCCGGCCCAAGGAGGGTCGGGCCAGATGGTTCGAGGCGCTTATTCGTATCGAAGATCGCTCGAGATATCTGTCCCCGTGAGGTCATTGTAACTGGCCTGGAGCAGGCCCACGGCATAACCCGTATTGTGAATGCCCAGGCTTCCCTCGTTGCTGACGTTCTCGATGTTCCAAACCGCGTCTTTCACGCTCGCAAGATCCTCTTCTGCGACGCCGTCGTAGTCCCAGTAGGGATAGTGGCCAAGGTCTTCGGCGCCGAGAGCGACAACTGCGGCCGTGACCGCTTCGAGCAAGCCTGCGACCTCGTCCTGGATCCCCTCAGTCGTTTCGTCGCCGTCGTAATCGCCGCGTGCCAGACGGTTGTAGGCGTCCAGCCCGGTGTGACATCTTGCACAAGCCATTTCGACGTTCTCAAAGCCTTCGTAGGTCATGTTCAGCGAATGCTGGCCGACCATGTGTTCGAACTCGTGCGCCTCGGCATCGCCGTACAGGGCTGTCGAAGGCGCCATGTGACATGTCGGGCAACCGAATTCTTCTTGCTCACCGTCGATAGTCACCATGTTACCTAAGGACGTGGAATGGTACGAGTCATTTATGGTGGCGCCGTATTCAACGCCGTTGATCCCCAGCATCATCGCACCGCCCAGCAGATAGTGGGGGGTGCGTCCGCTAGCGGGCGTGCGACGACCGTTGTGGCACGTGATGCACGTGGCCGACGCGCCCAGACCGGTCATCTCGGCCCAACTGGATTCGCCGTCAATCGTGGTCGGTACCAGCGTGGAGCCGTAAACGCGCAACTCAGCAGGATTCTCGTTGCCATGCGGATCGTGACAGACCGCGCAGGAGTGGACTTGCGGCTCTACGACGCCAGCTTCCCACTCGGCATCGGTGAAGTTCTTAGAGAACTCGATGAAGCCTCGGCCGGAGTGGCATTTGGCACAACTCTCACTCACCATGCCGGTTTCGTCGACATCATCCGTATCGGGATCGTCCTCTTCGTCATCCCAATGGCGGAACGCCTCGGAATCCTCGTGCGAGTGTCCTGAGTACTCCCACTCGACTGCCCTGGGATGGCGCCATGGCTCGCCATGGCACTGGCCGCAGACGCCGGTATCGAGCGAGACGTCTATCAGGGCCGCACTCCCGCTGGCGGTATGCCCGCTCGCGGGACCGTGGCAGTTCTCGCACTGGATGTTGGCCAAGGCCGCCAGCGTGGGATCGGTGTCGATCAGGTTCTGGTACTCGCCCGGCCCGATCGGATCGGGGAAGGTCCAAGACGAGGTGGCCAGCAGATCGTCAAAGCCACCATTGTCCGCCAGATCGTCCCAGCCGACCGTGTGGCAGCTCATGCAGGACTCGGAATAATAGGCTCCGTCGAGCTCCGTGGCGACCTTCGTAGCATGGCCGGTCTCCAGCCACGTCGTGAACATATCGGGCGCGAATCCGCCGCCGCCCAGTGCGTGGCAGCTGGTGCAGGGGCTGGCGGAAATGGTTGGCGGCGACGTGTCGTTGTGCACGATGCCTGCGCCGACCCATGTGCCAGAGGTTACGGTAGTCGTTTGGCGCACGGGGTCATTCACACCGTCGTCCACGCTAAGCTCGACCGTATAGCTGCCTGTTTGGTCAACGAGGAAGTAGATGGCTTGGTCATCCCCGGTGTCCGGAAGGTCAGCGACGGGTACGTCGGAAGCGTCCGGCGCGGTCACCACCCAGGTGTAGGTAAGCGGGTCGTCCTCACTGTCCGTGGCGTTGGCAGTGAAATACGCATAGGTGCCAACGGGAACGTTGGTGAGAGCACTCGATTGGTTGAAAAGGGCCGGGTCGAGCCCAGCGCCCGCGAAGTCGAGGTCGTTGATATCATGGTGCGACAAGCCCTCAACACTCATTCTGACGACCGGTGCAACATTGATCACGGTGACTTCGATCTCCGCGAGGAGGCCGCTCGGATCAGCGGTAGCCGTGATCGTTACGGCGCCCGGATAGATTCCGGTCACCGTCGCGACACTGGTCAATGTCTGGGCGACGGCATCGATGGTGTCAACCGACGTGATCGACACAGCCCCCGGCACGTCCACGGTCCAGATGAAACTTGTATCCGAAGGGTCTGTGGACGTAGCGGTTATGTCATCTGAATCGGTGACGTTTATGCTGGCGCTGCTGACATCCACCGTTACCTCAGGCGCGGCGCCCCCGCCGCCCCCGCTAGACCCACTGCTGCATCCCGCGACGAAGGCAGCGGCGCTCAGCACAAGAGCGCACCATCCCATTGTCTTAAGCATGTGTAGTTTTCTCATTCGATCGGTTCCCCTCTTTTCGCTTGGTCATCCACTTGACAGTTTTCCGGTCGGAAAGCAAGAAGTGTGCCGGGACGCTGAGACTTGCCGATCCGACACGCTCCCTGGCCGCACGACGCTAATTGCACCCCTTCTTCAGGGGCTGCAACATTTGTTCAGGCTCCGCTGAATTACACAACACGTAATTCACTGATTTCTAGGGATTTAGATAAATATAATTCTCTGTCTATAGGTGACATAAGTTGCTACCTCTAAGGACGAATAGCGCAAGAAGATGAGAGCGACCTGAGGGCGTTCAACGGACTGTCCATGTCGAAAAACCATATGACTCCAGTACATCACGACGACTCAGAGGAATAACCATCGATTGCGGATGCATCTTCGAGCGGCAACCGAACCGATTGTCAGGCCCTACGAAGCGCGGATTCCCGCGAGCCAGCCCCGATTCGTTTTGGTGGTATTCGCGCCCTGCGATACCCCATTCACGATCAACCCCAGATCGCTTTGAAGCTTCAGTATGTGCAAGTGTATAATGTTTGCGTAAGGCTGGCATCGGGGTAAAATAGGTATTTTTGCGGTAGGTAGATCGGAAAACTACGGATGCCCGGCGGCGGGACAGGCCTCGGTGTAACCTTCTGTGCCGGGGAGTGCTACAGCTGCGGCGCTGACCGCGTGGCCTGGAACCGGGCAGGTGTGGATAAGGTAGAAGGGCGTGGAGTCAATTTCTCTTTCCCGCTTGCGCGCGTGGGTTTGGTCAGTCCCCATGTACGTCAAGGTGGTGGGTATCGTGCTCATCGTCTCGGTTGTGCTTGGCGGCATCACGTATCTCGAACTCCGGCGCAGTGTCAACTACACGTGGGACCAGATACGCATTGAAACGGCTTACTATGCCGCTCATACTGTTGCTTTCCAGCTCAAAGACCAAGAGCTTGAGATCCGGAGTGAAGTGGCGTACGATGCGATTGATAGGGTCCTGGAAGCATTTCCCGACATTCGCTACGTGCTGATCCAGGATGCCGAAGACCATGTCATGGCCCACTATTTCGGCTTCCCCGTCGATCTGCCCCCGGATGTCGAGGTGATCCAGGGCGAGGTATGCTCTGCCTGCCACCAGCCGGTCGAAAGATACGATGTCGCATCGACATTGATCGAGGAGTTGATGGAACCGGGGTTGAGTGCCCAGAATTTTCAGAGATACTCAAGGCCCACGGGGACGATCTTGGAGGCGACATCTCCGATTCTTGATGGTGGGACCGTGCGGGTTGGGCTGGGAGAAGGTACGCACAGTCAGGCGATGGCATCGCTCACGGCCTCGCTACTTCGAAACTTCGGCATTTGTGTGGCTATCGGGCTGGGAATCGCCCTGACGATGACCTATCTGTTGACGCGCCCCATTCAGAACCTTGTCCAGGCGACGACCGCGATCCGGGATGGCGACTTCACCGCCCGGGCGGAGGTGCATTCATCAGATGAAATTGGGCGGCTCGCGCGCGAGTTCAATCGGATGGCGGACGAACTTGAGAGCTTTCGCGACGAGGTGGCTGAGAAGGAGGCGGCGCGCGCCTCGCTAATCGAGAGGATCATCCAGATTCAGGAGGAGGAGCGCGTATCGATTGCTCGTGAGCTCCATGACAGCCTGGGCCAATCCTTGTTGGGCGTTTTGCTTTCACTCCGGAGCAAGCAGGAAGATGACGCTACCGAAGATACACGAAACGCCGACATCGAAATGGAGATTCAGCGTCTCATTAAGGAAGTGCGGCAGATGGCGTTTCAGATTCGTCCTTCGGTCCTGGATGACTACGGCCTGGATTCGGCGTTGAGCAATTATGTGAATGACATCTCGGACCACTCAGGCGTGCCGATGGATTATCAATGTAAGAATGGCCCTTCTTCGGAGAGGCTTCCGCGTGAAGTGGAAGTAACGCTGTACCGCGTGGCGCAGGAGGCCATAACGAATGTCATACGGCATGCCGAGGCCTCGCAGGCGAGCATCATTCTTCTCCGGGAGGGGAAGAATACAACGTTGGTTGTGGAAGATGACGGAAAGGGTTTCGACACTACGAAACTAAATTTCCGGGACAGCTCTTGCCTGGGACTGATGGGCATGGAAGAACGCGTGTCGCTCATCGGAGGTGAACTTGTCATCGAATCGCAGCCTGGGAAGGGCGCCATGATCCGGATCCGGGTCGCGGTCAACGGAGATACCTGATGTCGATTCGTATCGTGCTTGTGGACGACCACGCGGTGTTTCGCGGCGGACTTCGCGCACTGCTCGACAAGGAACCCGACTTGGAGGTCGTGGACCAGACCGGTTCGGGGACGGACGCGATCCGGATCACCGAAGAGGTAACCTACGATGTGCTGCTCTTGGACATCAGTATGCCGGGACTCTCCGGACCGCGCGTGGCGGAGGAGGTCCTGAAACGCAAACCCAATATTGCCATCGTGGTCCTCACGATGCATGAAGATGAGCACTACCTCCGCGAACTTTTCCAGATCGGGGCCAAGGGCTTTATGTTGAAGCGGTCCACGGGCGAGGAACTGCTCCAGGCGGTCCGCGCCGTATACCGGGGCGACAGCTACATCGATCCGGCGATGGCCAATCTGCTCATCAAGCCGTACGTCGGGCTACCGAAGAAAGAGGACGAGGGGCGCCTGGGCATTCTCACGCAGCGTGAGCGCGAAATCTGTCAGCTACTGGCCTACGGCCACACCAACGCCGAGGCCGCCGACAAACTCAATATTTCCGTGCGCACGGTTGAGACGCATCGCAACAACATCATGTCCAAGCTCGACCTTCAGAGCCGCGCCGATCTGGTCCGATTCGCCATCGACAACCAGCTATTCAAGCCGGAGTAAACGTCTGGCGGCTCAGTGATGAAGAGCCTGTTCTTCGAGGACCTCGCCTTGCAGGCCGATGGTGACCAGGTCCATCGGAATGTCCTTGCCGGCTTTTCTCATGGCGTTCTGCGCAATGTGGGGAAGGCCCTGGCAGCATGGCACCTCCATGACGGCGGCCGTTACGGCGACGATGTCGTTGGCGGTGAATATGTCGACGAAGCGTTGCTCGTAGAGATCGACGTCGTCGAACTTCGGACATCCGAGTAGCACGACTTTGCCTCGGAGGAGGTCCTGCTGAAAACGCGGGTAGGCTGCGGGGACGCAATTGGCCGCAAGCAGGATGTGCGCGCCTTGCAGAAACGGCGCGGTGGGTGGGACGAGCCGGATCTGGATCGGCCAATGCGTCAGCGAAGAGTGGACGGGCCCATCGCTGCATCCGTCCTCATCGCACCCGCATGCCGCGGCAGGCGTGGAGGACAGCGCCATCGACGGGCAGCCGCACGGAAGCACAGTGGATTCCGCCGCCCCCGAGGCCCCGAGGTGCGTGGCAACGGCTACTTCGTCAAAGGGTTCCGCCTCGCGCTTGACGACCTTGAGGGCATCGGCGGGACATTCGCCGAGACAGGCGCCCAGGCCGTCGCAGTAGGTGTCCGACACCAGCTTCGCCTTTCCATCAATGATCTCGATTGCGCCTTCCTCACAAGCCGGCACGCATTGCCCGCATCCGTCGCAGAGGTCTTCATCGATCTCTATAACTTCACGCAACTGTTTCATGGCCACTCCTCATCTGGGGGCTGCCGCCCACCTTTTTTCTTAGCCTACGAAGCCGGCGCCAAGATGCTTTGCATGTCCTCTTCAGCGGTGGCTGTTGGCTTGATATCGAAGTTCTCTACCAGCACGTCAAGTACTGCCGGGGTGACAAACGCGGGCAGGGTAGGTCCCAACCGAATGTTCTTTATGCCCAGGTTGAGCAGGCTCAAGAGAACGGCCACGGCCTTCTGTTCGAACCATGAGAGCACAATAGACAGCGGCAGATCGTTTACGCCGCAGTCGAAGGCGTCCGCCAGCGCCACGGCGATCTGGATGGCCGAATAGGAGTCGTTGCACTGCCCTAGGTCCAACAGGCGTGGAATGCCGCCGATGTCGCCGAAGTCCAATTTGTTGAAGCGGTACTTGCCGCAGCCAAGAGTCATAATCACGCAGTCGTCCGGCACCTGCTCCGCCAATTCGGTGAAGTAGTTGCGGCCCTTCCTGGCGCCGTCGCACCCGCCTATCAAGAAGAAGTGCTTGATCGCGCCGCCTTTGACGGCTTCGATTACCTTGTCCGCGACGCCCAGAACGGCGTTGCGGGCAAACCCGATGGTGATGGTCTCTTCGGGGGCGTCTTCCGCGAAACCCGGCGCCGCCAGCGCTGCCTCGATTACGCTCGCGAAGTCTCCGTTCGGAAGGTGCTTGACACCGGGCCAGGCGACCAGGCCGGTCGTGAAGATGCGGTCTTGGTAGCCTTGCTTAGGCTCCTGGATGCAGTTGGTGGTCATGAGAATGGCGCCTGGGAACGCGTCGAATTCGGTCTTCTGCTCCTGCCAAGGCCCCCCGTAGTTGCCGGCCAGGTGTTTGAATTTCTTCAGGCCCGGATACGCCAGGCCGGGCAGCATCTCGCCATGGGTGTAGACGTTAATGCCCTTGCCTTCGGTCTGCTTGAGCAGCGCATCGAGGTCCTTAAAATCGTGTCCCGAGACCAGGATGCACTTGCCCTGCACGGGCGTGATCCTGACCTGCGTGGGTTCCGGATGGCCATAGGTGTCCGTATTCGCCTTGTCCAGTAGTTCCATGGCCTTTAGGTTTATGTCGCCGACCTTGAGTGCCGTGGCGGTAAGTTCACCAACGTCGGCCGGATTGCCGGCCAGATAGTCCAGCACTTCGTTGAAACCGGCATAGACCTCGTCACTCTCCGCCCCGAGGACCTGGGCGTGATCGGCATAGGCGGCCGCGCCTTTGAGTCCGTAGGTGATCAGTTCCTGGAGGCCGGTGACATCCGGGCCGAGCGCGCTAAGCTGCAGTTCGATGCCGTGCTTCACGCCCAGGGTAACGAGTGCATCCAGGTCGCCGGAAAGGTCAACCGCCGCCGGCCCCTCGAGTTGCTCAGGCGACTGATCGGCGGCCCCTTCGTACAGGGCCTTGGCCTTGTCGCGGACTTCGCCTGCGCGTCGAAGCAGCTGGACGACACGGTCCGGATCGAAGTTGACGTTCGTGATGGTTGAGAAGAGCGCCTCGATTACGAAGACGTCGATTTCTCGATCGGCGGCGCCAAGCTTGCGCGCGCGATGGGCGTACTGCGCAATCCCCTTGGCCGCATACACCAGCAGGTCCTGGAGGGCGGCCGTGGCCGGGTCCTTGCCGCATATGCCCTTCGTCGTGCATCCTTTTCCCCCACCCGTTTGCTCGCATTGAAAACAAAACATGAATTTCTCCCTAATTTTGTCTAGATCGGGCATCTCACTGGCCCGTCCCTGTCATCGGTTCAGCCCCACTATGCCACTTGCGCCGGCGCATTCCCTTGACTTAAGTCAATACGACCTGCTAAAAATTCGGCGAGAAGGGTCGGCCTCCTAGTGGCTGGCCCACACGCCCTCCCACGGAGTATTTCAGCTCCTTTATGGAACACTTCTCCAAAATATGGCTATTTAACGGCCTCTCGCCCGAACACAGCGCGCGGTTTGCCTCGATTGCTTCGGAGGAAACCGTTGCCAGAGGCGGGGTCATCTTCTCGGAAGGCGACGATGGTGACGGCTTCTATGCGGTGATCTCGGGGCAGGTGCGCGTCTTCAAGCTCTCAGTGGACGGGAAGGAGCAGACGTTGCACGTGTTTGGGCCGGGGGAGATCTTCGGGGAGGTCCCTGTCTTCGCGGGCGGCCAGTTCCCAGCCCACGCGGCCGCTCTCAAGAAATCCCGGGTCTTCTTTTTTCCGAGGCAGGCGTTCATCGACTTGATTCAGGCGGATCCTTCGCTTGCGCTGAACATGCTGGCCGTCCTGTCGCGGCGCCTTCGCCAATTCACCACGCTGGTCGAAAGCCTCTCCCTGAAAGCGGTCCCGGGCCGGCTCGCGGCGTACCTATTGTATCTGGCAGAACACGGCGAGGACCCCGAGAATGTATCCCTGGACATCTCGAAGGTGCAGCTGGCAAGTCTGTTGGGGACCATTCCCGAAACCCTATCCCGAGTTCTGGGCAAGATGGGCCGCGAAAAGTTGATTCACTCGACGGGAAGCCGCAGCATCAAGTTGCTCGACCGGGTGGGCCTTGAGGAACTGGCCCGTGGCGAGCGCAAGTGACCGTCCCATGGGCAAGAGACACGGCCCGCGTACGCATGATGGCCAGGCCCGATAGAGATAGCGCCGCCGGATACTGCCGCCGGATACTAAGGGAAACGATTCGGAGAAGGAACCATGACTGTCCTCAGTGTGAATGTGAATAAGGTGGCGCTGCTGCGCAACAGCCGGGGGGCGGACCTCCCGAGTGTCACTGACGCGGCCCAGACGGCGGTTGACAACGGCGCGCAGGGTATCACGGTGCATCCCCGGCCCGACGCCCGCCATATTCGGTATCAGGACGTCCACGACTTGAAAGCCGTGCTCGACGTTGAACTGAACATAGAGGGCAATCCGACGCCTGAGTTCTTGGACCTCGTGTGCGATGTTGCGCCGGCGCAATGCACGCTTGTGCCTGATGACCCAGACCAACTTACTTCGGACCATGGATGGGACCTGGAGAAGGACGGGGCCGAGGTCCTCTCCGTTATCAAGAGGTTGAAATGGGCCGGGATCCGCGTGAGTGTTTTCATGGACCCCGTGCCCGGCAACATGGCGCTGGCGCGCGAGGCTGGCGCGGACCGGGTCGAACTCTACACGGAATCCTACGCCAAGGCCTTCGATGCAGGCGATGCGGACCGGGTGCTTGGCCAGTTTGTCGATGCGGCTACCGCCGCGGAGGCCGCGGGCCTGGGGATCAACGCTGGGCACGACCTCAACCAGGAAAACCTCGGTCCGTTTATTGCCGCCATCCCCGCCGTGGCGGAAGTCTCGATCGGCCACGCGCTCGTCAGCGAGGCGCTCTACGACGGCCTGGCCGCCACGGTCCGTTCCTACGTCGATGTACTTAGGCGAGCAGGGGCGTGAAAATGTAGATCGCGTGCCGCCGACTATCGACGGGTCGTTTACCGAACTTTCGCGCCCACTGTTACCGGTCCGCTACCAGCCTGTCGGCGGACTATCCAAGGAACAATCAATGGCCCTCGGGGCGCGCTTCTTTATCCCCCGCATCCATCGATGCTACATTCCTTAGGAGTGAGATAGCGGTGGTTCCCGAGGATCCTATGAGCCGGCACGATACAGGCCCGAGACATTTGCCAAGCGACATTGCCGTCCTCGTCCCGGCTTACAACGTGGGCGATCGGCTCGGCCCGGTATTGGACGACCTGTGCGCGGTGGTTTCCAGGATCATCGTCGTGGATGACGGCAGCACGGACGGGTGCGCCGGGGCCGCGCAAGACAGGCCGGTGGACCTGATTACGTTCGAGCGTAACCGGGGCAAGGGGCACGCGTTGGTCGCCGGTTACAAGAAGGCGCTCGAGGATTTGCAGCTGGAGTGTGTGGCGGTCGTGGACGCCGACGGCCAGCACGACCCGGCCGAATTGCCGAAGCTCTACGACGCGATGAAGGATCGGAACGCCGACTTCGTGATCGGCGCGCGTGAGTTCGGCGGCCACGTGCCGCTTCGGAGCCGCTTCGGGAACGTACTAACGATCTCGCTCTCGGCCGTTCTCCTCGGGACGCGGGTGCGCGACACCCAGTCCGGATACCGGCTCCTATCGCGGCGCTTTCTGGAAGCGGTCCTGCCGGGGGTCAAGGGCGGCCGTTACGAAACCGAAATGGAACTCCTAGGCAAAGCGATCGGCGGGGGCTTCGAAGTCGTGTCCGTTCCCATCCAGACGATCTACGAGGAGGGAAACACGTCGTCGCACTTCCACAAGGTCCGCGACTCGTTTCTCATTTACCGCACGCTCTTCACGACGGCGTGGAAGGCCCGGATTCGAAGGCCCCGGCGGGAACCGCCTACCAACGGATGATCGACGAGCCCCAGGTCAGCCCGGCCCCGAATGCCGCTATCAGTACGTGGTCCCCTTCATGAATGCGGCCCGCCATGTTGGCTTCGTGCAGTGCGATAGGAATCGATGCCGCTATGGTATTGCCGACTTTGTTGATATTCGATACGACGCGGTCGCGTGGGAAGCCGAGACGCTCACTGACTGCGTCGGTGATGCGCGCGTTCGCCTGATGCGGCACAAATAACGCGATGTCCTCCAGCGCGAGGCCCGTCGAATCGAGCGCGATCTTGATCGATTCACAAAACTTGATCACCGCGCGCTTGAATACCTCACGCCCCTCCATGGTGATCTTCCACGGGTCGTTATTGATGTTCTCCGGCGTGAGCGGGCGCTTCGAACCGCCCATCGGCAAAGTCAAGATTTCGTGGTTTGCCCCGTCGGAACCCAGGTACATCGAGAGGACGCCCCGGTCTCCCTCCTCTGCCTTCAGCACGACCGCGCCGGCACCATCGGCAAATAGGACGTCCGTGTCTCGGTGGCGAAAGGTCAAGAAGCTCGTCGATTTGTCGGCGCCCACCAACAAGATCGTCTTGTAGAGGCCCGACTCGATGAAGGCCTGCGCGGTCGCCAGGCCGTAGACGAAGCCCGAACACGCAGCATTGATGTCGCACGCTGCCGCATTCACGGCCCCCAGCCTTCCCTGAAGCAGGTTTCCGCTGGCCGGAAAGAACTGGTCCGGCGACAGCGTGCTGAAAAACACCGCATCGAGTTCCTCTGGCGCCACGCCCGCGTTCTCCAGGGCCTGCACTGCGGCGGGCAACGCCATGTCCGACGTCGCCTCATCGTCCCTGGCACGGTGGCGCTCTTCAATCCCCGTCCGCTTGCGGATCCACTCGTCGCTTGTATCCAGAAGGGCCTCGAGGTCGTGGTTCGTCAGAATTTCCTCGGGGAGATAGGCCCCGGTACCCACAATGCGCGCGCGTCTCATGATCTCTCCAAGAATACTCGATACATAGGTGGAACAGTCCCCGATTTCGTTGAAACCCAAGCCCCTGACACAACGAAGCGCACATGATAGACCAGAATGCACGGCCCATCAAAAAAAGTCTCAGCCGGGTGCCCTGGGCCTGTGCGCTTCAAACTGTGAATTCTTCTAAATGCCAGTTTGACAGCCCACTCGAAACAGCCTAGAATAGTTGTTGCAGTTGCCGCCGTGTCCCTTTGGTGGCCGTACCAAGGCGTTTGGAGTCCTCTATGAAGCAATCTCTGACCAAGCTGGTCGACGTCATCCTTCAGAAACTCGCCGAGCAGCCCGACGGCGCGTCCGCCGAGACCGGGCTGAGGTCCTGGCTCAAGCGCCAGGGCTACGCCACGCCCGACATTGAGGCGGCACTCAAGATGGTGGGGCCGGCCAATGCGCGGGCGACCGGCGGGGAATTTGGACCTGGCAAGATCCGGCAACTCTCTGAGTACGAATCTTATCGGTTGTCGCCCGAGGCGCGGGCGGCACTCACGCGGCTTGAGTTGTATGAGCTGATCGACCCCTACGAACGTGAGATGCTGCTCGAACGCCTCGACCAGTTCGAGGGCATCGTCGGGCTGCACGATCTGGATTTCCTTCTCCACTGGCTCGTCTGCCCGACTCGCGACGTCGAGCACCAGAAGACCATCTTCAACGTCCTCGACCGTCCCGGCGGCACCGTCCACTGATCCACGAAGTACACGAAGGGGCACGAAGAGCGAGGGGGGGATGGTTCTGATGGAGTGGAGCCTCCGAGGTTAGTACTGAATAGAGAGATGATTTCTTTGCAGTTCTTCTTCGTGGTGCTTCGTGTCCTTAGTGGATCGTAGGGGGTTGGGGTTGAAGCACGGGGGATTACAGAGGTTCGTCGATTATCTTGTGGGCGAGCGCGGCTTTTCGGAGCATACGCTCCGCGCGTATCTGCGCGATCTGGACCAGTTTTGCGCCTACCTCGCCGACGGACCAAGCGCCTTCGAAGCGAATAGTGGCGCGGGCGGCCCGCCCGCGTTCGCCGCGACGGTTGACGTCCTGGATCGCGCCAAGCGCGATGATGTCCGCGCTTTTCTCGGGCATGTCCAGACCGCGGGCGGATCGCCGCGCACGGCCGCGCGTAAGCTAGCTTCGATGCGGGCGGCCTACAAATTCTACATTCGCGCCGGTGAACTCGCCGAGAACCCCGCGCAAAACGTCAAGTCCCCGCGCTTGTCCCGCGAGTTACCCGATGCCCTCAGCATCCCCGAGATCACCGCCTTGCTCGAAGCGCCGGATTGCTCCGATGCGCTCGGCGTCCGCGACCGCGCGCTCCTTGAGACGCTCTACTCCAGCGGCATTCGCGCTGGCGAGCTCGCGGGTCTCAGCATCCGCGATGCCGACCTCGCCGGCGGCACCCTTCGCGTCCTCGGCAAGGGCAAGAAAGAGCGGATCGCCTATCTGGGCGGGCCCGCCACGGACGCCGTCAACGACTACCTCCGCGTCCGCGGTGAAATCGGCGGACCCGCGCATGACCGGCTCTTCGTTAACCACCGCGGCGGCCCGTTGACGGCACGCAGCGTCCAGCGCGTCGTCGACAAATACGCCGCCCAGGCCCTGCCCGGCCGCACCGACGTCTCTCCCCACACGCTCCGCCACAGCTTTGCCACGCACATGCTCAACGCCGGCGCCGACCTCCGCGTCGTCCAGGAACTCCTCGGTCACGAGAGCCTAAGTTCCACCCAGATCTACACCCATGTCAGCATCGACCGCCTCAAAGAAATCTACAGACACGCCCACCCCCACGCCTAGTCTCGAGGTCACATCAGAGTCTGGCCGCGCGGGCATCTCGACCGCCAATGCAGGATTCCGCGACGGACAATGCCGAGACGAAGGGGGCTACGTTTTGGTTTGGCGTGGCGGGGTCTGCGGCGTACAATGGGGGTTCGGAAGGGGCCACAGAGGGGGCAAGTATGCCGGTCATGTCGGGCGACAAGATTGAGGCGGCGATACGGCGTCTCGGGACGGAATTGTGGGCCGGGGTGCAGGATGGTGTGCCGGGGATCTTCGACAAGCAGTTCTGGGCGGTGAAGCTGCTGGACTGGGCGATGCAGGACGCGGATTTCAAGGTCGACCTGTTCCGGTTGGTGGATGTGCTGCCGGCGCTGCGGTCCACGGAGGACGTCCAGGCGCATTTGCAGGAGTATCTGCTCAAGGAGGACCGGGAGCTGCCGAAGGCGTTGCACGCGGCGCTGCAATTGTCGGCGGGGCGGCTCACGGGGAAGCTGACGGCGACGGCGTTGCGCAAGGGGGTGCTGGAAATGGCGCACCGCTTCATCGTGGGGGACAGCCCGAAGGCGGCGCTGCCGACGTTGAGGAAATTGCATGACGCGGGGCTGAGCTTCACGGTGGATCTTTTGGGCGAGGCGACGCTGAGCGATGGCGAGGCGGACGTTTATGAGCGGCGCTATCTTGAGTTGATCGAGACGCTGCCGAAAGAGATCGCTCACTGGGAGGGCGATGAGCTCATCGACGCGAACCATCACGGCGCGCTCCCGCGTGCGAATGTCTCGCTGAAAGTTTCGGCGCTGGACCCGCACCTGGACCCGGTGGACCCTGAAGGAAGCGTGCGGCGGCTGTTGGTGCGGCTTCGTCCGATGATGCGCGCGGCGATGCGTGAGAACGTGTTTGTGAATATCGACCTGGAACAGCGCGAGGTGCACGACATTACGTATCGGATGCTCGAGGAGCTGTGCCTGGAGGATGAGTTCCGCACGTATCCGCACCTCGGGATTGTCGTGCAGGCGTATCTGCGCCATGCGGACCCGCGGCTCGACCGGATGCTGGAACTCGCCAAGGAACGCGGCGCGCCTATCACGATTCGGCTGGTCAAGGGCGCGTATTGGGACTTCGAGGTCATCATGGCGAACCAGCAGGGGCGGCCCTCGCCGGTGTTCTTGAATAAGGCGGAATCCGACGCGAATTTTGAGCGGTTGACGGTGGAATTGCTGAAGCATCATGAGTTTTTGCCCGCGGCTTTCGGGAGTCACAACCTCCGATCGATCATGCATGCTGTTGCGTGCGCGGAGGACCTGGGCCTGCCGAAGAACGCGTATGAGATCCAGATGCTGTACGGCATGGCGGAGCCGATCCGCAATGCGCTGCGCGAGCGGGGCCATCGCGTGCGGGTGTATTGCCCGATTGGCGAATTGCTTCCGGGGATGGCGTATTTCGTGCGGCGGCTGCTGGAAAACACAGCGAATGAGGGCTTCCTGCGGCAGACGTATCACGAGCGGACCGATATCGAGACCCTGCTCGAAGCGCCAAAGGTCCCGGCGGCAGATCCGGCCGGACCGGAGGAGAAGGCCGCCGGCTTCACAAACTGCGCCCTGATGGATTTCGCGAGCCCGGTGCCGCGCGACGCCTTCGGGGGGATCGTGCACCTTACCGAGACGGAGCTTCCGATCGATGTGCCGTTTGTGGTGAACGGCGAAGCGCGGCGCACGCGCGAACCCATCGAACGGCGGTGTCCGAGCGATTACGATCGCGTCGTTGCGAAGGTGAATTACGCGTCGCGGGAAGATGCGCAGGAGGCCGTCGATACCGCGGCCGGGGCGTGGCCTGGGTGGCGCGATACGGCGCTCGATGAACGGGCCGGGCTGCTGATGCGGCTCGCGGACCGGCTCGAGGGCGACCGGCTTCGCCTGGCGGCGCTGCAGGTGTATGAGGTGGCGAAACCGTGGCGGGAGGCGGACGCGGATGTTGCGGAGGCCATTGACTTCTGCCGCTATTATGCGAGGCGCGCGAAGTTCGAGCTGGGGCCTGAGGAACAGGGCGGCGCGCTCGGCGAGATCAACACGCTCTTCTACGAAGGGCGCGGGCCGACGGTCATCATCGCGCCGTGGAATTTCCCGATGGCGATCTTGTGCGGGATGACGACGGCGGCGCTCGTTGCGGGTAACACGGTCATCATAAAGCCGTCGGGCCAGTCGTGCGCGGTCGCGTATTCGCTCTTCGAGCACATGCAGGCGGCGGGTTTTCCGGCGAGTGTCGCGCAATTCCTACCCTGTTCGGGCCGGGACGTCGGGGCCTTCCTGGTGGACAGTCCACAGATCGCGCAGATCGCGTTCACGGGCAGCAAAGAGGTGGGGCTGTCGATTGTCGAGAGCGCGGCCCGGACGCATCCTGGACAGAAGCAGGTCAAACGGGTGGTCTGCGAGATGGGGGGCAAGAACGCCGTATTGATAGACGAAGACGCCGACCTCGACGAGGCCGTCGCGGGCGTGGTCAAGGGCGCGTTCGGGTATGCGGGGCAGAAGTGTTCCGCGTGTTCGCGGGTACTCGTGGTGGGGGCGGGCTTCGAGTCGTTTGTTGCGCGGCTGCGCGAAGCGACGAAGAGCTTGACCGTCTGTGCGGCGGAGCTGCCGGAATGCCAGGTGCCGCCCGTGGTCGACCAGGCGGCGTATGACCGTCTGATGTCCGTCATCGACGCGGCGGGCGAGGGTGCGGAGTTGCTGTACCGCGGCGAGGCGCCGGAGGGCGGATGGTTCGTGCCGCCGACGTTGTTTCGCGTCGAGGATCCGGCCCACCGATTGATGCAGGAGGAGTTGTTCGGACCGGTGCTGGCCATCATGCATGTCGCGTCATTTTCCGAGGGGCTCGACGTCGCGCTCAACTCCGAGTTTGCGCTGACCGGCGGCGTGTTCTCTCGCCAACCGTCGCACCTCGATGAAGCGCGCCGGCGTTTCCGCGTCGGCAACCTCTACCTCAACCGCACCAGCACCGGCGCCATCGTCGGACGCCAACCCTTCGGCGGCTTCAACATGAGCGGCATCGGCACCAAGGCCGGCGGCCCGGGCTACTTGCAGCATTTCGCCGACCCCCGCTGCGTCACCGAAAACACCATGCGCCGCGGCTTCTCGCCAGAGGTGAGTTTCTAGGGGCGGTACCGCGGCTTCTTATCGCAGAGGACGCAGAGGTGCGCGGAGGATTTTTCACCACGAAGTCGCGAAGGGCACGAAGATTGAGCGTAAGCTCGAGTGGGCATCGGGGAGATTGTAGATAGGGCTTGATGGGACGGCGCTAAGGACATGTGATGCGAGGGGCAGGGCAACTTCCTATTCGGAAAGGGACGGTCTGTGCTTGCCGTTTTGTGCAGACTGCATAATCATTGTTAGCCAGGAGGAGAAGGCGACCGTGAGTCGGGTAATGAAGAACGCCAGGGGCAAGAGCGTTCAGGTAGCGCCTGTCACCCGTGACTTGTTGCGGAAGGCTGCTGATCGAATCGCGTCACGTGTTTCTGGTATCGACGGTGTGACCGGGGCAATCATCGCAGGTTCTGTGGCGCATGCCACGCCGGATGACTTTTCAGATCTCGACATGGACTTCTTCGCGGCCGACCCGAAACGAGCGACACGGGATATAGAGAGTGCCTTGGATCAGATGGGCGCGGAAAGAGACGACGATGCCAGCTCTATACATTTTCCGCTGGACTATCCGGCAAGGCTTCTGGACGGGCTCTGCGTGGAGTTCAACGTGAAGACCATTGGCCATATTGAGAAAGAGATCGACGAGGTTCTCCATGGGAAGTGTGTGGATGACGGCTTGATCTATTCCCTGCGGGTCGGACATATTTGCTTCGACCACTCTGGGCGCATCCGTGCTCTGCAAGATTACTGCTGCGATCTGCAGTATCCTCGTGTGTATCTCACGTGGATTACGGCCATTGGGTTGGACTGCGAGATGAAGCTTCTCAGACAGGCAGTCGCCCGGGAGGACTGGCATCAGGCGACAACGTGGCTGGCTAACCTGTGTCTTAGCTCTGTTCGGATTCTGTTCGCAAAGAACGCTCGCTTCTTCCCTGGACACAAGCGCCTGCTCAGCCAGAAGGTCCCGGAGCTTGAGTGGAAACCGAGTGGTTTCGTCGAATTCTGGCAGCAGACGCTCTCGGGTCGCATCCACGACTGGCCGTCTGTGGTGGAGACTGCGCAGCGATACGCAACAGAACTCAAGGAGCCGGCCAACAAGGAGTTTCAGGCGGCGCTTGACAGCGCGCCTGAACGCTGACGCTATGGATCACAACAAGGGAGGGCTTCAGCTATGGGTAAGATCGTTAGATATGAGTTCCTTGGTAGTCCCATGCTTTTTTGGCTTATGTGCTCCACTCTAATCGGGATACCGATGGCCATACTCTATCTGATTGGCGCCACCGTGGGAATCGAGGAAAGCCTCGATGATCCTACTGGGTTTCTTGAGAAGTATCGATCAGGGGAATCCAAGCATAAGAAGCTTTACTGATTGGGCATCGCTCCGTCGGCCGCTCGGCGGTTTCAACATGAGCGGCATCGGGAGTGAGAAAGTGCTATGGGACGCGCTATGGACTACGACGATTATGCGGAGAGTTACGCGCACACGCGGTGGGCGGTCCCTTGGATTGTTGGGCCCCTGATTGCGGAGGCGAGAAGGCTTCAGAGGGATTCGACGATTGTCGAGATCGGTTGCGGCACGGGTAACTACGTGATTGCGCTCTCTGAGGCACTGCCGCATTACGCCTACGAAGGGTTCGATCGTTCGGAGGAGATGCTCGCGGTTGCACGGCAGCGCTGCGGGCAGATTGCGTTCGCGAGCGGTGATGCTGAGGTCCGGTTCCCCTATTCAGACGAATACTGCGACCTGGCCTTCGTGGTGGATGTGATCCATCACATTGAGAAGGTCGATGTGTTCTTCCAGGAAGTGGCGCGGGTCTTGAAGCCAGGCGGGAAGCTTCTGATAGTCACGGATTCGGCGGACAACATCAGGAACCGCAGTCTTACACGATACTTCCCAGAGACGCTCGACGTGGAATTCGCCCGCTATCCGAGCCTGGAAAGACTTCATCGAGCGGCCGGGGACGCTGGACTGACGTTGAGTGGGACGCAAGCGGCCGAGGGATCCACCGAGTTTGACGATTCGTTTGTTGCCAAGCTTGAGGAGAAGTGTTCCTCAGCGCTCAGGCTCATTTCATCCGAGGCCCATCAAGAGGGCATGGAGAGGGTACGGCATGCCCAGCGCAAGGGCGAGACGTGGTTTTCATGCTACACAGTTCTCAAGTATGAGAGTCTCAAATATGAGAGGCCCGGCCCCCGGCGAGGTTCCGGCTGATTCGGTGTCTAGATCTTCCGCTGACGCAGGCATTCGGCGAGGGCGATCCCGGCGCTGACGGAGGCGTTTAGGCTGGTGATGGGGCCTTCGAGGGGGATGCGGAGAAGGTGGTCGCAGCGCTCGCGGACGAGGCGCCGCATCCCCTTGCCTTCGGAGCCGATGATGAGGGCGATTCGGCCGGTCAGGTCGGCTTCCCAGAGCAACTGTTCTGAATCGGCGTCGAGGCCGGCGATCCAGAAGCCGTTCTCCTTGAGCGCGTCGATGGCGCGGACGAGGTTGGTCGTGCGCACGAGGGTCACGTATTCCATGCCGCCGGCCGCGCTCTTGACGGCGGCGGGAGATAGCGGTGCGGCGCGGTCCTTGGCGAAGACGACGGCGTTGGCGCCGCAGGCGGCCGCGGAACGCACGATGGCGCCAAAGTTTTGCGGGTCTTCAATGCCGTCGAGGAGCACGACGATGGCGTCGTTCGCCGTGCATGCATCCAGCCAACCGGCAAGCGCGGCGACGGGTAGCGGTCCCGCTTCTAGCGCGACGCCTTGATGC
>SDBV01003562.1_pt1 | contig 22892 bp, 19 predicted proteins | sample 2277081 | NCBI WGS metagenome assembly SDBV01 (sample SAMN10402039, study PRJNA504765) | marine sediment metagenome | isolation source: marine sediment core GS10_PC15, 223 cmbsf | place: Arctic Ocean: Southern Knipovich Ridge | collected 2010 | reverse complement strand
TTCTTTCCAGCACATCCGAAAAGCCAGAATCCCCGCAAACGGCAGCACGATCACATCATACGCACTAAAAGCCATCTTAAGCGCATCCTTAAACAGAAATCCCCGCCCCTCCTCGGTCTCCAGGAACATCTTAAGATACTTCCTGTATACCCCATACCAGGCGCCACTGACAACCTTAAATCGCCGCTTCTCGGACAATTGCGCGACATTGGCCTCGATCTTCTCCAACTCCTTATTAACGTCGGCGTCAAACTCCGGCACGCCAATTCCATACTTGATACTTACCGCATACGCCATCCCGATCACATCGGCACAGTTCGGATCGACCACACCCTGACTGCCCAGCCTGGCAGCAGTGACCATGTTCACGATCGTATCGTTGTCATTCAGCGCCCCCGCGAACATCCCCATCATCCCCATCATCCCCATCAACTTGTCATTAGACCGCTTGTCCAGTTCATGCATAATCTGCGGCGCAAAATAGCGTTTGGCCAAAACATACTTCCCGCCGAACACGCTCAACATCCCGATCAAAATGGCAAGCAGTCCGATCAAAGTTCCGCTGCGTCGCAGCACCCCGCCCAGTCCTGCCGCCGCCGCTAACGGCACAAAAAACTCCAGCGCCACCAAATACCCAACCTGCATGTTCCCGAACACCACAACCCACAGCGCCGTTGCCACCAAAGCCGCCGCCGCAGAGCAGCCCATCGCCACTGCAAGATTGCCCGGTCTCAGCCCCTCGTCGGCCTCATCATCCTCATACGCCCGCCGCTCCGCCGCCCTCTTTGCCGTACCCTGAGGTCGCCGGGCACGCGCAATCGTTTCCTCCCGCAGTGCCTCTTCCGGATCCGCCGACAGCCCCGTGCCGATATTGCTCCACACCCCAGGCGCCGCCTCCTCGTCCTGCAGCCTCAGATGACCTCCCGAATCACCCGCTGGCTCAGGATCAAGTTCCAAAGCAACCGCAGAATCCTCCAAAACACCAGACTCCGGAACCTGACACGCCTCATTACACTTGGTACAACGAACACGCCGCCCCGCATATTCATCCGGCACACCAAGTTTACGACCACAATGCCCGCAACGAAACTTAATCAAAAACAAAACCTCCACGTTTTTTCAATCAGATCAATCTCACACTCGACGACGACCTCTACATCGGCATTGACGTCCACAAGAGAAATTACCATATAGGGTGGAGGTTTGTTAGAGATCGTCTTTAAGCCATTGCAGGTCGATGCCTGTCTTCTTTTCGAACTGGGTGTGCCATTTGAACATCCAGAGATCTTCGATTGCGATATGTATTACTGACATATCCGCCATTGCGGCATTTATACCGTCGGCGTGTCTTCTCATCATGAATGTTCTCATGGTGGACCAATTATCAGGGTCGTAGAATTGGACTTCTGTAGGTGCGCTTGGCGGTACGACACTTTCGACGTGCGCGTCGTGCCAGCGACCATCGAGCAGGAGAGGGACCTCCGACAAGGATTTCATGCTGGTGAAACTGACCCATTCTCTGTCGTTATACGGAGGCCAGTCGCTTTCCCTTATCCACGAGTTTTCGGTAAAACTTCCGATCCCCCAGTCATCGTCGGGCAGCCAGTCGGCGATCGGGTCGATCTGCCATGCATTGTATGTGCTTCCGAAAAAGCTCAGCGGCTGATATGTAGTGGGATTAAGCTCCGAAGGTTTCTTCGCACTGGCGCAGGTTCGCATCTTGTTTATATCTTCATAATAATCCCTCAGCGCTTCCATGTATGAAACGCCGTGCGTACCCCTCCAGTACTTGGGCAATTGTCCGTCATAGTCATTCGCATAGAGCTGGTAGCACAGGGCCCACTGATGCTGATTGGTCTTGCAGATGACTTCCTGTGCTTTTCTTTTCACCGCCCGAAGAGACGGCATCACGATAGCGAGCAGCATCGCTATGATGGCAATGACCACCAACAGTTCTATGAGCGTAAAACCGTTTTTGCTTCTTTGGTCCATAATACTTCCGACACTGCCTGATAAACTGACATCTCAAATCCATAACTCTCAGCGACAAACGTTGCCCAAAGCAAGATCCCGAAGGGAGTCTGCCCGCCGCAGGCCGGCTCCAACGATTCGTAATTCTAAATTATCTAAACCGCCCCCAGGCGATTTGTCAAGCAAAAACCGAACGATCCATATCAACCAAATCCACCCAATTCAGACAAAAAACCAGGCAATTTGTGACACGAAAAAACTACGCCAAAGCCGCGATTAGCCAAGGGTGTCGCTGACGCCCTCCCCTCATCCCGCCACACTGACATTCGTGCTTTCCGCAGCCCCGAACCAAAAACAAAAACAGCAAAACCAAAATACAGAATGTTTCCCCTGAAACGGTACCGCGTGCGTTTAATTATCTCCTCAACAACCACCATTATCACAAAGACAATGGCGCCCGACAATACAGACTGCCGGGAATATGGTCCGTTTGAGTAATGTTATTGTAAATACCCTAAGGATTTTAATCTTTTTCTTAATCTATTTTCTTCTTCTTTGTTTTTGTATTTGATTTCCCTGCTAATGAGTATAGCATTTTCCAGGTTCCCCTCCCAGTCAATCAGTTTTTTATTTAAGTTTTTAAATTCCGACTTCATCTTTTCATCTGTTACCTTGATTTCAGTTTCATTCGAGCCAAGACCAAGACGAAGAATATGTGGAGGAGAAAAATGGGTACCCCTATACTGTATAGTGCTTATAAGCTTAAAGTCATCTGTTTGGATAGACTCCATATAAAAGGGCCCATTTTGATTTGTGATGAGTTGGGAGAAAAGATACTTCCTCTCAAGCCCCTCGCCATCTATCAAACCCTTTAAACTCTCCCCTCTAACAGGCAGGCTATCTATGTAATTGACTTTCGCATACTCCAAGATTGTCGGTACAATGTCAACATGTTGAACCTTTTTGGAAACAACCTTTCCCTTTTTTTGATTAGGGACTGAGAGAATAAAAGGTATATCTATTTGCTCTCCATAGAGCGAGTTGCCGTGTCCACAAATTTGCCTGCCCAAAATATCTTTCTTTTCCCAAAAAGACTCACCATGATCTGACGTCAGAATAATTAAACTGTTTTCCATTAGCCCGGTTTGCTCGAAATAATCTATTAATCTGGCAAACTCCGTATCAAAGAAATTTACTTCAGCAGCATAAAGCTTTTTTGAGATCTGTTTTTCCGCAGTCGTTAAATTTTTGTGAACCGGACTTAGGACCTTGTCGGAAATATACTTTTGCTCTTGTTTGTCTGGTATGTATTTATCTATGTACTCTTGCGGGGGATTATAAGCAACATGCGGATCTATATACCATAGCATTGCAAAAAAGGGCTTCTCCTTATTATTACCAAGCCACTCTATAAACTTTTGATTAAGCTCATCACAGTCTGCGTCTTTCCAGGTTAGATCTTCCTCGAAAACCTCAAAACCCTGTGCAAGCCCGTGTCTGCCAGTAACGTGGGGATTGGACGAAATACCGAAAGTGCGGTATCCCTTGTCCCTCAACACTTCCGCAGCACTGCTCCATTTATCGGGCACCAGGCAGCTGCAATTATAATAACCGTGTTCATATGGATATAACGAAAACAATATTGAAGGGCATGCATTTATCGTCATGGGGCCTTGGGCAATAGCAGTTTCAAACAAAACTCCGTTTTTGGCAAAGTTGTCGATATTGGGAGAGTTATTGCTGTTCTTATTATAACAACCCAAAGCATCTGCTCTAAGTGTATCAACCACCAGCAGTATAATGTTCGGACCTTTCGGGACAGTGGTTCTTCGATCAATAACCATACATATTTTAAAAGTAATCAGAAGTAAAATCAGAGCACTCGTCAATTTAAGATTTGGCCTTAACATCCTCTGCAATTTCACCCAGTTTATTCTTGTCAGAATCCATCCTAAGAATATACTTACAATCAAAATCCCCAAATCACTTAGCAGACTTACAGGGTGAAACTTTTTGTAAGACAACCAGTAAATATTAATTACCCAGCCCCAGTACAGAAAAAACATAGAGCATAAAACACAAACCACTAAAATATTTCTTAATCTGTCTTCTTCTTTGACACATGCCTTGATTATATTAGGCAGTAATTTCCAGGAACGCTTTATCAATAAAGAAAGCAGCCATGAAAAAATAACTGCACCCGATATAATAATGAAAAGTAATACAACCCATTTGCACAGATACTTTTCAAAAACCAAAGCTGTCATCCGATACATCCTATGCTGCACATAATGATGCCTTGTGACGTACCATATAGCATTGGTGCAGCCGACGATAAAACCGATGACCACCGCAAATGACAGCACAGAAATGTTTTTGTTTGCTTTCACTGGGATTTCTCACTTAACATAGGATACACTTGCTCAGCTACACCGCTGCGCCTGCTTTCTAATACAAGGCGACACAAAGGGACATGGTCCATTATTGGCAGAAGTTTTTTGCCTTCTTCCCGGCCCTTCCTTTTGCCATCCCAACCACACCCAACTCAAGCCTCCGCCCAATAAACAATAATCAATTATTTAAACCGCCCCCAAGCGATTTGTCAAGCAAAAACCGAACAATCCATATTCGTAGCAGCAGATACGGCAAGGATCACGTTCGCGGTCCTGGGCGTTATCGGTGGTTCAAGCTAAAACTGGCTGAGGAAGCGCAGGTCATTCTCAAACAGCAGGCGGATGTCGTTTATGCCGTATTTTTTCATGGCGAGCCTCTCGATGCCGAAGCCGAACGCCCAGCCCGTGTACTTTTCGCTGTCGATCCCGACGGCGTCGAAGACATTCGGATCGACCATGCCGCAGCCGCCGATCTCCATCCAGTCCTCGCTGCCCTTCTTATCGACCCAGAGAATATCCACCTCGCAGCTCGGCTCAGTGAACGGGAAGAAGCTCGGCCGAAACCGCCACTTCGTATCCGCCCCAAAAAACGTATGGATAAACTGGTTGACGCTGCTCTTCAGGTCCACCATGCTCACGCCCTCGTCCACCACCAGCGCCTCGAGCTGGTGGAACATGAACATGTGCGTCGCATCGACGGTATCCGGCCGATACACACGACCCGGTGCAACCACCCGAATCGGCGGCTTCGTCGTCTCCATCACCCTGATCTGAATCGTCGAAGTCTGGCTCCGCAGCAGCGTCGTATCGTCGATATAGAAATTGTCCCGAGGGTCGCGCGCCGGGTGTTCGGGCCCGATGTTCAAAGCGACAAAGTTGTGCCACTCATCCTCCACCTCCGGCCCGTAAGCGATCCCAAACCCCATCCGCCCGAATATCTCCAGCAGCTCGCTGATCGTCTGGCTGATGATATGACTCCTGCCGAAGCGCACCTCCGTGCCCGGCAGCGTAACATCCACAAGCGGTTCGACACGCAACCGGGCGCCCGCCAGCTTCTCCTTAAGCGCCTCATAAACCGCCGTAACCTCGGTCTTGATCTTATTGGCAAGCTGGCCTCCTTCGCGTCGCTGCTCGGCCGGCAACTTACCGATCCCGCGCAGCATCCCCGTGATTTTGCCCTTGCTGCCCAGGAATGCTATCCTAAACTCCTCGAGCCGGCTGCTGCTGTCTACCCCCTTCAGCGCCTCCAGCGCCTCCGACCCGATCTTTTCGAATTCGTCTAACATGGCCGCCCTCGCAATGGAAAATGTCAAAGGGCCGCTCTGGCCTTTTCAACAATCGCGTCGAAAGCCCCAGGGTCGTCAATCGCAATCTCGCTGAGCATCTTGCGATTCAACTCGATCTGCCCCTTCTTGCAGCCGTTGATGAACTCGCTGTAGCGGATATCGCGCAGCCGGCAGGCGGCACTTATGCGAATAATCCACAGCCCCCGGTAGTCCCTCTTCTTGAGCTTGCGACCGACCCGCGCATTGACATCCGCCCGGATACGGGCCTCTTTCGCCATGCGATACTGGCTTTTCGTCTGCCCCCGGTACCCCTTGACCGACTTGAGAATCCGCTTTTTAGCCTGGCGCCTGGCAGGCCCTTTTCTTACTCTCGGCATATCAGCTTTCCTTTCATCGAATTGACCGTTTACCCCACTGCGGCAGCTGATTCGAGCCGGGAAGCGGGTATAGATGTGTTTTATACTAATCACACATTAAAAATGCGCTCTGATACGTGGACAAGTCGCTTTATGACAATACATTACAATTTCTCTCGCGGAAATTTATTGCCCTAAAGGGCATTACTTGCCAAGCAGGCTCTTGGCCGTCTTGCCGAGCGCCCCGCCCAAAATGGTAGAACTCCCTATCCGTCGCCGGCGCTTGGAGTTCTTGGTGCTCATCAGATGACTTCCACAGCTCCGCCTGCGTTTGACCTTGCCGGAACCCGTCAGCTTCACGCGCTTTGATAAACCCTTATGTGTCTTCTGCTTAGGCATAGTTCATCCTTCTTCAGCATACATATCGCCAATACACTTCAAATTTGAGAACCGAGTAGTATATACAAAGCCCCCACATCCGTCAAATGCTTTTTTTCCGATTCACGAAAAAAAACATCCCACCGTGATTCCAGTACCCGCCCCGCCATACCAACCATCGTAGGGGCGACCCCACGTGGTCGCCCCAAACCCCCACGACGACGAAATGTATCATGTTTGCCCACAGAAACACTACCGGCAAAATTCAAGACGTACACCCCCTCTTAGCAGGTTTTCTGCGGAGTCACCCTCTCCGTCGTCGGAACATCCCCCGTTACACATGCCTTGGACGCCTATTTCGGCGCCATAACCATCGTCATTCGCCGACCAAGCTTCTTGGGTTCCCGCTCCAGCTTGCCCACTTCAACGAGACTCTCCATGATCTCCGTGAACATCTCGAAACCGTGGTCAAGGTGCATCATCTCACGGCCGCGGAACATGATGGTAAACTGAACCTTGTGGCCCTTTTCGAGAAATTTGGAGGCATGATTCACCTTGATGTCGCGGTCATGGTCGTCAATTTTCGGCCTGAAACGGATTTCCTTGAGCGTGACCGAATGCTGCTTCTTCTGGTTCTGTTTCGTCTTCCTCTTCTGTTCATACAGCCACTTGCCGAAATCCATGATCCGGCACACGGGCGGCTCGGCGTTAGGCGAGACTTCCACCAGGTCCAGGCTCCTCTCTCGGGCCATCGCCAGCGCCTCATGCGTATCTATTATCCCTATCTGGTTGTTTGATTCGTCTATCAGCCGAACCGGGCTGACACGAATCCGCTCATTTGTTCTGAATTTCTGCTTGCTGATCGCTTATCACCTTGCCTTTCTTAAAAAAGTAACAACATGCCGGCCGCCCACAGCGGCAACGACCCGGGCTTTCTACTCAAACGCCAGTTCCAACGATTTATCGTCAATTTTTGCCTGTGCTATAGCAATAAACTGCTCCACGCCAACCGAAGTCGTCTCTCTCCGCCCGCGCCATCTAACGCTCACGGTATCGCTCTCGGATTCTTTCGGGCCCACAACAACCATATACGGGACCTTGTCCGAGTGGGTTTTCGCTATTTTTGCCCCTATTTTTTCGCCGCTTATATCCACCCCGCACCGCAACCCGGCCTCCTTGAGCCGCCGCCCCACATCTACTGCATAATCGCTCGTTTTCTCGCTGATAGCAAGCACACGCATCTGCTCGGGCGCAAGCCACAACGGCATACTTCCGCCGTAATGTTCGATCAGGATCCCCATAAACCGCTCTAACGACCCCAAAATCGCACGGTGGATCATCACGGGCGTCTTTTCGGTATTATCCTTGTCGCTGTAGACAAGACCGAAACGCTCGGGCATCGAAAAATCAAGCTGGATAGTCCCCAACTGCCACGACCGTTTCAGGCAGTCTTCAATGTGAAAATCGATCTTCGGCCCATAAAACGCACCGTCGCCGGGGTTAAGCTGGTAGTCAATTCCCTTCTGCTTCAGGGCGCCGGCAAGCGCTTCAGTCGCCACATCCCATATTTCATCGGAACCTATTCGTTTTTCCGGCTTGGTCGACAGCTCAATATGGTAGTCATCGAAACCAAACGCCTGATATAATTCCATCACAAGGTCTATCACGCCCACGATCTCGCTTTCGATCTGCTCGGGCGTGCAGAAAATATGTGCATCGTCCTGCGTAAACTGCCTCACGCGAATCAGCCCGTGCATCTGCCCGCTCGGCTCATACCGATGAACCAGCCCCAACTCGGCCATGCGAATCGGAAACTCGCGATACGAGTGCTTCGTCGACTTGTAGATCAGCAGCCCCCCCGGACAGTTCATCGGCTTGATCGCATAGTTGACCCCGTCAACCATCGTGAAGTACATGTTCTCCTTGTAGTTGTCCCAATGCCCGCTCAGGTGCCACAACTCCTCGTTTAGAATGATCGGCGTCTTGACCTCCTCGTAGCCGTACTTGCTGTGCACGCTCCGCCAGAAGTCAATGATCGCGTTCCAGATAATCACGCCCTTGGCATGCAAAAATGCAAAGCCCGGCCCCTCGTCGTGAAAACTGAACAAATCCATCTGCCTGCCCAAAACACGATGGTCGCGCTTCTTCGCTTCCTCTAACAGCCGCAGGTGCTCGTTGAGTTCCTTCTTATTCCGCCACGCCGTGCCGTAGACACGCTGCAGCATCTTCTCGCTCGCATCGCCATGCCAGTACGCCCCGGCAACGGACATGACCTTGAACGCCTTGCGGTCAATCCTGCCCGTCCTCGCCACATGAGGCCCCCTGCACAGGTCTTGAAAACCGTTGGCGCCATGCGAGTAGAAACTGATGATCTCCCCCTCCGCCCGCTCGATGTTGTCGCTCTTATACCGATCACCGGCCATCTTTTCCAGCGCCTCGGCGCGGCTCATCTCCACTCGCTCAAACGGCGTATCCGCCGCAATGATCTCGCTCATCTTCTGCTCGATATGCGCAAAATCCTCAGGCCGAATCGGCTCGTCGAGATCGATATCGTAATAGAACCCATCCCGCACCGCCGGACCGTAAACCAGCTTCGCCTCCGGCCACAGGCTGCAGATCGCCTCCGCCATAATATGCGCACAACTGTGGCGCAGGATCTCCAGTCCTTCGTCGTCTTTCGATGTGATGATCTCCAGGTTTACGCCGTCGGTGATCGGCGTAGACAAGTCAACAACTTCCCCATTCAAGCGACCCGCGATCGCAGCCTTTGCAAGCCCCGGGCCGATCTGTTCGGCAATGTCTTTTACCGTTGTCCTTTCCGCAGCCTCAAGGACGCTGCCGTCAGGAAGTCGAACTTTGCTCATTTATCAATCAATCCAATCAGAATAAAAGAAACTCACACCATTAAGTATACGAGCGTTTCACAAAATGTCAAGCCACCAAATCCAATATTTCACCCGGCGAATCAATGATTATATCCGCGCCCGCCGCCCCGAGTTCGTCCCTTTCGCGAAAACCCCACGCCGCCCCCACCGGCAGCACCCCGGCCGCCAGGGCAGTCTCAATATCCACCGCACTGTCACCGACAAAAAGAAAATCCTCAGATATAAGTCCCATCGACTCCACAATCCCCACCGTTGTCCCCGGATCCGGCTTTATCCGCCGACCTTCGACCGCTCCGATGACAGACTCAAATGCCCCGCTGCCGAAAAAGTGCTCGATAATCCGCCCGGCGACAACCTCGTCCTTGTTGGTCAGCACCGCCAATCGGACCCCCATTTGGCGAAGTTGCAGCACGACCTCGCCCATGCCGTCGTATAACCTGCTGTACTTAAAGCAGTTATCACGATATGATTCTCTCATTAAACCCAGAACCTCACCCGCCAGATCCTGCTGGTCCGCCGGAAGCGCCCTCTCGGCAAAACGCCTCGCCCCGCTGCCGATCATCATTTTGCACGCCTGCGCACTGTGCCCCGGAAGCGAAAAATGCCCCAAAGCGGCATTCATCGCCGCCGTCAAATCATCTAAAGTATCGACCAGGGTCCCGTCCAGGTCAAATATCACCGCTCGCCGGCTCATATATAACCTCTTTTCCTGCATAAACTTACGTATAATAACCCGCCCATTGTCAATGTCAAGACCCCACTCTACAAATATTTGCAGATTCCCCGATGTATTTCTTGCCAATTCCCACCTTGCAGGGTATAATAGTTGTAGTGATTATGCGTCTTTTGAAAGGAGCAAAGGAATGAATGCAAACCTGGTCCTTTTGAAAACCAACGGCACAGCAAAGACCTTCTCACTGCCGGGCAGCGTAACCGTGGTCGGAAGGCAACAGAAATGCGATCTGTGTATTCCGCTGATGGTCGTCTCCAGAAGGCACTGTGAGATCAACCAGGATGGCGGCGTCCTTCGCATCCGCGACCTCGGCTCCCGAAATGGCACCCTGGTCAACGGCAAAAAGATTGCAGACGCCGTCCTCAATCCCGGCGACACTCTCCAGGTCGGCCCGGTCTCATTCGGCATCCAGCTTGACGGCGTCCCCGCCGAACTTATCCCGCCGGAGTCCGCCGCCTCCAGCCCCCCAACGCCCTCGCCCGAACCCGAATATCACCCCGGCGACGGCATAGGCGATCTCGCCGAAATTGACGATCTCGACGCCGTTGAAGACGTCGGCACGGTCCAGGACAACGATATCCTCCAGATCATGGAGGCCGACGACGAAAACGAACCCCCCTCCTGACCAATGTCATCGCCGCAAAATACGTCTCTTGCCTGTCCACGGGTGGCAGCCACCGAACGCAGTGAGGTGGATGGGCGCGACAAAAACCGCAACTGATACTAAACACTTTTCCTTCCACCTGCCCTGCGTTAGAATACACCCATGAACAATGATCTAAAAAACCGAACATTCCAACAAGTCGAACAACTCGTCGCAGACTTCGGCGGCAAGCAATTCATGGCAAAGTACCTTTTCTCATTCATCCACACCCATCACGCCTCGCACATCGATCGAATAACCCCCCTGCCGAAAGACTTGCGCCGTCACCTCACCGAACAGGAATATTTCATATCGCAGCTTGAAACTGTCCAGACGTTCGTCGACCCCGACGGCACGGTCAAGTTTCTCTTCGCCGCCGCCGACGGCATACGCTTCGAATCCGTCCTCCTCACCGACGCAGGCCAAAAACAGCGAAAAACCCTCTGCATCTCCTGCCAGGCCGGCTGCCGCATGGCGTGTACACTCTGCGCCACCGGCCGACTGGAATTCAAGCGAAATCTCACCGCCGCCGAAATCGCCGACCAGGTCTACCAGGCCGCCCGACACACCGAAAAAATCAACAACGTCGTCTACATGGGCATGGGCGAACCATTCGACAACTACGACGAAGTCATTCGCTCGGCGAGAATACTCAATCACCAGGCGGGCGCAAACATCGGACAACGCCACATCACCATTAGCACCTGCGGCATCCCGCACACTATCGAAAGATTCGCCGACGAAGCTCTACAGGTGCGACTTGCCGTCTCACTCCATGCCGCCACCGACCGCAAACGACAGCGCATCATGCCCATTGCAGCAAAGTACCCCCTCGCCGAGTTGATCTCCGCAATCAAGACCTACCAGCAAAAGACCGGCCGGCGCGTAAGCTTCGAATACTGCATGATAAAAAACCTCAACGACTCCCCCGCCGACGCCCAGGCCCTCATCCGCCTCATCAAAGGCATAAACGCCGCCGTCAACCTCATCGAGTACAACCCCCACGAAGGCTGCACCTTCCAGGCCGCCACCCGCCCGACAATCCAGAACTTCAAAGACATCCTCATGCACGCAGGCATCGAAACCATAATCCGCCACAAAAGAGGCCAAAAAATAAAAGCCGCCTGCGGACAACTAACAGCAACCTACCTCCACCCCCCGCAGCCCCTACCTTGATTCCGAGCGGATTTCGCAGGCCCGACACGCAAAAATCCCTGTTTAAGCACAAATCCGGTACTTTCTGGAGTTAAGTTGAAGGTTTGATATGTCGAGTTGACCCGTATATATATAAGCGCAAATTGTACCAATAACAGGAGATGGTGAACATGAAAACCGCAGCAAAGCAAGCAGTTTGCATCAATCGCCAGGCGGAGAAGAGGCCTGTTTCGCAGCGAAATCTCAAGGCCCTGATCGTTGAAGATTTTGAGACCATGCAAAAGGCCGTCGCAAAGATTCTTACCAGTCTAAACATTGAGCTGTTCATTGCTGCAAATGGCATAGAGGCGCTCAAACTCCTCGACACCGAATCGGTGGACATTGTTTTCTCGGACCTCGTCATGCCTGAGATGGACGGCTTTGAACTGTGCGAAGAGATACGTCGCCGGCCCGATACAAGGCAGCTTCCGATCATCGTTATCTCCACACATCGCGACGCCCACTATGTTGTCCGTGCCCTGCGGTGCGGGGCCGATGATTATCTGACCAAACCGTTTACCGCCGGTCTGGCCGAGCAGATTATAGAAAGGGTTACCAGCAATGTCTGATACAGCGACAATTGAAAAACAGCATAAAAAAAATACTTCCACACCTTCGAGTGAGCAGAGCATGGTCGTCCGCCTCAGCCGTCTGGACAATATGCTCGAACTGGCCGGACAGGTCATCATCGTAAGCTCGAATCTCAATTCAATCAGCCGCGACATACGGGAAGGGGCCCCAATCTCGCATATTCTTTCCGAAGACATCAAGGACCTTGCCGTCACATCGACAAGAATCTCCTCCGACCTGCACAGCCTCGTTACCGACGTGCGAACCGTCGATATGGGCGACCTGTTCGCACGTTTCAGAAGGCTTGCCCGAGACACTTCACGAAGGCTCGGCAAAGCCATCAGGTTCGAGGTCGAAGGAGAAGATGTTTGCATCGACAAAAAAACGTCCGAAAAAATCTACGATCCGATCGCACATCAAATTCGAAATGCAATAGCTCATGGAATTGAGAACGAGAAAACACGCAAAAACGCGGGCAAAGACCCCGTCGGAACCGTAACAGTAAAGGTGCGCAACACCGACAACAACACCGTAATAGACATAATCGACGACGGCGGCGGGATCGATACCGATGCTGTACGGAGACGCGCCGTAAAGATGCGTATTGCCGATGAAAAGGCCATGGCGGGCTATTCGGACGAAGAACTGTACGAATTATTGTATCTGCCGGGTTTTTCCACCGCAGACGAAACTTCGACCACTTCAGGACGAGGAGTCGGACTGGACGTTGTGCGAAATATCATGAACGAAATCAACGGCGAAACACGAATCAAATCCGAACGCGGCAAAGGGACGACCTTTTCTTTTATCCTGCCGGCCGTAACCGCTGTAAACATCTCCGACGCCCTGCTGGTGCGTGCAGGCACAATGACATTTGCTTTCCCGATAACATCCGTCCTGTCGTCGCAGGCTATCGCCGCAAAGGATATAACCACTATGAAGGGCCGAAACAAGTCCATCGTATATCTCGATACGATTTTACCTCTGTTCGACCTGCTCGAAATATTCGGCGAGCAAGCCCTGGAAAACGACGACAACCGGATACCCGTGCTGATACTCGAATACAAGCACAAACGCGCAGCCTTCATCGTCTCCGACTTCATCAGCCCACAGAAAATAGTCATCTCGGAATTTGACGAAAACATGACGGTGCCGGGGTTGGTGGGAACCGCGATTCTCAGCGGCAGAAGGATGGGGCTTGTAGCCGATCTCAAGGGTTTGTTCGATCAGACATTCGGCAGCGAAAACCATCTGGAAATGACAGCGCCGCCTACAGCGCACATCACCGAAGAAACTGATTCGAGTGAGCACCTGGAGCCGCCTTCGGTTGGCGACAAGGAAGATAAACCCGGCGGAGACTACGAAGGGCTTGCTGTCGAAACGTGCGACTCGGCATTTCTAAAGGAAGTGGAATTAATGCTTTCGCAACTCAATCGCCGGTTACTCATCCTCGAAGAAAAACGCGACACAGAAACTTCCGACAGCGTTTTTCGTCTCATGCACTCGATCAAAGGAAACCTGACAATGTACGGCGCCGTACAGCCGGCATCGATCACTCATGAGGTCGAAACAATACTCGACCGGGCAAAACGAGGAATGCTCGAACTCGACGAAGATGTTTTCGACTGCCTCTTCGACAGTTCATCATATCTCGAAGAAGTTGTCACAGCACTGTTGAAAGAGCAAAATCCTCCGGCCGCTCCCGCTAAGCTGCTTGAGGGAATCGCCAAGTTCCAGCAGACCCAAAACCCGCCGGCCTCGGCAGGTAAAGTCGACCTGGACAACGCCCAGGCAGTGCTGGACCCGACAGGTGAATTCTATCTTTCATCGCGCCGCCGTCAGGGCGCAAACCTCCGGCAATGTCGCATCGAGTTCGATCCCGGCGACCAGCCGCGTTTTCTCGTTGCTTACCTTATCCTGCGGCGGATTCAGTACGTAGCCGATGTCCTCGGAACTTTCCCCCCGATGTCCGACATCGAAGCCGGCCGGTGTGAGTCGGGCCTTGTAGCACTGATTGCACCGCGCAGCCAGGAACCCGAAATGGTTGAAAATCTGACCGCAAATCTGAAACGATATTATGGAGTGACGCGATTTGCCGTCACTGATTTTGCATAAAGCAAGAGAGGTCGCACATGACAAACAAGGCGATATTTTTTAAGATAAAGAAAACCGGCTGCAATCTGAAACCTTTGATGGAATCCTGCCGCAACGAGCAGTTTGAAGTCGAAGACCGCGGCCAGGTACCCGACCACAAAGAGATCAGAGCAATGCTGCCCGATACACCCTGCGTCATTTTCGTGCCCGCCATCGAAGAAGACTGCATCGGCATCAAACTGGCCCAGGACGCCCTCGAAGAAGAACTGCCCCGAATCATAGTGCTCTACGCGCCCTCTATGCCGTCGAAAGAATACCTCTGCCTTGCGTTCCGCGAAGGTGTCGATGAAATAATCGCAATGGACGACGGCGCAGAGCGCTTGGCCGTCAAAGTAACCCGCGTCGGCAGAATGCTCCGGGCCAAATTGGGCTCCGCCGAAACCGGCGGGCAATTGCAGCGGAAAGTCACGGCCATGCAGGGCCTTTGCGAGCAACTCGAATGCAAAAACGCAAGGTGGCGGCAGCGACTCCTTGCCCTGTCCTCGACATCCGTAAGGCTCGCTACAGGCCGGCTTCAGTTTGCCGAAAGTGCCCCGTCGCTGCTTATCGCAGCAGCCAGCCAGACACAGGCAAACAGCGCCGCCGAACTGGCCGGCCAGCTCGGATTTACAACACAGATCGCCCGCACAGGCAATGAAGCACTCGAGCACATCAAGGAATTCTCCCCGCAGGTAATACTCACCGACGGCACACTGCCCGACATGGACGCAAAAACCTTCGCGCGAGCCGCCCGCAAAGCTCTCGGCAGCAAACCCGCAATCATTATTGCATGGTCGAGCAATCCCGAAGCCGAAGACGCTCTACTGGACACCGACGCCGGCATTGACGACTTCGTCCTCAAATCGACAACCAACGAAGGCACAGGAATGCTCGCAGCAGCCCTCCTCAGCGGAGTTGCATAAGAATGGGGCATTCGGTTAATGCCTTGGTCGTGCCGGAAAACATTCAAAGCATCTCCGGGAAATGCAGTGCCAACAATGCCAGGTCTAACAGGTTCACGATCCCGTCGCAGTTGACGTCGCCTACCAGTCCGTTGTCGCAGAGGCACTCCGAGACGCCAAATTCATAGGCGCCCATATCGACAATGGGTCCCGGGCCTATGCCGACATCGGGAACATCGATAAACCGGTAATTCCCGCCCAGATCGAGTGGGCCTGCGGTCAGGGCATTGCTGCCGGCATCGACGGCGGGAGAATTCGCCGCCTGCAAATGCAGATCGTCAGCGGTCGCGTCGACGAAAATCGGGTCCTCATCCTTGTTCCCGATACCCAGGGAACCTCCCTGTATCAAACTGTAGGTAATCTGCCGTATGGAAGTGAGATCATAATAGACTTGTTCGGGCAAATTACCCCAAAAAATCGTGTTGATCACCATCGGGTTGCTGGACTCCTCGCTGCTCATGCCGCCGGCCCCTTCACTATTACCGATAATCCTATTCTCGCTGAAGGTGCAATTGGTCAGGACGGGACGGCACCTGTTGAAGTTGCTTATCCCGGCCCCGTTGCCATCCAATGCCCGATTACGACTGAATATGCAGTTCGTCACGGTCGGGTAGGCCTCGTCTATATTTCTCATCCCACCCCCATTTACGGCGGTATTTTTGATGAACTTGCATCGGGTCACTATTGGCTTGGCGAAGTCGTGGTTGTACATCCCACCGCCGTCAACATCGGCCACGTTACCGTTGAAGGTGCAGCCCGCGACCGTCGGGGTGCCGTTTTTGCTCCACATCCCGCCGCCGTTGCCGTCTGTGGCCGTATTGTTGGTGAAGGTGCAGTCGGTCAACATCGGGCCACTGATGTTGTTGAACATCCCGCCGCCGCCATTGACGGCGGTATTGCCGATGAAGGTGCAGTTGGTCAACCTCGGGTCGTTGCTGAAGTTGACCATGCCGCCGCCCATATTTGTGGCCGTATTGAGTTTGAAGGTGCAGTTGGTGACTATCGGGGTGCCTTGAGAATTGCCCATCCCACCGCCGCTTGAGGCCGAATTGCCTGTGAAGTTGCTGTCCGTCACTGTCGGGCTGCTGTTGATGTTGTACATCCCGCCGCCGGAACGATTCCAGATTGCAAGATCGGCCGAATTGACGCTAAAGGTGCAGCGGGTTACCGTCGGGTTGCTGTAGTTGTTGTACATCCCACCCCCGCCCCCTTCGGCCGAATTCAGCTCGAACGTGCAGTCGGTCACGATTGGGTCGCTGTTGTCGTTATACATTCCACCGCCATCACCTTTGGATCCTCCCCCGCTGATCTTGGCGTGATTGTCGGTAAAGATGCAGTTGCTAACCGTGGGACTGCTTTTGAAATTATACATCCCGCCCCCGACATCATCCGGAGAAGAAACGCCGGTGGCCTCGCCGCGCCTGATGGTAAAACCCTCCAGCACGGTGTTGGAGTCTTCATTGTTGATACACTGGACAACATGGAAAAAACCCGCGCCGTCAATGATGGTGTCACTGGGATCACCGCTGGCCGAGCGCACCATGATCGCCTTGCCCAGAAAGTTAATGGATTCGGGATATGTCCCCGGTGCCACCACGATCTCGTCACCGTTGACAGTGCCGGCATCAGTGATCGCTCCTTGAATCGTGCCGAAATCCCCCGGCACACTAATCACCGCCGCCTGAACCAGACTGCAGGCGAATACCAGTAACAAACCACTACAAACAATCAAACGAATCGTTTTCATTTTTCCTCCTTCTCAATTCTGTCATTGTCCATGACATTTTTTAGCTTCCTCGGGATCCTCATATTCCTTGTGCGGGAAAACATTTAAATCGTCTCCAGCCAATGGGCGCCCAACAAATTCACGTCGGCCAGGTCCACGACCCCGTCGCAGTTGACGTCGCCCACGAGTCCGTTGTCACAGAGGCAGTGCGAGATGCCAAATTCATAGGCGCCCATATCCACAATGGGTCCCGGAGCTATGCCGGCGTCGGGAACGTCGATAAACCGGTTATTCCCATCCAGATCCAGCGGACCGCCGCCGGTCAGGGAATTGCTGCCGGCATCGATGGCAGGAGAATTCGCCGCACTCAAATGCAGATCGTCAGCAAACGCATCGACGAAAAGCGGATCCGCATCCTTGTTCCCGAAACCGGCAGAACCTCCTTCTACCAAGCAAAAGGTGATATGCCGTACCGAACTGGGGTCATAACTGACTTGTTCAGGCACGTTACCCCAAAAGATCGTGTTGCTAACCGTCGGGCTGCTGGACACTTCGTTGCTCATCCCGCCGCCACCTGCAGGATTGCTGGCGATTCTATTGTCGCTGAAGGTGCAATTGGTCACCACCGGACTGCACCTGTCAAAGTTGCTCATCCCGGCCCCGTTGCCATCCAATGCCCAATTACGGCTGAAGATGCAGTTGGTCACTATTGAGTCGGTCCCGTATCTATTTATCATCCCACCCCCATTTACGGCGGCATTGTTGATGAACTTGCAGCGCGTAACCCTCAGCCTGCAGTACTGGAAGTTGTACATCCCACCACCTTCAAAGTCGGCCAGGTTACCGCTGAAGGTGCAGCCGGTCACCGTCGGGGCGGCGCTGTTGTTCCACATCCCGCCGCCGTTTGTGTTGGCCGTATTACCGCTGAAGATGCATTCGGTTACCATTGCGTTGCTGGTGAGATTGAACATCCCGCCGCCGTCGTCGGCGGAATTGCCGCTGAAGGTACAGCCCGTCACCGTCGGAACGTTGTTGAAGTTGAGCATGCCGCCGCCGCCGCTGTCGACCGTATTGAGTTTGAAGTTGCAGTCGGTCACTATCGGGTCGCCATGATCATTGCACATTCCACCGCCGTTTGCGGCTGAATTGCCGATGAAGGTGCTGTCCGTCACTGTCGGGCTGCTGTAGGCGTTGAACATCCCGCCGCCAGAACGATTCCATTTTGCAAGATCGGCCGAATTGACGCTAAAGGTGCAGCGGGTCACCGTCGGGTTGCTGTTGTCATTGTACATCCCGCCCCCATGCCCTTCTGCAGAATTCAGTTCGAACGTGCAGTCCGTCACGATCGGGTCGCTGTTGTCGTTATACATTCCACCGCCGTCACCTTCGGGTCCTCCCCCGCTGATCTTGGCGTGATTGTCGGTAAAGATGCAGTTGCTAACCGTGGGACTGCTTTTGAAATTATACATCCCGCCCCCGACATCATCCGGCGAAAAAACGCCGGTGGCCTCACCGCGCCTGATGGTAAAACCCTCCAGCACGGAGTTTAGATCTTCACCGTTGACACACTGGACAACATGGAAAAAACCCGTGCCGTCAATGATGGTATCGCTCGGATCGCCGCTGGCCGAGCGCACCGTAACCGCCTTGCCTAAAAAGTTAATCGCTTCGGGATAGGTCCCCGGCACGACGACCACTTCATCGCCGTTGATGGCCACGTCAATCGCATCCTGAATCGTCGGCTCATCCCCCGGTACATTAATCACCCCCGCCTGAACCGAACTGCAGGCAAATACCAGTAACAAACCACTACAAACAATTAAACGAATCGGTTTCATCTCGCCTCCTTCTCAATTCCGGTAACCGTTCATGGGTATCTGTAGTATCGGGTAACGTCCAATATCAAAAATACCGAATCTTTAGTCAATCCATCTTATAGCACACCTGAAATGAAAATTCAACTGGAAAATTACTTTTTTTCAAGCAGCAGCTCACCCCGCGAGTCTACGAGTTTATCCGCCGCAGGCGGACCCCAGGAGGGGCGATCCCGCACTAATATACAATCCACAACCCCCCGCCGGACCAAACGTTCAAACAACCAACACAGAACAGTCAAAACTCCTCATCCGAGCCCCCATAGATAAAGTGGACCCCCCCCATATTCGGAATGATCGGCAGCAGATTCCCAAACGGCTTGAACGCATCGGACCAGTAAACAAAAAACGCCTTCCCCATCAGGAAGTCGCGCGGGACGACGCCTTTGGTGTAGGTTTTCGTTCCGTTGCCGATTCCCTCGCCGGCCCACATTCGGCTGTCCAGGCTGATCGGGCTGTTGTCGCCGCAGGCGAAGAACTCATCCGGCCCTAACTGGAACGGTTCGCCTTCCCTGGCCCGCAAAATCCGCTCGTCGGTATAATGGATATCCCGGAAAATCCCGATATGCCACAGTCGCAGTTCCCCGGCGCCGAAGATCTCCACCGCCGGCTTGCCTCGTTTGCTCTTGTCGCCGATGTCATACGGTCCCGCGCCCAGATCATGCCGCAGTCTCTCATCGCCGAATTCCAGCACAAGCACATGGTCGACGTTTGCAAACCGAAACCGCTGCGCCCTGTCCGTCCGGGGCATTCCAATCGCACGCTTCTCCAATTCGACCGCCCTGCCGCCAACCACCTTCTCCAGCCTGAGCACACCCTGCAAATCGACACTGCCGCGGTACACCACGCCGTACTTGGTCAACTCCACCCCGATCCGCCCGCCTCTGCCTGCGCCCCTCACGTCAAAACGCACCATCAGATCGCTGCAAAAAGGCATCCCGTTCCGGTTGTTGCTGTCATTGTACGCGTACGCCGCCCGAAAATCGTTGCCGGCCGAGCCGTTGTACAGCAGCCGGTGAACCTCGTCCGGCTCGCCGTTCAGCGCAAAAACCGTCGGCCCGTGCGCGTTCAGGTCCCAGTGGGAGTTCGGATCGTTCTCAAACCGCTGCCGCCACGAAGCCTCCCCCCACTCATCACCGCCCTCCTCCCTCCACTTAGCGCCGGGCAAAACACGCCCCTGCCGCAGCATCTGGTAGTCATTGTTATAAATCGGCATCCACAGCTCTTCCTGGACCTTCGGCGGTTTCCGCGCGATCTGCCCGTCGATAACGATATCGCCGTCGACGATCTCCACCGCCTCACCCGGCCGTCCCACAAGCCGCTTGATATAGCTTTCCTGCGGGTTGACAGGATTCTTGAACACGATCACATCCCACCTCTTCGGGTCTTTAAATATGTACAGGCACTTCAAAACAAGTATCCGGTCGCCGTTTGACACGCCAATCACCGTCCCCGCCGAAAGAGTGTAACCGCAGCTTGGACACCGCGGCTGCGACCCCCCGTAAGAATCTCCGCCCACGTCATAGCCAAACCCGCACCGCACGCATCGCAGGTGATAATGCGACCCATGCAGCGTGTTGGCCATACTACCCGTCGGAATGCGAAACGCCTCGGCAACATAAGCCCTGAACACAAACGCAAGAATCAACGCAGTAACGATCAGTTCCAGCATACCGACAAGCGTCTCCACAGTCGCACTACGACGCAGTTGCGGATAGCCAGCATTTTCCTCTGAATTCTCAACCATATCAGCCCGAAATCTAAAAAAAACAAACAATCCACCCTCGCCGCCCAAAATAACCCATCCTGACCAAATAAGCCAGAACTTTTATTCCCCCCGTACCCCCGCCGTCTCGCCGCGCTCGCCGAACCGCAGTCCCGAACTGGCTTCGGGGAAGCGGAGGACTCTTTTCACTGGAAAGTCAAGAACACAGGAAAACATATTGCCAAACACCCCTGATCAGGTATAATCCCGGATGGTGACAGGGCAATATAGGCGGAATCCTCCGAAGCGGTACAATGAAGATTGCTTTGGAAGCGGAATATACTTTGACAACAGTGTGGATGGAAAATCCGTATTAGACGGGCTGTGAAAAAATCGCATGCCGTAATCCGTGGGTAAAGCCCTTTTTTTTTAAAAATACCTTATAAACCTCACAACGCGTGAGGAATAATACCAGGTGGTATCAGCAGAGAGAGGAAACCATTATGAAGAAGCTCATTTTCGCATATCTGGCTATGGTAGTTGTTGGCGGTTGTCAGTCTGCCGGTCGCATGGAATCCAAGAACCTTTTTAACGGTACTGATTTGACCGGCTGGCATGTCGATATTCCCAGGATGGACAACGATCCGAGCGCAAAGAGTGCGTTTGTCGTTCAGGACGGCATGTTAGTGAGCCTTGGCAAGCCCGCCGGCCATCTTATTACCGACGAGGCGTACCAGGACTACCGGCTCGAAGTCGAGTATCGGTTCTCGGCCAAGCCCGGCAACTGCGGCGTGCTTGTTCACGCTTCTACCCCGCGCGCCCTTTACAAGATGTTCCCAAAGTCCGTCGAAGTGCAGATGATGCACGGAAGTGCGGGCGATTTCTGGTGCATTGTCGAGGACATTACCGTCCCAAATATGGAGGCGCGCCGCGGCCCCAGGGCCCAATGGGGTGCAACCGAGGGCAAGCGCAGGAGGATTCCGAATCTAACCGACGACTCCGAGAACCCCGCCGGCGAATGGAATACAATGGTTATCGAGTGCTTTGGCCGTACGATCAAGGTCTGGGTAAACGGCGATCTCGTAAACCACGGCACCGATTGCACCGCCCGCAACGGCCAAATCGCCCTCCAGGCCGAAGGCTCCCAAGTTCAGTTCAGGAAACTTCACCTAACACCTATAAGCAGTCTAAGTGACGGGCACTGACGCTCCCGCAAGACAACTTCGACATTCGATATTCCGCCCCTCCCCTTACTAGCACCCCCACTTTTAGTGGGGGCCGGAAACCCAACAAAAACAAAAAACCGCAACCTATCAGCACCCACCCTTCCGGCTTTTCGCCGTCCTGAGCTTGTCGAAGGGCAGGGCGGCCCGGAAACGCCACAAACCCAATCACCCCTCATGCCCAACCACATAATCGATCCTCGCTCGCAAAGACTCATCATCATAACAGAACCGCTTGTCATAACCCTTCGCCCAGACTTTCCCCGCCAGACCCGCATCATAAAGAGCATGCCTCACCGCCGTCTTCCATACCGCAACGACCTTTCCAATAGGATCATTCAACGGCCCAGTCACCACATGCAAATGATCGCGGCAAACCGCAAGGGCAAGTATCTCCACATCCCATTCGCCCGCAACTCGCATCAGAGCTTCACGCACAGCGCGCTTCATACTATCGTCCAGCACTACAGGCCGTTTCTCAAGAAGCCCCGACCGGTAAGCACAAAGACTCTCCCGCCCACGCCTCTCGTCTCCCGCCACCCACGAGCCATAAGTACGCCACATAACCATTACCCCAACACAATCCGCCATCTCCTAACCACCCCTTCCCTTATTAGCACCCCCACTTTTAGTGGGGGCCAGAACCCCAACAAAAACAAAAAACCGCACGTTATTAGCACCCACCCTTTCAGGGTGGGCCGGAAACAAAACGAAAACAAAAAGCACCCCTCCCCTTACTGTGTCAACTCCTACATGGGTTACAGTTTAAACCGGGTACATGGGTAACAGGTTGTAAGGACCTGGGGGCCCTGGCTGGCGGGGTTATAACCCCGCCAGCCAGGGCCCTGCATGCGGCAGGC
>SDBV01003561.1_pt1 | contig 22894 bp, 19 predicted proteins | sample 2277081 | NCBI WGS metagenome assembly SDBV01 (sample SAMN10402039, study PRJNA504765) | marine sediment metagenome | isolation source: marine sediment core GS10_PC15, 223 cmbsf | place: Arctic Ocean: Southern Knipovich Ridge | collected 2010 | reverse complement strand
AGGTAGACTATACCGAATGATATCGCCAGTACCGCCTGCAGCCATGTCAGCGAAGTTATTTGTAACCAGATCTGGTCGATAGGTACGATCTGAACATCTAGTATTTCAGTAGTAGCCGCTTCTGCAAGAATAGGTATATTGATCATTTTGCTTCTCCGTTATCTTCTGGTTTCTTATCGTTTTTTTTTTCGGTTTTAGGCTTAATTGGCGAACCTATCATAAGCTTGCATACGTGCCCAAAGACGACCATGCTTAAAAATACAGGCGTGTATATGTTCGTATTGTTGTAAATATTGCTGATCGGATTGGCTCCTTTAAACAGCAGCAAAAGTATCATTCCTGTAAAAACTATGCATGTCCCTGACACCGAGAAAGTTATTGCTCCTATAAGGCTCGGCAGGAAGTATCCGATAACTGCAATGACCAGGCCGGTGACCAGTGCAGTTGTGAAGTTTTTGGTCGAGGTTTCTTTTATGGCTTTTGCCACTTTTTCGCACAAATACACCATGATCGTTCTGCCCGTTGAGACGCTGTCCTTGATGCCCATGGCGGTTTCGGTGCTTTCTATCGGCCAGTCTGCGCTGTCCGTATAACTTGCAAGTGCCGGTGTCAGCAGGATTATCGAAGCTATCAGCATTGCACCTATCATTACGATTACAGCTTTGCGGAAAACGATCGCTAATATCGCTGCCAAAAGAGCGAGAATGATCGTAGCTGCCATGTGTCCGTTGAAAACAAAAAATGCACTCGCGCCGCCGGCGATAGCCCCTGCCATCGCGGCTGTCATCGATTTCCATCGCAGCCCGCCAAGCCAAAGACAAAGACCAGCGGCAAGGCACATCAGTCCAGGGATGCAAAGTGCCTTAGGGGCAAAATACAGGGCCGTTAATTCTATCTGCTTGAATATGTCGAGCATAACTCTTTATTCCATAACAACTAATAGAGGACTTCCACAGACCTTTATACAGCCTTATCGGCCTTGAAAGCCAAGATGCGTTAATATTTGAGATACTTGTGACGCTGGAAACAGGTGTACAAAACCCGCCCAATTGCTATTGTAATGACTGACGGTTTTTTCTTTGCGTCTGAAATAGCAAATTGGGCTGCCTAATAGGCAGATAATCCGCTGACTCATCAGTTTGTTTTGTGCATTTCTGCAATAAATTTGTGACCCACTTTGTGCTCGTAATTGGGTTTGTTTTTTTTGGCGTTTTTTGGACATTTCCTTAATTAATTGCCATTGCAAGGTTTACGTCGATTTTGCAATTTGCAAATTGGGTTTGTTTTCCATATATTACCCTTTTGGCTTTGAGCCTTAACGCCTACGGTTTAATCAACTTCTTACCTCGGAGAACGCGAAGGACGCGGAGAAGGCGGTATTTAGATTTTAAAGAACTGCCCTTACTAGCGTAGAGCGTACAGCGGGTAGCGTGTAGTACGCCTACGGCGTTTTCAGCCTCTGGCTGAACAGGGTTTTCTGCCTGCCCCTTAAACTCCCTTCGATAAACTCAGGGCCGGCGGGACTTCGCTGGCGAGATATGATCTCCTTGGTCTGCTGACCTGTCTTGACCGTGCTTGGTCTTTAATCGTGACTCGTGGTTAGTGAGTCGTGATTCGCGGACGCCTGCGGCGTCTTCGGCCCTTGGCCGATATGGGCTTGACCCTGCTGGGCCTATGCCTGCCTCTGCTGAGACTGGCTGTATTATACCATAAAATTTCTGGGATGCAAGGAAAAGTTGGATATTTATCTAACTTTTTTGAAATACAGATGAAAGCCGCTAGCCGAGTTTTTAAATTGCCTATTGTAACGAAACTGCACCTGGTGCATTAAATTGCGCTTGGTGCATTAAATTTCGCTCGGGAAAAATTCCTTGACAAATCGATGGGGAACAGTACAATGTATACTATTGTAGTCGGCTTACTAGACAATGCGCAGAAATGGATGGCAATAGCTGACTGTCTTAAACGATGGTTCATTGACAATGACAGAATTGCGAAGGAGGAGACATGAAACTGATTCGGTTAATTGTTTGTAGTGGTTTGTTACTGGTACTGGCTTGCAGTTCGGGTCAGGCTGCGACGATCATTGTGCCGGTAGACTTCGGCACGATCCAGGGTGCTATCGCCGATGCCGGCACTGTCAACGGTGACGAGATCATAGTGAAGGCGGGGATATATCCCGAATCCATTAACTTTTTAGGCAAGGGTATCACGGTGCGCAGTTCCAGCGGTGATCCCCTTGACACGATCATTGACGGTACGGGTTTTTACCATGTTGTCCAGTGCATTAGTGGTGAAGATTCCAATACCGTTTTGGAAGGTTTTACCATTAGGCGCGGCGAGGCCGATGGAACTCCTCCAGATGACAACGGTGGCGGGATGTATAATTATCATAGCAGTCCGACGGTTACCAACTGCATCTTTAGCGACAATCATGCCAAAGAAAGCAGTTTGGGATTCGGAGGTGAAGGCGGTGGCATGTATAACGATGCGAGCAGCCCGATCGTGACGGACTGCATGTTCGAACTGAATTCTGCCGAAAGGCGCGGGGGTGGGATGTATAATTATAAAAGCAGTCCTACGTTGACGAATTGTACCTTTAGCGTCAATACGTCAGATATTGGATCCCTCGGTGGTGAAGGCGGCGGGATATATAATGACTACTGCAATTCGACGATTACAGGCTGCTTTTTCATCGGAAATAGTGCAGCCTTCGGCGGTGGAATACTCAACTCCCATAGCAGTCCTGTGGTGACCGATTGTATTTTCAACCAAAATACTGTCCGCAACATCGGCGGTGGAATGTACAACCGCTACGATAGCAGTCCGACGGTGACCAATTGTACCTTCAGCAATAATTCGGCCCTAACCAACGGGGGCGGGATGACGAACTATATGGACAGCAACCCGACGGTGACGGACTGCACCTTCAGCGGAAATTCGACGGCAGGTCACGGCGGCGGAATGTATAATTCCATCAACACAGCGACGGTGACTAAATGCTTGTTCAGCAGCAACATTGCCACTATTAGCGGCGGGGGAATGGTCAACTACGGCAGCAACACAATTATAAATCAATGCAAGTTCATCGGCAATACGGCTGTCAGTGGCGGTGGCATTAGAAATGAATTCCGGGCCAGCCCGTTTGTTACGAACAGCATCTTCAGCCATAATATAGTATCGGATGGCAAAGGTGGTGGGATGAGCAACTACTACAGGAGTAATCCGGTGGTTGCAAATTGTACGTTCAGCGAAAATGAGATGACCGACAATCCTACAAGCGGGGGCGGGATGAGTAATGAGTTTACCAGCAGCCCGACGGTGATCAACACGATCTTTTGGGGCAACCTGCCCGACCAAGTCTATTATGACGACCCCAATTCCGTACGTCATATCAGCTTCAGCGATGTACAAGGAGGTTCTGCCGGTGCGGGTAACATCGATATCGATCCGATTTTCGTCAGTGCCTATAATGACGACCTGCATTTGACGGCGGGGTCTGACGCCATCGATGCCGGCATCAATGGCGTCCCTGGCGGTCCTCTGGATCTGGACGGGAATAACCGGTTTATCGATGATCCCTCCACGGATGATACTGGGATGGGTCCGGGCTCCATTATTGATATGGGCGCGTATGAATTTGGCGTCTCTTTGTGCCTGTGTACCAACGGACTGGTAGGTGACATCAACTGCGATGGGGTGGTTGATCTGCTCGACCTGAGATTGATGGGCGTGCATTGGACGGAGACGATTTAAATCCATAGTTTTAGTTGTAAATGGGAGATTGAAATGAAAAATCAAATTGTAATTGTCATATTGGCAATGGTTATTTTTAATTGCGTTTGGCTGCATGCGGCGACGATCAATCATCCCGGGGACTTCGGCACGATCCAAGATGCTATCGACGATGCGGGGACTGTCGACGGTGACGAGATCGTGGTGGCTCCGGGTACCTACTTCGAATCCATTAACTTTTTGGGTAAGGCGATCACGCTGCGCGCGTCCAGCAGCGATCCCAACGACACGATCATTGACGGGACGGGATTTTTCCATGTTGTCCAGTGTGTCAATTATGAGGACCCCGACACCGTGCTGGCGGGTTTTACCATCACCGGCGGCGTGGCCGATGGTGCTGCCCCGCCAGATGACCGCGGGGCTGGGATGTATAATTATCATAGCAGTCCGACGGTTACCAACTGCATCTTTAGCGACAATCATGCCAAAGAAAGCAGTTTGGGAGTCGGCGGTGAAGGCGGTGGTATGTATAACGACAACAGCGACCCGACGGTGACCGACTGCATCTTCCGAGACAATACGTCCAAAAGGTATGGCGGCGGGATGTTCAACAGCTTCAGCAGCCCGACGGTAACCGGGAGCACATTTATCACTAATATGGCCAAACGGATTGGGGGCGGGATGTTTAATCTCAAGAGCAGTCCGACGGTTACCGGCTGCACCTTCACTGGAAATTTGTCCACAGAGGGCAACGGCGGCGGTATGGTCAACATCGGCAGCAATTCAACGGTGACCGGTTGCAGCTTCATCGGAAATTCTGCCACAAACGGTGGTGGGGGGGGTATGTCCATCACCGACAGCAGCGACAGCAGCACGATAGTGACTGACTGCTTGTTCATCGGCAACTCTGCCAAAGCCGGCGGCGGTATGATCAACAGCGGCAGCAATTCAACGGTGACCGGTTGCAGCTTCATTGGAAATTCGGCCACAAACGGTGACGGGGGCGGTATGCGCAACGGAAACGACAGCAGCACGATAGTAACCGGCTGTACCTTCATCGACAATACTGCCAACTCAATTATGTTCATATACGGAAACGGAGGTGGGATCGGCAACTCTGGGTCGTCCAGCCCTATAGTAACCGACTGTACGTTTAGCGGCAACCTGGCTGAGCATGAAGGCGGCGGTATATACAACCTTGGCGGCAGCAGCCCGATGGTAAGCTATTGCAAGTTCATCAACAATAAGGCAATCAATGGCGGTGGAATCAGAAATATATACGGATGCAATTCGATCGTGACGAATTGTATCTTCAGCCGTAATTTTGCATTGGATGGTAACGGTGCCGGGATGAGCAACTTTAGCAGCCATCCCGAGGTGCTCAATTGCACCTTCAGCGATAATCAGGTCACCAGCAATCCAGCCGGCGGGGGCGGTATGAATAACGAGTCGTATAGCAGACCGATAGTTGCGAACACGATCTTTTGGGGTAACCTGCCCGATCAAGTGGATTATGACGGCACTTCGACACGGGATATCACTTACAGCCTGGTGCAAGGAGGGAGCCTTGGTATTGGTAACATTGATGAAGATCCGCTTTTTGTCGACGCGGCCTTAGATGATCTGCATTTGCAGGCTGGTTCTGGCGCCATCGATGCCGGCAACAATTTTCTGACCGGCGGTCCGCTGGATCTGGACTGGAACACCCGGATCATCGATGACCCGGCCACGGTTGATATGGGCGTCGGTGGTCCGCCGACGGTTGATATGGGCGCGTATGAATTTGGCGTTTCTATATGCCTCTGTGACAACGGGCTGGTAGGTGACAACAACTGTGACGGGGTCGTGAACCTGCTTGACTTTGGATTGATGTACATGCATTGGCAGGAGACGATTTAAATGTTTTCCGGTAGTTCACATACCTTGCTGGTGATTATATCACAACGATCTTTAATTATTAATTATAATTCGAAAACAGTTGCCATTTATGATAGTTGTTATTAGGGTGTGGACTGACTAATTAATCTAATAGGTTTATCTAATGACAAAAAAATAACCCCTTAATCCAGATTGAAATAAGGAGTTACATTAGAAATGCGGATGAGAGCAACGCTAACGCTGCAGGCGATAAAGGGTCTGGATAATGCGACAGAGCTTCGGTCGAAAACTATTCGATATATTTTTCATTATTGTCAACTTTTTGGTCGCAGGTTGTCTTATATGGCTGTACATAAATGAAAAGGGTAGTAAATATGCTTTTTTTTGCTACATTTTTTTCATGTTTCTTCACTTTAAAACTATTGTTAAATATGTCGCTCGCCAAATAGGTATCTTACGTTCTAGTGTTCTTTTTGATAAATATATCCGCAAATTTTCTGCCGAAGATGAAGTCGAATATATGGTCGGCTGTGTCAGAAGGGCCGAGGAAGCATTAAATTCAAAAGAGATTAACAGACTTGCATTCCACAATAAAAGGCTCACGGAGATAATAACTACGGCAGATGAGAAAGGCTATCAAAGGAAATACAAGAAGTTAAGACAAAAGCTGGCGATAGTAGGCCATGAAGCCAAAGAATGTAAAAAGCGTATCGAGAAAAAAATTAATGAGAAATGCGGATGAGAGTACCGCTAACGCTGCGGGGGATCAATGTTGTTGATGCGGATGTCGAAAGTTGGGTGAGAGGAAAAGTAATTCCAAAAGCCGGGTTGCTTGTCGGATTGGTTCAGTTTTTTCAGGCGTGCGAGCAATTGTATTGGGGCGTGTGGATCGTATCCGGCAGCGGCAGCTAAACGTGCTGCCAGTTTGTCCGCATCCAACTCCATATCCTGAGAGTATGCACTTTCAAGGAATTTGACACCAACTTTTCCGAGCCAACTGTTGAGAAGGCCTCGAATAGAGGCAGCTTTGGCTCCTACGGCGATGGCAGAGCCGGCGATGATCCGATCCATGGCATGTCCTCGTATGACATGGGCCATCTCATGAGCAAGGATAAAAGCAACCTGGTCCCGGTTCCAATTGCATAATTCCAGCATTGATCCGGTTACGAAGATAAAGCCTCCCGGCAGGGCGAAAGCGTTGGGCTCAGGGCCTTTGATAACTTCAAAGCTGAATGTGCGAAGCTTATTGGTGACGCGAGGGGTCAGGTGAGAACCCACTTCGCTTAACAACTCTCCGGATCGTGGGTCCTGATCAAGCCCTAACTGATTCCTGATCTCGTTTGCCAGGTCCTTGCCAACTTCGTGCTCTGCTTTGATGATGTCAGCCTGGCCGGCGGTTATTGAATGCCATATCCACTTAGCCTTGCGAACCTTCGGCCCGGCCTTTTTGCCAAGATTGTAGAATAAGCCGCTCACTTTTGCCTGCTCTCCTTTATAAAGCATCTCCTGAGATCATTTCTACGAGATTATAACAGGAACCGTCTTGTTTTTACAGTGTGTTGCGGTGGTGAAATAAGAAATGCGGATGAGAGGATTCGAACCTCCACAGGGTTGCCCCCACTGGCACCTGAAGCCAGCGCGTCTGCCAATTCCGCCACATCCGCAGCAAAAGAGTGATATTAAGGATTTTAGGCGAAAGGTCAAGCGTTTTTTGTGCCTTTTAGGCGTTTATCACGTTAAAACCTAAGCTTATGCCGGGCTGTCATCCTTTTTTGTGTAGATAGTTTGCGTTGGGAAAGCGAAGTTTATGTTCTCGGCTTCGAATCGCTTCATGATATCGAAGTTAACCTTTTCATTGACCTCATTATACACCCAGAAATCGGCGGGCACTACCCAATAGGTCATGTAGATATTGAGCGACCAGTCATTAAAGTCGCTGAAATATACCCTCGGCGGATTTGAAGCCACCTGGTTGACCTCCGGCGTATTTGCGAGGACGTCCTTTATGATCTCAACAGCCTTTTGCGTTTTATCACAGCCAGAGTCATAAGTAATGGTCAGGTTCGATGTCCTGCGTATGTACGGCCGTTTGCTGACATTCTCGATGTCGGCGTTTGCGATGGTGTTGTTCGGTATTGTGATCAGATTCCCGTCAAGCGTTCGGATGCGTGTGCTTCTAAAGCCCACCTCAGTTACGACGCCGAGGTGCCCGTTTACCCTGATAAGTTCGTCGATCTGGAAAGGGCGGTCGGTGAAGATGGTGATCGAGCCGAAGAAGTTGGCTATCGTGTCCTTCGCTGCCATTGCGATTGCAATACCGCCGATACCGGCACCTACGAACAAGGTCTTTAACTTTTCCGGATCACCAACATGGTTGGCAATGTACAACACTCCAAAGATCGTGATAGTTATTCGAATCGATTTGCGAACTATAGGGACCAGCATATCGTCAAGTTTTGTCTCCGTCTTGCTGACCAGCTTGCCAAGGTAATACTCAATGACCTCGACGAGGCAGTACAAGGCGTAGACAACAGCGATAGCTCCTATGGTCTCTGCGGCTTTTGTCCAGCCGGTGTGTATCTTCCACAGTATGCCTGCTTCGTCGTCAAAGTATAAGAAGCTTTTAGACAAGTTAAAGCCGATAGCGAATATGCCGACGTAGATCGGTTTGGTCAGGGCCTTCAGGGTCGAGGTTATACCTGTTTGGCCGGTTTTTTTCTCTCGCTTATTTGCGAAACCGGTTATTGCGTACTGGACGATCTTGCCTACGATCATTGTGATCAATATTACCGCCAGCACCATGGCAAAACGCCATATTGTATTTCCCCGGACGAGTTCGTAGTTTATAACGTTATACCATGAATCTGTCGCAGCCAATAGATTTCCCATTATCCCTGTCATACCGTATCTCCGCTAAATGATCTTGAAATTAGATGCTATACTATACATTGGGTAAAACGGCTATGGCAAGAACATTTTGGGCGTGTAACGATTTAATTGTTGCTCGTTTGTGCGTATTGCTGTTATAATTGCGTTCCATGGCAAAGTATCCATTATATCTGGAGCTTGGGGGCAAGCAGGCCATCGTTATTGGTGCCGGAACCATCGGTGCGCGAAAGGTCAGATCGCTCTGCGATGCCGGTGCCGATGTAACAGTTATTACCAAGGAGGTTCAGGGCGATTTCCAGGAGTATTGCAAGGGCCTGAACTTTCAGCTTCGTATAGAAGGATACTCAAAACAGCACCTTGAGGGAGCTATTATCGCGATAGCGTCGACCAATAATATTAAGCTGAATCGAGAGATCTACGATGACTGTCACGCCCTCGGCGTTCTTTGTAACGTTGTCGATGTACCCGATCTTTGCGATTTTTATGTTCCTGCACTGGTCACCAGGGGGAGCCTTCAAATCGCGATAGGCACCGACGGACAAAGCCCTGCATACGCAGGATACATCAGAAGGAAGCTCGAAGAAATGTTTACCGTCGACCACGGGCGTTTCGTCGATGAGCTTGGTTCCATACGAAAAACCGTTATCGAAAAACTCCGGCCCGAAGACAGAAAGCCCGTCTTATCAGAATTAGTAAAAGACGAATCTTTCGACATTTTCGTAAGCAAGGGCAAAGAGGCATGGCGTCAAATGGCCGACGAAGTCATCAGCCGTTACGTTTAACTATTTATTTCGAAGGACCCCTTAGACGTGTCCTGCGGCAAAGCCGCGCAAGTTCGTCTATCTGTTCCTGTATCTTGTCAATCTGACAGTCGTTTATCATTTGCTCGATGTTTTTGGCCTTTTCGGTAAAGATCGGGAACCCTGCAAATCCGCCAAGACCTTTTAACGCGTGGATCTTAAAGGCAAGATCCTGAAGATTGTTTTCATCGAGCGAGCTTTGCATTTCTTCTATCCTGCCTGGAAGGTTGCCCACAAAAGTCTCGATCAACTTTGTATAGTCAGGATTCTCTGCCAAAAACGACGTGATCTCCCCGCCTTTTTCGGCTGTTGCAAGTTGTTTGGCCTGCTCTGTGAACTTGCCTATCTTGCGTAAAAGTATTTCTTTGGTGATCGGTTTATAGATGAAATCATCGCATCCAATCTCAAGACATTTCAGTTCGTCACCTTTAGCTGTCGATGCCGTCATCGCTATGATCGCCGTTTTCTGGTTTTTACCCTTTGTGCGGATCGCTTTTGTTGCTTCGTATCCGTCCATCTGAGGCATCTGTATATCCATTAGAATAAGATCGAACTCTGTCTTGGCGGCATGTTCCACCGCTTCCAAACCGTTGACGCAAGAGGTTATCCGGTAGTTCGATCCTTTAAGCATTACCTCGGCAAGCATCCTGTTCTCTTCGACATCGTCAACCAGCAGAATGTGGTAAACATTTTTTTTCTCAACGTCCTTACTGTTCGTTTGCGAAGATTCTCTCGGTTCCGCTTCTGCTTGCTCAGCGGCGGGCTCTTCGCTGTTGTCAACATCAAAATGCTGCGGCTCGCTCTCCTCGATATCCAGGCCCGCATCCTTAATGGTCATCGTTATTATATCCAGAAGATTATTTGAGCTGACATGTATTGTGTTTACGAATTCCATCTGCTCTTCGGTCAGTTTTTCCTGTTGAAGTAACTCGGCAAATCCCGTTATGCTGCTTATCGGAATACGAAGATCGTGGCTGATCTTTGACAAAGCTTCTTTTGCATTCTTCCTTATGTCAAGGAACCTGCTTATATCGACTACCTGTATTACGACCAGCGATTCATCGCCATCTTTGCTAACTGACAACAGCTTCACTTCGTGTTTTTTGTTGTTTATGTCGTATTCAAAACACCAGTTTTGGTTGTCCCGGCGATAGCTTTCAAGCCATCCCTGCAATTGGGCACCAAACGTCTTGTTGTTAATACTTTCCAGGTTTTTTGTTTTAAGTTCGCCGGTTTCATTGCCAGACAGCTTTGCAAAATATGAATTAACCTCTACGATCTTGCCTGTACTATCGACTACGATAAAACCGTCATCGATGCTCGAGATGATATCATGTACTTTTTGACTTTCCGTAGCGACCCTTGCCTGAACATTTTTAGTCTCTGTTATATCGGTATAGACAACAAGAACACCGGTGATCGTTCCTTTTATATCCTGTAGAGGTATCCGGTTGCTTAACGTAGTCCTGCAACTGCCGTCAGAAAGGAACACAGTGTTCTCGGCGTTCAAAATAGGTATACCGGATTTCATTACTTCCTTGTCCAGCTTGCTAAAGGTTTCGGCCTCGTCCCGTTTCCAGTGAAAATCACGATCTGTTTTGCCGATCAGTTCCTTCGGATCGGAAACACCGACCTCTTTCGCAAAGGCTTTATTGCATCCGCGATATACGGACTCGGTGTCTTTCCATAATATGCAAAGCGGAACATTTGAGATCACAATATCCAGCATCTTCTTGCTGTTGTCAAGTTCATGTGATAGCTCCTCGCGCTCGATAGACGTTAACTGTAATTCATCGTTAATCCTGCTGATCGCCATCTGTGCTTCAAGATGCGTTTTGTTACGGGAAACCTTATAATAGGCCATTGACGTACCGGACAATAGCAATAGGCATATCCCTACACCAAGGAATATGTTACGAGAGTGTGCCTTGATTGGGGAGGCGATCTCTTTGTAATCCGTACAAACACCGATCGACCAGTGTTCCTCACCTATCGTTATCGGGGCCCATGCCATAATAGTTTTATCAGGTGAGAATTCGTCGAATACAAAACTCGCCGCCCCGTAATCGCCTTTGGACATGCTGTTAATGACAACAACTTCCTGCTCTTCATCGCTGTCCATTTCGGAGTTTACTTCGAGTATGTTTTTGCCTACAAGATCTCTGTCGCGATGACAGACAACCTTGCCGTTATCATTTAATATCCACGCGTAACCTTCCTTGCCGACGTCGATGTGGTCTACCATCTTTTGGATATTATCGAGGTAAACGATCGTACGAACAATTCCGAGCAGTTCTTTGTCACGGAACACAGGGCTGCATACAGACATACAAAGTCTGCCGGAACCAGCCGTAAACACATCGCTTATATGCGGAACACGATTTTCCAATACATATTTAACACCGGGTTTCTGTGAATAATCGTCGCCTATCCTGTTTGCCATATACGGGATTCGATTTTGGACAAAGCCCTTTGAGTCAAGACGATAGAGGTTGTCGATCTCTACGGACAACTGTTCGAAAAGCGTTTCACTCGGTGAGTCACCTTCCGGACCGTAGTCGGTGAGGGAAGGATCATGGTCGATTATTGCCTGCTGTATACGCGGATCCTTTGCGAGCATCTGCAACTTGTTTTGCAGGTTGCGGAACATCTCTTCAAGGCTTTGGCTTTCACTCTTGGCAATATTAGACAGATGCTGCTGAGTCTGCGTCACCATCACATTTTCAAAGTTCTTAATGTTAAGCCACGCAAAAAAGCATACGCACGCAAATATCGCTGCTACGCAAGCTGCAATAGCCGATGTCTTTAAAAACCTGGATTTTATCAGTTTAAAGTTCATTTATCTCTGTATAAGTGCGCAATGATAGTTAAAGCTACACGATACCGGTTCATCGACATGCGATAGCTCGTTCTTAATCTACATAGGCAAAGTACGCAAAAACCCCCGAAATTAACCGGATAACCCGCTAATTAGTCGATTTTGATTTTTTTAAAAAAGTTCTGGTCCGATAAAAAAGGAATAAACTTCAGGCTCCACAATTATCTGTATGTTTGACAAAAGACCAAGATGGTATATGCCGATAAAGATTAAGTATCAGGCCGGTATATTGGTTTTAAGCAGACAACCGGAATACACTATTGTATTATGCAGAATAATCGGATATAATTCACTGCTATTATTTGGTTCATTGATATATGGAAAATCAGTTTTATATTATTTTATATTATTTTTTTTTATTAGGAGGCTTCATTCATGCTTTTATACATTATCCGCGCATTGTTTATTATTGTCATCGCCGCACTGCTGTTTGTCAGCATCTTTATAACCCCTACACTTACCGAACCGGAGATAACAGCTGTTTTCATCAGGGTTATTGTCGGTATGGGAGTAGCCACTCTCGTTATCGCAATTGACTGGCTAACGCCCAAAAAATCTCTAAACGCTCTTGCAGGTGTATTCTTTGGTTTGCTTGTCGGCGTCCTTATCAGCCTCGTTCTTGCTCCGATCATGGATATGGTAAACGATCTTTACTTCAAGATGGAAGTTGACGCTCTTCAGACGTTCAAATCCATTCTTGGCGTTTGCGTTTGTTATCTCATCATAAGCCTTGTCATCCAGACAAAGGACGACGTTCGTTTTGTAATACCTTACATTGTGTTTCAACGCGAGACAAAGGGCCTTCGCCCGCTGGTTCTCGACACCTCCGTCATCATCGACGGCCGCATCGCTGACATCTCACAGACAAAGCTTTTCGATGCACCTTTGATCGTACCGCGTTTTGTATTGAACGAGCTCCAGCTTATCGCTGATTCTGCTGATAAGATCAAACGCAACAGGGGACGCCGCGGGCTCGACATGCTAAACAAGTTGCAAACAAGTGCTGCTGTTGAGGTCCTGATAGACGATACGCCCCCGCCGGGGCTGGATGCCAAAGCAGACGTTGACCACAAGCTGGTCGCCTTCAGCAAGAACTGTGACGGCCGGCTCGTCACAAACGACTACAACCTAAACAAAGTCGCCCAGTTAAGAGGTGTAGACGTCGTCAACATAAACGACCTTGCAAACGCCCTTAAGACGGTTGTTCTGCCAGGTGAGCAGATGCAGATAAGGATCATAAAGCCCGGCGAAGAATCACAGCAGGGAATCGGATACCTCGATGACGGAACAATGGTCGTTGTAGAAGATGCACGAAACAGGATCGGAGAACAGATTGTGCTGACAGTTACAAGCGCACTGCAAACTTCAGCAGGAAGAATGGTCTTCGGAAAATTCGAAAGAGCAATGGCACAAAAGACTAAGAACGGAAGAGGATAAAGCCAGGCTTTCGCAGGTGTGTGCATTTTTCTCAGAAAAAATAATATTTTCTGATCTAAGCAGCTTCTTTGTAAACGATGCTCAATTTGATCTTATAATCGTTTCCCCCGGCACTTAGGGCGATTATTTTTGTTCCTTTTCCACAAGTCGGCCGAACGCTTGAGCCTACCACGACGATGGGAACAGAGATGTCGATATCGCCTATTTTCGGGGCCAAACGCGATTTAAATCCGCCAAGAACAAGGTTTATTATCTCGCCAAGCGCATCTTTGGCGTCCGAATCGCCTACTTCTTCGGATTCTTCCATTTCAAGCATGCTTCGAGTGATTTTTTTGATGCTTTCGATGTCCGATTGCAACAGCAGGGCCCCTTCCAGAGGGCCCATAAATGTTATAGATCCTGAAAAAGAGATGCCCTGATCTATCTGTGCAGGGGTCTCGGATTTCGAAACTGGAAGCATAACCATCGTTTTAAACGCTTCGACCGTGCTTTCCCACAGGCTGGTTTTTAAGATCGCTTCATCTATCATAAAGTTAAAAACCCTTAAGACTGAACTCCTTACAGTATTTTTATCGTCAATTAAGCAGTGTTGCATTAGTACCAAAAAGGGCCTTTTTGATTTCAGAAGCGAGAATAATTATCTTGTAAAGAGTTTGGAACGGTGGTAGAATCAGCGTTTTCGGGGCGTGGCGCAGTTTGGCTAGCGCGCATGACTGGGGGTCATGAGGTCGCAGGTTCAAGTCCTGTCGCCCCGATTATACACCTCTTGCAAGCAAATAGCTTGCAGGGGGTTTTTCTTTTCCCTATTATCCGCAATTCCTCGGCTTGTCTTATGCTAGTCTTTTTCGGGAATCGGTCATACATTTTTCAGATGCAGGTTTGAGTTTCTTCGGGCTGCATAAAAATGACCGAAATAACAGAATAGTAGTAGATATGGGTAGAGAAAGTCGCATAACAGGGATGCACAAAAAAAGCCAGATCCCATTACATAGCAGAACCTGGCTTCGGAGGAGGGTGATGAAAAGCTAAAATATAATACCGTCCAAAAATTGCCATCACCAGCCTTAATAGTTATCGTAAATATTCTTGCCAAACTTTAATACAATTCCCCAAATAATAACTTTTTTAGAAAACGCGTCAAAGGAAAATTTGCAAAAAGGCCAAAATATTTTTTTTAACCTTTAGAAACCCCGCCATTATGCATATCATTACGCTTGATAATAATCGTTTGTTCGGGTATATTAGGTAATTAAATTAGGGACTTATAGGACGCAAACGTATGCCGGCTAAAACAACAATATCAGATCTGATAGAGGCAAAACAAGCCGCTGGAAAGATCGCTGCGATAAGCTGCTACGACTATACAACCGCAAAGCTCGTAGCCGCCTCAGGCATGGAGATGATCCTCGTCGGGGACTCGGCTGCGCAGCTTATGCTCGGCCACGACTCCACTCTGCCTGCGACAATGGATTTCATGGTTGCCATCACCGCCGCCGTAAGACGTGCCGCACCCGATGTATGTCTCGTCGCCGACATGCCGTTTCTTTCCTACCAGCTGACGGTTCCCCAGGCAGTCGCCAACGCGGGCCGATTCGTCACCGAGGCATCCGCCGACATCATAAAGATCGAGGTCACCCGCCCATACATCGATGTCGTAAAAGCCGTTAGCAACGCTGGTATGGCTGTTATGGGCCATATTGGCATAAGGCCGCAAAGCATCGGAAAGCTCGGAAAATTCAAAGCAGAAGGAACAACCGCACAGATGGCATTCGAGCTTATAAGGCTTGCAGACGATTGTATTGAAGCCGGCGCTTCGACGCTCCTGCTCGAAGGCGTCGCAAGAGAAGTTGCAAAGATCATTACCGATCGCGTCAAAGTTCCCGTCATCAGTTGCGGATCGGGACCGGATTGCGACGGGCAAATTCTCGTAGCTCCTGACGTACTCGGGCTTCTCACAGATCACAAAGCGCCAAAGTTCGCAAAGAGTTTCACGCAGCTCGCACCCCAGGTCACAGAAGCTTTTGCAGAATACGTTAAGCAGGTTCGTTCCGGGAAATTCCCGGAAGATACCCACTGTTTTCACATCAAATCGGGCCAGCTTGAAGATCTTACAGATGCCTTAAAAACCATCGAGTAGCACACGCCGGCAAGCCCCGTCAGATCCACCTGTTTTCCGCTGCTTGTGACCCCGGTTACTAACAGCCAAATGTGATTTTATCACCATCGCAGCCTCAAGAGCCTGCTTTGCTTAGAAAACTAATCAACCAGGAAGTTATTTGCCTAAAGGCAGTTTTTATTAGCGTCTTTGACCAAATTGGGCTAAAATGTCTTTCATCAGGAATTTGATTTTGGGACCAAAAAAATATGCCGGAATTTCAACCAAACTCAGCATCAGCATCAGCGCCCGCGGTAAGGCCCGTTTTGCTCGTCGATCGCGATACATTCAGGTCATTTGCAGATCCGCTAAAGCATCTGCTCATGGGCCTTGCGGAAGAATCAATGCCATCGGCCCTTGTCTGCCCAGCCGACTCGGTTACGAGCCCGGTGATATGCCCATCTGTAGAGCTAATGAGGCACCCAATGTTCAACATACCGCTCCTATGGATACAAAACAGAAAGTTCCTTTATGACAGGCTCGCAAAATTCAGCCCGACAATACTGCACTGCCTTTGCGATTCGAAGTTAAAGCTGACAAAACAGATCGCACAGCAGTTCTCGATTCCGTACGTCGCAAGTTTCAATACTGAAATGGGTTTCTTCAAACATCCCGTATCCTTCGATCATTGCGGAGCGATGATAGCATCTTCACAAGCCATCGCCGAGCATCTGGACGACAGGTACAAGAATATGAACGAACGCATCGAACAGATCAACGTCGGCATTTTCGTTGACGATAAGTGTGCCTGTTTTTCGGTACCGGATAGAATTACCAGCCTGATAACCGTTAAGGCCCTTGACTCCGTGACCCATTACGAACCGCTGCTAAGCGCTATCCGCCATCTTGCCATAGACGGTTACGAATTCGTTTATGCTATCATCGGTGAAGGCCCCGCAGAAAGAAACATACACGGACTGATAAAAGCACTCGGCCTAAACCAGGTCGTAACCGTCATACCTCACATCGATCCGATCGAAGCTGTTTTTTCAAGCGCAGATATTTATATCGATCCCTTCACGTCAAAAAAATTCAACACATATCTGCTCGAAGCAATAGGTGCCGGCATGGCAATCGCTGCATCACAGGACACCATAGAGGACATTCTGGTAGAGGATCAAACCGCCGTACTTTTCGATAGAACAGACGAGCTGGCGATCTACACCACGCTGCAAAAGCTTCTGGACAAAAAAGAATTTGCAAAACAGATCGCACAACGAGCGCAACGGCAACTGGCAAGGGGACACTCCGTAAGCATAATGGTAGAGACATTCATAGACATCTACAAAAAAACTCAAAAGTGGTACACAATAAACAAACAGATAATAGAAGAATAACCGCAGGGTGTGCTTTCCTGCCCTGAGCTTGTTGTAAATACTGAGCTTGTCGAAGTGTCGAAGCGAGCACACGCCGAAGCTAGGACCGCTTCTCGACTCCGTCCCAGACTTCTGTCTGCCACCGGTCCAATAGCTCAACCATCCTGGCTGTAACTGCTTTTTCGGTTGCCGCAAGATCGTTCTTTTCCGCAAGGTCACTGGCAAGATCGAACAAATGCGTCTTATTCTTTTGAACAACCAGTTTCCACTTACCCTGACGTACTGCCTTTTGATCTCGATGCTGCCAGAACAATGTCCGTTGTCCAAGTTTTGCGTTTTTCAGCATTACGCTGCTAACATCTATTCCATCCGGCGGTGCTTGCTTTGGCACTTTCGCCCCAGCCATCGCCGCCATCGTCGGCAGCAGATCCATCCCCATGATAGTTTCGCCGCTTTCACTGCCCGCCTTGATCTTACCAGGCCAATAAGCGATCGCCGGCACCCTGTGGCCGCCTTCCCAGAGCGATCCTTTTTTCCCTCGCAGCCCGCCGGCTGAACCAACCCATCTTCCCCCAGCAGGTCCGTTGTCCGAGCAGAAAAATATCAAAGTCTTCTTTTCGATCCCCATCTGTCTGACTTTTTCAATGATCTTCCCGACCCCTGCGTCCATCGCCTCGATCATTTCTTTATACGCCGCTTTCTTGTCTGTCCTGCCCTTAAAAGCGTGAACGTCCCCGACCTCCCGCTCCGGCCCGTCATCGGGCCCTTGATAAGGATAGTGCGGCGCCTCATGCGCAAGATAAAGACAGAAAGCCTCCCCGCGATGTTTCTCGATAAACCTCTCACCGTATTTTGTTATCAGATCCGTCGTATATCCATTTTCATCTTCAAGCTTTTCACCTTTCCACCAGTCCGCATATCCCTCCTGGTCGATATGCGATTGGTAATCGACATTGCCGCTTACAAACCCCGCGAACTCGTCGAATCCCTGCTTGATCGGGTTAAACTCAACCGGATATCCAACATGCCATTTACCGAACAATCCTGTTGCGTAATCCTTTTGCTTTAGCACTTCGGCAAACGTTATTTCGCTAAGCGGCATACCGGTATGGCGATGTTTCTTAGCGGTTACCACGCCGTTTATCCCGCATCGCTGCTGATACCGACCCGTTAGCAGCGCTGCCCGCGTCGGGCTGCAAACCGCACCGTTAGAGTGATAATCCGTAAGCCTCATCCCGCCGGCTGCGAGCGCATCGATATTAGGAGTCCGTATCTTCGTATTACCATAACACCCGAGGTCCCCATACCCAAGATCGTCAGCCATGATAATAATAAAGTTAGGCTTGTCATTCGCACCGAACCACTTAGCTGAGCTATTGCATCCCCCCATCAGCAGCATGCCGACACCAGCCCCAACACCTTTAACAAACCTGCGCCTACTTATCGTATTATTCATATCTAGCGATCTTTCCGTTAAAGCGTAAATTGCCTATTATAATGGCTCCCGGAGCAGCAAAAGCGTGGCTTAGTAAGGCTTATTTACAAACAGCCACCCAAGCGGCTACTGCACTTCCAAGTGCTATTAATGTTGCTATTAAAGCTATAACAAAGTTTCTGGTTGCGGTTTTGCACATTTCAATCATTGACGCTGTTTGTAGGGCATAGTGACAATTATCTATAAGCTCACTGACAGTAAAATCGTCTCCTCTTTTATGTTCCTTATGTTGGGATGCGCCTATTTCTTTCCTCAAGATATGCAACTCTTTTTTCTGTTTCTGTAAGTCAGACATATTGACAATTTCAATTAGTCTTTCTCTTGCTTCCTCTATTTTCTTGTGACTCATTTTTCCCCTTTATAGCTTATCTTTTTGAGATAACAAAACGGTGTCAGGAACCTTTTTGCCCATACGGAAAATATAATTAGCTTTTCTCTGTGTTCTCGGTGTCCTCTGTGGCCAAAAATATCCTTTTATCCTGCGTAGCAGGAATAATTTGTGCCTATTCGTGTAATTCGTGGCTAAAAATATTCTCCGAACGAACTATAGCAGCCCATAGTCGCCAAGTATTTTTTCAAGCTTTGCCTTTTTGCTTTCTTCAAGCTCCGTCATCGGCAGCCGTACCTCATCGGACGACATATCAAGCATCGCCATCGCCGCCTTGATTGGTATCGGATTCGTTGACATGGAAAGCAGGTTTCCGGACAGTTCCAGAAGCTTATAGTGCCACTTCCTCGCCGCCTGGAAGTCGCCTTCAAGGATAAGGTCCGTCATCGCCTTAACGTCGGCAGGAACAATATTCGCCACCACGCTGATAACACCCTTACCGCCGATCGATGCCAGCGGAAGCGTCAGCGAATCGTCACCGGACAGTATCGTAAGATCGCACAGCAGCCTTATCTGGCTCGCCTGGTCAAGGCTCCCGGTCGCCTCTTTGATCGCTACGATGTTTTCCAGTTCTGACAGTCTTGCCACTGTTTCAGGCGCCATGCCGCTGCCGCCGCACCTGCCCGGTATATTGTAAAGCACTATCGGCAGGTCAACTTCCTCTGCCACCGCTTTAAAGTGCTGATAAAATCCTTCCTGCGTAGGCTTATTGTAGTACGGGCCAACCTGCAGCGTCGCATCGGCGCCGATCTTTTTTGCAAACGCGCTAAGTTCGATAGCCTCTGCTGTGCTGTTCGACCCGGCACCGGCGATGACCGGTATTTTACCTCTTACAGCTTTTACCACTCGCTCGATAACTTTTTTATGCTCCTCATGGCTCAGCGTCGGAGATTCACCCGTCGTCCCAACCGGAACGATACCGTCGGTCCCACTATCAAGATGAAACTGCACAAGCTCATCGATCGTTTTATAATCCACTTTCCCCTCATGGAAGGGCGTTATCAAAGCTACCAGTGATCCGCTATACATTTCGTTTCTCCAAAATTAAAAACCCGCACTTTCGATAAGTCCTATCATTTCTTCGGTTGCTTCGCGCATCCCGACAAGCACTGCTCGCGATACGATGCTGTGCCCGATATTAAACTCGCAAATCCCCTCGATCGCCGCTACCGGGCTAATGTTGCGATACGTCAAGCCATGCCCCGCATGAACCACCAATCCGCTTGCCATCGCAACATCGCGTCCGTCACGCAGTTCGTTAAGCCGTCTCTCGATCGCCTTGTCCGTCCGGGCGTTTGCATACATTCCCGTATGCAGTTCCACTGCGTCGCACCCGGCGTCCGTCGAGGCGATTATCTGCTCGGCATCCGGCGTAATAAAGGTACTGACCAGTATACCTTTTTTATGCAGGCGTTTTACGACTGACGCCAATCTCTTTTGATGCTTTACGCAGTCAAGTCCCCCCTCGGTCGTAAGTTCGGCACGTTTTTCCGGTACCAGCGTCACCTGATCGGGGTGAAGTTTCTCGGCTATCTTAACGATAGGCTCAGCCATACACATCTCAAGGTTAAGCTTGCTGGCGACCGTTTCCTTTAGAACCATCACGTCGCGATCGCAGATATGCCGCCGGTCCTGACGCAGATGCACCGTTATCCCGTTGGCGCCTGCCAGTTCACACTGGACCGCTGCCCAAACCGGGTCCGGCTCATCGGTCCGCCGTGCCTGTCGGATCGTCGCAACATGATCGATATTTACATTCAGTAATCCCATAGATGCTCCTTTTTCGTATAAAAGCAGATTATATCATTTCAATCGCTTCCATCAAGCAAATTAACTTGCCATTTCCGCGATCTTTGCGTACATTGTATTTGTGGATACGAACGGGACTACAGCTTTAATAACAGGCGCCACGGGCCGATTAGGTTCTGCCATCGCCACCGCCCTCGCTGGTGCCGGCTGTGACTGCATCTGCCACTACCACAGCAATGAAGCTTATGCCGACCAGCTCGTAAAAAAATTAGATGCTCTGGGCCATAACGCCATCGCCGTAAGAGCCGACCTTACCGATCCAACCGAGTTACCCCTGCTCTTCGAAACTGATTTAGGACAGCCCCGGATACTTATTAATTCCGCCGCCGTCTTTTCAAAACAGCCGCTATCCGAAGTGACCTTCGAAAACGCTATCGGCATTTTATCAATGAACCTTACCGCACCGATCATGCTTAGCAAACTCTTCGCCGCAAATCTCCCAAAACCAAACGAAGGCGAAGTGGTCGGGAAAATAATCAACATCACTGACGTCGGTGCCCAAAGACCATGGGCAAACTACACAGTTTATTGTGCGTCAAAAGCAGGACTCACAGCCGCTACAAAGTCGATAGCCAAGGAACTGGCCCCCAATATTTGTGTTAACGCCATCGCCCCCGGCATAATAACCTGGCCAAAAGATTTCCCGGACGACCAGAAACCAAGACAGGTTAACTTCGTCCCCCTGAAAAGACCCGGCACCCCCGAAGAAGTAACTTCAGCAATTCTGTTCTTGATAGACAACGACTACACAACGGGCCAGACAATAAACATCGACGGCGGAAGAAGCATTTAAAAAACGTATGATGGCAAAAAACCCTAATTCGGCGTTAGCCGAAATCTGTTTAGATCATTAGCATTTTGAATTTAGGATTTGTTTAGAGTTTAGATATTAGGATTTAGTATTTATTGAAATCTGTGTAATCCGCGAAATCCGCGGTTTCTTTTAGTTTCTTTTCTGTAATCTGTCCTCTGTCTTTTTTTTCTTCTCGCTTTTCTTCTCAGCCTTAGGTTTGTCTTTTTTCTTCTCGGTCTCTTTAGGTTTGGTTTCCGCCTTGCTCTTTGCGTCCGTATAGCTCTTCGACCGGTAGTCCGTCTCGTAGAATCCCGCTCCTTTAAAGATGACCCCTGCCCCTGCCCCGATCAGCCGTTGCAGTTTCATTTTCTTACACTTCGGGCACTTTTTTGACGGACCGGCTGTTATCGATTGGAATTTTTCGAACGCATGTCCGCACCCGCTGCACAGATAATCATACGTTGGCATTACTCGTCACCCTCGTCTGTTTTTTCTTCTGGCGTTTCTTCCTCAGCCTCTTGCTCAGGCTCTTCCTTCACCGGCCACTTATTAACGATCACCTTGCATGGTCGCAGCACCTGATCGTTGATCATATACCCGTCCTGAAAAACTTCCAGCACCGTATTGTCCGGCTTATCCTCCTCGGCTCGCATCTGCATCGCTTCATGCTTCGACGGATCGAACTGTGCACCTTCTGCTTCGATCTTTTCGACGCCATGTGCCTTTAGCCCGTCAAGCATATGCTCGAACACAAGCTTTACGCCCTTTATGATCTCGTCGATCGCCTCTTGTCCCTCGACCTTTTCGACCCCTGCCAGCGCATGCGACATATTATCCAAACCCGGCAGGAGCGACCGAATAATGGACTTACGTTCATAGTCTATCGACTCGGCTATCTGCCTCGGCATCCGTTTCTGATAGTTCGCATAGTCGGCACCTATCCGCATAAGCTTTTCGGTAAGCTCGATCTTTTCAACCTCAAGGGCCGCTATAAGCTTCTGCTCGTCAGTCAGCTTAGGCTCTTTTTCTTTCTTGTCTTTTTTGTCTTTAGTCATTCTTCAATCAGCATCGCCGCAGGCGATACCACAACTCCGAACTATGAACTCCGAACCATGAACTAAATTAATCCGGCTATACCGGATTAATTTCCAAATTGTTTTTTTAACTTCTCAAAAAAGTTCTTGCTCTCCGGCATGTGTTTTTTGTCTTCAACCTCCGCAAGCGCCCGTATCAGTTTTTCCTGTTGCTGCGAAAGTTTTCGCGGAACCTCTATATGCACCTGCACCAGCTCATCGCCTTTTCGTCCCGACCGCAGGTCCTT
>SDBV01003560.1_pt1 | contig 22897 bp, 17 predicted proteins | sample 2277081 | NCBI WGS metagenome assembly SDBV01 (sample SAMN10402039, study PRJNA504765) | marine sediment metagenome | isolation source: marine sediment core GS10_PC15, 223 cmbsf | place: Arctic Ocean: Southern Knipovich Ridge | collected 2010 | reverse complement strand
TATTTTTTTATTCAAAACCACAACAATAGCGAGTTATTGTGAGGATTTTGGAGGATAAAATATTTCAAAGATGTGGTATAATTATACATCATAAATGTAATTTATTTTTGAGCAGACCCTTAGCTACCATAGTTCAAAATCGGATGAATAATGATTTATTCATTTGACTTCAACATCACAGAAAATATACGATAGATTTAACAAAAATTGTGCTCGTCCAACTTAATGAATTCAAAATTATGCCGGCAATGACGAACATTTAAAAATACAGTATGGGGGACGATTTTAAACACATCCAGGATTCCTTATGACTCATAAAAAGTCGATTTAATAACATGCGACACCACATTAAACACATGCGGAATTATTGTAACAACATGGGTGGGCATTTTAACAACATGCAAGGTCATTTTAACAAGATGCACATGCGTTTTAACAAGATGTCAACACATCTTAACAACATGCAAGCCCATTTTAACAAGATACCAAGTCATTTTAACGAAATGTCCGATCCATTTAACAAGATGCCCACGCATTTTGATAGCACGCACAGTCATTTTAATGACATGAAAACACATCTCATGCGAAGGATATAATTTCAGCGAACAAGCTTTGGAAACTATTGAGGAATGGATGGAAGCTGTAAAAGATATATCGTTGGGTAGTGCTCCTGGAAAAAGCCAAAAAAATGAAATCAGATGGACGGGAAAAAGAGTGGATCGAATCAAAATTATTTATGCGGCATATCATAGCAAACAAATCAATGATGGAACAGTATCCATCACTGAAATTTGCTTAGGAGTCCTTGAGTTTTTTAGTGAAAAATTTCCTGAGAAGGATAATACATTGAGCAGCGTTATATCCAGCGCAAAAAAGAATGGTCATACACACTTTAAGTTCCTTGAGTCATTAAAAATTGGTTTTTGAAGATATTTATCAAATTTAACATCGATGAAAGGCGAAAAAATCGAATACTCTGAGGCTTACACTTAGCCTCAGAGTTTAAGAAAGTAGATTTTTTTCTTTTCCAATTTCGGCATTTTTCATTTATCAGTTTACAAATTCAAAACTTTGTTTATGATATTTAACCTTTGCATGTATAGTTATATACTAATTATCCCTAAGGAATACTTCCTGAAATACGTGACAAGAAAATAATTTTCATGATTTCATAACATGAAATTGAAGGGATATAATGTGATAGGAAAATTAATTGTGATATCAGCACCAACCATCTCCTCACTAATCCCTTGGCATGCCTCTTCAGCAAAGAGCTTATCAACACTCAGTTAGTGCATTTTGCAATAGTGGTCATACTTATGAGCAATTTAAAGGTGTGTTTTCACCAGTTTAATTATATTTTAAATGATTAATTATCGTATTTTAAGAGAATGAAAACAAGCAAAACGTTTGCCATAACAGATTCCCTCATGAAAAAAATAAGCCAGAAATTAGTATTCCTCTTACTTGTTTGTTGCACTGTCAATATTTCATTTTCACAGAAACAAATTGAAGCCGGAGACCCCCCTAACCCTACTGACATACCAGGATTTTTCAAATCAAAATTATCAGATATAGAACATGAGGTGAACAATATCAAGCTCGGTGAAGTCTCTACCATCGCCACATCACCTGGAGGCTTGCCTGTGTATGCTATTCATTATGGTGAAAAAGATAATTTTAATTCACGGGCAAACTATAACTCGGCAGTTGCCGCGCGAAATCCAGCTTATTATGCAAAAAAAACCACTACCAACAAACCGGTAGTTTTATTTGTCGGCCCGGTTCACGGTCAGGAAGTGGAAGGAATTGTGGGACTGGTAAACTTGATACATATTGCCGAAACAGGTAGGGATTATCGAGGGATAGAATGGACTTTACTTAAAAATAAAATGGAAAAATGCCGGACTATTATTATTCCCAATGCAAATCCGGACGGACGAAAAAGATGCCCTTATGATAGCTTTGTAGGAATTCCAACAAAAATAATGACTAAGTATGGTCAGGGTACGCGAAAGGATGGAACTTCGTGGGGCTGGCCTCAGGCCAAATCGATACATCCAATGAAGGGGAATGTTGGAATTTTGGGCGCCTACTTCAATGACGACGGGATCAATGTGATGCAGGATGAATATTTTTCTCCTATGGCAAAAGAAACCAAAGCTATTTTAGAAATTGCAAGATCAGAGGCTCCTGACGTTACTGTTTCACTACATTCACATGAAAACAAACCGGTGATATTGCAACCTGCTTATGTCGCTATGTTCATGAAAAGCAGGGTCAAGGAACTTGCGTTAACCCTGAACCAACGCTATAAAAAAGAAGAGCTAGCTTTCTGGCCGGCGGATTGGTTTTGGACACCTGAACCAGAAGATAATGATTTTCCACCAAAAACTACATTTAACCTTATTAGCGCCTTACATCATATTTCAGGAACAATGGCTTTTACATTCGAATGCAGCCACGGTTCTGTATCTGACGATAGACCAGATCCAATTGTTAGTTATGATGATATATTAACTATCCAATTGACCTTATATGACGAAATGTTTGATTACATATTAAAAAATCGCTTAACCTGGGAATAATGAGGTATGGCCTCTTTATTAGAGCTTTAAAATTTTACATTAGCCCGGTATTTGCCCAAATAATTCAGGGAATAATTATTGAAGCTTCAGAGTGCTGAAAGACAAATCCGCTTGCCCTGCGTGCTATGCGTTTTATATAAAATTGAAATAAAAATTTAGTTTAGGGCATTTATTGTTCTTTTGCATCAATCTGGCGCCTTGAATCTTTTCTTTATATTTCCTATCGTTCGAAAAATGGTATCAATTTTAGAATCTTCCGTTTTATCATCCATATTGATGCAGCAAACTCCAGTCAAATAAGGATTGCCCGAATCTTCCACCAGCCGGGTAATCGTTTCTTCCAACTCGCTGTCGGTGCAATCGTTGATTGTTACAGGGTCTAAACGGATATTTAAAAATGTATTGGGTAAATGCTTTCTCAATATTTTTACATCTCCACCCCAACCCACGTCCAGAAAATCTAATGCCGGCAATTTTGCAAACGATTCAGCATATCTGTGCGGATCGTTTCCACAATAATGTATGCCGTATGGGCGATTTTTTTCTGCCCATTTCATATCGTATTTCATCAAATATCGTTCATAATCCTCACTGCTAATCATGGTATGAGAGCACTGTGAATGCAACAATAATGGCTTTTCGTAAAAACGGGCCACCCTGTTGACCGATATCGAAGTGGTTTTTGTCTCGCTCTCCACATAAGTGACAAATTTGGATATCACACCGTAAATATCATCGAATAGGGCTTGCACTTTTTCACCTTCCATGGCCATATCGAGAAATAGCTGTTGTCCACGAATATCTAAAGCAATATTGAGTATTCCTCCCCAGTTCACATCACCGATGAGATACCCGTATTTCACTTGCAAAGCATCGCATAATGCCTCAAAATCTTTGTATGCTTTGGTTTTAAATGCCCCTTCAATGTCAACCTTTAAATCCTCCCGGTTATCACAATTTACTGTAGGTGGGTGATCCTCTGAATATTCAACTTTGCAGCCCATTATTTCAGAAAGGAAATAACCTGCTGCCAGATGTACAGCGCCAATTTCGGGGCGTACAGTATCTTTATCAGTCCCAAGACCATACCTTCCCCATCTTTCGTAGAGGGTTTTCTCCATTTTCTGCTCGCTTTCAACCCTTTTTAAAGGATGAAAGAAAAAATCACGGTCAAAAGTAATGCCCGTATTCTTGTTCCACCATTCGGGGGCTAAGATTATATCAACCGGCAGGTTCCTGCTTGCTTTCATTAACTTTTTAAGAAAAAATCAATATTAACTGATTATTCTGGTATTTCCACCCCTTTCTAAATTGATGTCCATGTTAGGTTTATTAGTCTTCCAGGACCCCGCTGTAAAATCAGGCGCCTTAATCGAGTTGGAATTGTTCCTCACCGACCAATCACTCAATGGTACAATAGCGCTCCATGAGGCCGCATCATACACATCCTGATCAAGCGGTAGCCCATTGTGCAGGCAATCAATTAAATGCCAATCAATCATTAAGTCAGAACCGCCATGTCCGCTTTGTTTCGCCAACTCACCCATTTTGTGAAATATCTTAGGAGTATATTTCTTCTTAATTTTCTCGTATTCTTCCGCTGTTACCCAACTATGATCTCCTTTTGATATTCGCGGTGGTTGGGGATCATACAATGCCGCACCTTTTGTTCCATATAATCCATGAATCATGTTGTGCGGAGAAGGAGTTGTTGCATCGTGCTGCAAAACGATGGTGCGCCCTTGTGTGGTTTTAATCACACTTGTATTCATGTTTCCACGATAATCCTTATCCGTAAATTCTTTAAAAAAACCATCGGTTTCAGCCAATTCTTTCGCTTTTGCAGCCATCATGAAATCCCTGCTTTCTACCGACACCAGGAACTCAAATTTATCACCTCTGTTAATGTCCATCATTTGTGCAATTGGTCCTAATCCATGAGTTGGATAAATATTCCCTTTTCGTGATGCATACTGACGCAACCACCACATGTTCCAATACATGTTTTTATTGAAGTTGTTCTTCATTTTGCTTGTATTGTAAGCACAATCTCCATGAACCACTTCACCGAAGAATCCTTGCCTGGCCATGTTGAGCATTAACAATTGAAACGGCATATAGGAATAGTTTTCCATCATCATACAATGCTTGCGCGTGCGCTCGGCAGTTTCCACCAGCTGCCAGCACTCTTCAATGGTACCGGCAGCAGGAACTTCCGATGCTACATGTTTACCGTGCTCCATCGCATAAACAGCCATTTCAGCATGCATATACCAGGGTGTGGTAACAATTACCAGGTCAATATCATCTCGCTGACAAAGATTTTTCCACTCCTCTTTTGATCCCGCATAAAGTTCCGGATTATGGTCTGTATTTTTCAGTTGTTTTTTAGCTTTTGTGGCTTTCTCAGGGCGAAGGTCACACAAGGCTTTTATTTCAACCCCTTCAATTCCGCTCATGGTTTTCATGTGTGAAGGGCCACGTTGCCCCAATCCTATAATCCCAATCCGTACATTCTCAATTTTAGGCGCTGCATACCCTGACATATTAAAATGCTGAACCCGCGAATCTTCATACAAGCTATTTTTTTGAGGAAGCATAGCATCAACAGGGCTACTTGGCCCCGATGCAAAGCTATCCAAACTGCTTCCAGCTATGCCAATTCCTGTTAGGCCAGCTAGTTTTATGAAATCTCTCCGTTTACTCTTTATGCTCATGTAGATTTATTTTGTAATATTGAGCGCTCCAAAAAATTTAGTTCAGCCACGAATGCACGAATATAGAATTGCAATGACCTGATTGTCTATTATATATAATTCTTAAAAATTCACGAATTCACGAAAACCTTGTTTTCGGAGTGGACTCAACATTCTGTTTAAATAACGATTTTTTTTTAATGCTTTGACTTTGTGTTCAAATATATCTTAATCCTTTTTCAAAAAGCAACATTATATAATACAATATGAAGATTATCAGAAATTATTAATACCTATTTAAAGATTTCAACTATGAGTTCATGCATACGGAAATACGGCCATTGTATATGACCATGAATCCAAAATTTATGTTTGAAGCAATCAATCATTTAAGCAGTCATTAATCTTTAGTATATTGAAATTATTTGATTGCGATATACGTTTGTTGGGTATGTTATAAAATAAAATACTTGCTTATTTTGTGTTGCATCACTTCTTTTTTATATTGTAATCGTTCATTTAAAACCTTATGTTATGGAGAAAACAGATATTGCAAACAGAGTTAAAAATGTGGTTGGTGAAGTACTGAAAATTGATCCTTCTGAAATAGCTAATGAAGCCAATTTTATTTTTGATCTGGGCGCCAACTCCATGCAAAGCCTTCTATTAATAGGCGCTTTCGAAGAGGAATTCAATATTGAAATGGACGAAGACAAAGCGCTCGAAATTCAAAATATTGCTGATGCAACAAACTTCATAGGTGGATATATGTAATTAGCTGTCAGTCGATTTTTGAGGGCCGGATACTTATCGCATGAGTTATCATTGATATGTCTCTATCTTATTACGTGTGACTCTTTTTTTTTCTAAATACTCCTTTTTATGAAAAACAGATCAAAACTACATCACAGAAATCTCGAAAAAATATTTTATCCCGATTCAATAGCAATTGTTGGCGCTACTAAAATGAAAGGCACCGTACCATACGATATTCTAATGAGTATCCTTAATGCCAATTTCAATGGTGTGGTATTCCCTGTAAGTCCGAGGGAGAAGTTCATAGCTGGCGTTAAATCCTATAAATATGTAATCGACATTGAAGACCATGTGGATATGGCAATATTGGTATTCCCAAGTACTGTATGCCATTTAGCATTGGAACAATGCGGACAAAAAGGGATTAAGGCCGTCATCATTATCTCTGCCGGTTTTAGAGAAATCGGAGGAGCCGGCATTGAGCGGGAGGAGCAAATCAAGGCAATTGCTAAGAAATATGACATGTCCTTTATTGGTCCTAATTGCCTTGGAGTAATTAACACTGATCCCAGATCGCATCTGAATGCCTCATTTGCACGCAAGATGCCAGAAGAAGGACCTATTGGCTTTTTGTCACAAAGTGGCGCCTTATGTACGGCTGTTTTGGATTATGCACGCGCCAAACATATTGGATTTTCTAAATTCATTAGTTTTGGAAATAAAGCCGATATTAGTGAAATAGACCTTTTGTTTTACCTCATGGAAGATGAAAAAACAAAGGTTATACTACTTTACCTCGAAGAAGTTAGTGATGGTCGCGCGCTTATGGAAGCCGCGCGAGAGGTTATCGCGACAAGTGGAAAACCCATTCTAATAATTAAATCAGGCCGGACTGAAGAGGGCGCTGCCGCAGCGGCTTCCCACACAGGATCATTGGCCGGTGGCGACGAGATTTGTGATGCAGCTTTTGAGCAGGCAGGAATCATCCGCTGCAGCAACATTGTTGAGATGTTCAACCGGGCTATTGCCTTTGCCTATCAACCGGCGCCTAAAAGCGATAAGGTAGCCATTATTACCAATGCCGGCGGCCCAGGAGTGTTAACAACGGATGCAGTGATTCATAATGGATTGCGTTTGGCTCAGTTTTCAGAAAAGACCGCAAAACATCTGAAACGCCACTTACCGTCTACAGCCAACAGGAAAAATCCCATTGATGTGATAGGAGACGCCCGGGCGGATCGTTACAATGTGGCCATGTCAGCAACTTTTGAGGATGATGATGTGGATGCGGTATTTGTCATTCTCACACCTCAATCAATGACTGAAATTGACCTGATTGCCCGTGAAGTAGCGAAAGTATCCAGCCATTACGAAAAGCCTGTATATGCGTCATTTATGGGTGAGGCCGATGTGCAGGAAGGTATAGATATATTACAACGCAATCGAATTCCACATTATCAAATTCCGGAATCCATAGCCGATGCACTTAGCTGCGTGGTTCGGTTTCATAATGGAATGAGTCAACTATCACCTGCTCCTGTCATTTTTAATGACGTGAATGCCGCAAAAGCAAAAATGATTTTAGACGAATCCGCTCAGCAAGGGCGTAACTTATTAACCGAAGATGACGCAGTTGAAGTGTTGAAAAACTTTGGGATTCCCACATTATCCATGCAGGTAGTTGCTTCAACTGAGGAAGCGATGGAAGCTGCCGACAAAATAGGTTATCCGGTGGTAATGAAAATAGTTTCTCAAGATATAGCTCATAAAACTGATGTAGGTGGAATTGTGCTCTCTATTCATTCATCAAATGACGCTGGCGAGGCATATTCTTCTATCATGCAAAATGTTAAAGAAAAAAGACCGAATGCCAACATAAAAGGTGTTCTGGTAGCGCCAATGATTGCAGGTGGTGAAGAAGTGATTCTGGGAATGAAGCGTGATCCCTCATTTGGCCCGGTACTAATGTTTGGAATGGGTGGTATCCTGGTGGAGGTTTACCGTGATGTAAGTTTCCGGGTGGCTCCGGTTTCACAGGAAGAAGCAACAAAAATGATAGAACAGATACAAGGGTATCCCTTGCTGACAGATTTCCGGGGAAGAAAAGCAAAAGATATCAAAATGTTGAAAGAATGCATCATGAGGCTCAGCCAGCTGGTCATGGAGTGCCCGCAGATAATGGAATTGGATATAAATCCACTCCTCGTATTAGAGGATGGCTGTTATGTGGCTGATGCTAAAATTATGGTATAATCATAATCTTGTCACTTTATATAAAGGTTCTGCCACGAATTTAATGAAAGATCATAAATAATGTCAGAAGTCGGAAGACCGGAGACCGAAGTTAAAACGAGTAAAAAGTCCAAAGTAGGATTAAGAAACCTTAGTAGTTGCTTATTCAAGAAGCCTCTTCTTCCGACTCCTGACTTCGATCTTCCCTGCCTTGCGGCAGGCGGGCGTCTCTTACAACAAAGGGTTCCATTAAAATAACAGAAAACCTATTTAAATATTCCCAAAAATAAAACACTTATGAAATTTCGAAATCTTAAGCCTGAAGAAATATACCTCCTTGAGAAGCAGGATTGCCGTGCTGATGATTGGATGACTATTGTTGTGAAAGAAGCTTTCAATCCTGATTTGATTTGGCATACTACTTTTGAAGGCAATAATACGCTGGGTATAATTAATAATCAGTCGGAAGATGATAAAAAGCAGGATGTAGGAATTTTTCATGCACGTATAATCAATTGCCAGATAGGTGATCAGGTGAGAATAGAACATGTGAAACGCCTGGAGAACTATGATATTGGTGACAATTGCATTCTGGAGGACATTGGCTCATTGTCTGTGATTGGTGAAACTACCTTTGGCAATGGTACGGAGCTTGAGGTACTAAATGAAGCTGGAGGAAGATCACTCCCAATTTACGATAAACTATCTGCCCAGGCGGCCTGGTTAATGGTGCAATGCCGGCACGATATTCAAATGATTTCTAAGTTGCAGGAGCTGATTGCATCCTATGTTGATACAAAAAGAAGCAGTAAGGGCGCAATTGGCCCCCATACAATTATTCGCCATTGCACGAGCATACAGAATGTAAATATCGGTGAAGGCGCTCAATTGTTCGGCGTGCAAAATCTTGAAAAGGGAACCATCTTATCAAATTTGAAAGCCGTTACAAAAATTGGGGACTCGGTAGCCGCCAGGCAATTTATTATTCAAGAGGGCTCACATGTTACAGAAGGAGCCATTCTGGATAAGTGTTTTGTAGGGCAATGCGTACAGATCGGGAAACAGTTTTCTGCGGAGAACTCCCTGTTTTTTGCCAATTCAGAGTGTTTTCACGGCGAAGCCTGCAGTGTCTTTGCAGGACCATATTCAGTAACTCATCATAAGTCATCCTTGCTGATAGCCGGGGAATACTCCTTTTTTAATGCGGGTAGCGGCACTAACCAAAGCAACCATATGTATAAGCTTGGGCCTATGCATCAGGGATCTGTACAAAGAGGGAGCAAAACCGGCTCATTCTCATATCTTCTCTGGCCATCAGTCGTAGGCCCCTACTCAGTAGTAATGGGCAAACATAGTAATAATTTTGACGCCGGTGATTTTCCTTTCTCTTACATTACTGAAGAGCGTGGGAAAAGTATGCTGACACCTGCAATGAACCTTTTTACCGTAGGCACCAAACGCGATATTCAGAAATGGCCTGCCCGGGACAAGCGAAAATCAATGGAGAAGTACGATAGCATTATTTTCGACCTCTATTCACCTTATATCATGAATAAGGTGATTAAAGCCATCGATCAATTGGATGAGTTTTACCGGAATACGCCAAAGGAGCAAGAGATGGTATTTGTGCAGGGACTTCACATTCATCGACTGATGCTAAAAACATGTCGTAAATATTACGATCTGGCGCTCCGTGTGTTTTTGGGTGAGGGAATGATGGTGTTACTCAAGCAATTGACAAACCCGTTTTCTATTTCAGACTTACATCATAAATCCAAAGAAATTGCTGAAACTGATAATTCCGAATGGCTCGATGCGGCCGGATTGTTTATGCCTGATTTCCAATTGGATGCGCTTATGCTGGATATTAGAAATGGAAATATTAATTCATTGCAACAGCTCCAGGATTATTTTACAAATCAAGTAAAACAGTACCAGGTTTACAAAGCCATTGCTTTTAAACAAATACTTAAAGAAAGAAGTGGTATCGATTTATCGCTTATTACTTCTCTGGAGATAAAGCAGATTATTGAAAATTGGCGATCGGCTCTCAATAAACTCAATAACATGATTTTGAAGGACGCCGAAAAAGAGTTTGCCGGTACCAGTCGTATGGGTTATGGTATTTCTTCCGATACATCCGTTCAGGACGCTGATTTTAACAACGTACACGGATTATTTGAAGAAAACGGATTTGTGTCAGCGCTTAAAACTGAAATTCAGATGGTGAACCAAAAGGCGGATGAGATTATCCAAATGGAGATAGCTGATTAGTATACGTGCGTTGTGTACCGTGAAAATCGGTGTTGAATGAAAAGTTGTTGAAATCGCGTATTTTTTTACAATATTCAGAAATAGATAAATTTCGACACAGATGAAAAAAAGTTACTGGTTCATATGCATTGGATTTATGGCGCTATCTTGCATAACATCGTGCGGTCAAAAAACACAAAAAGCAAACAGACCAAATATCCTGTACATTTTCACAGATGACCAGTCCATTCGCACGATAAGTTGCTATCCTCAGGCACAACCCTGGGCGCACACCCCAAATATTGATAAACTTGCAGAGGAGGGTGTAAAGTTTTCTTATTGTTATACCGGCGCTAAATGTGTCCCCTCAAGAGGAAATGCCCTGACCGGAAAACTTCAATTTAATTACACTAAAGAAACGAGTTACTGGCCGGTTGACTTCAGGAAACAGGGATATTACACCGGAATGATTGGCAAGTGGCATTGGAATCTCCCACGCCACAATGAAACCTGGGATTGGTCGGCTGTGTGGGAACATTATCTACCGGAAAATCATAGGAATTATTATTGGGATCAAAAATTACGCATCAATGGCGATACACTTTTACCTATTGGCTATAGTACAGATAGTTATACCGATCTGACCATTGATTTCATTCGCAACAGAGCTCGGGAGAAAGATCAACCCTGGTTTTTCTGGTTGTGTTATGGAGCGGTTCATGGCCCCTACACACCGGCAGATCGGCACCGGCAATTGTATTTGGATAAACCTGAAACCAAGGTGCCGGTAGATGTTTTTGGACCACGGCCAGACAAGCCGGAACACATGGTAAACATGTCGATGTGGAAAAAAGATAAAGAAACCGGTAAGCCCATATATGGCAAAAAATCGCTGGATAGCTGGGTAAAACAATACAATCAAACTGTCAAGGCAATCGATGAAGGTGTTGGAAGAATAATGGCAGCGCTGACCGAAACAGGTCAATTGGATAATACCATTGTGGTATTTACCTCCGACCAGGGATATGCCTGGGGACAACATGGCTACAAATTAAAGATTGGCCCTTACGATGCCACATTACTTGCCCCGCTGATTGTGGTTAATAAGCAAAAATTTCCGGCCGGTGAAATTTGCAATTATCCTGTCAATGGCACCGATCTTATTGCTACATTTCATTCAATAGGGAATGTTTTTCCTGAAACTAAATTAGATGGCAGAGATCTTTCGAAATTATTTATTAATCCAACTAAGAAAAATTGGGAATCCGAACCCATGATTCAGACCTACACCGGACAACTTTATGGAGACGAAGTGATAAGCAAAGAGCTAAAGGCTGCCTGGGAAACAGATGATTGGGACAAATTTATCTGCGATAAGAAAACAGGAACCCGCTCGTGGCTAATGTTAAGGCAAGGAAAGTATAAATACATCCGGTACATCTGGAAAGATTATATCGAAGAATTATATGATCTGGAGCAAGATCCTGACGAATTACACAACCTTGCGGTGAATAAAAACTACCACCAATTGGTAAGCGAACTTCGGGAAGTGACAGAAAAGTCCTTTAAAGAAAAAGGAGCCTCATTTATCGATTTGCTGCCAGAACCAGTAATGGTTGCGAATTGATTTGTTGATAGGATTTTCACAAATTGTAAAGAAAGCGCTGAACTAAACCGTTTGGCTTTATTTGGATCACAAATCCTTTATTATCATGGTTCGAACTTCTTTCGGAACATATCGAAGAGTTGGAATCAAGCTAATTTTGAATACCTTATTTGAGTCCACTCTGAAAAGTAAAATCCCCTAAATCCCCTAAAGGGGACTTTGCAGTGTTCGTTGATTTTCAACGACTTCCCCTTTAGGGGTTAGGGGTAAAATAGTTGAAAATCGATGAACTCGGACTTTTCGGAGTAGACTCTTATTTGTTTATTAAAATATCAATGAATAATAAATCTTAGATCCCACTGAAATCTACATCTTTAAACATTAGTGATGGCATTCTCCATGATGAGTTCTCATACACATCATTTCCCACTTCGACCAGGTTTGCCCAAAGTTTTGTCATGTTACCGGTGATATTCATTTCGGAAACGGGCTTCACAATCTTTCCTTTCTCAATCAGGAAGCCCTCAATTCCATACGAAAAGTCACCTGTTGCTCCATTGGTGTTTCCCCCGTTAAATCCGGTAATCAGGATTCCTTTTTCCATCAATGCCATCATCTCTTCCATGCTCCTTTTGCCTGGCTCAATAAGAAGGTTTGTCGTACTACCGGATGTAGGATCCATTTTCAGTTTCTTGCCATAATAGGTATCTATAAAATAGCTTTTCAATACCCCTTTTTCAAAAACTGTTCGCTTTTTTAAGGCAAGACCTTCTCCGTCAAACAATCGTGATCCACGACCAGATACAATAAACGGATCATCAATAAGTGTTAATTGATCGGATCCGATTTTTTCGCCCAGTTTGTCAACCAGAAAAGAATTTTTCTGCTGTATCGCTGAACCGTATAAAGCAGAAATGAGTGGACGCAGGCTCTGACTTGCCAACCTGTTTTCAAGAATCATAGGCATTTTATCAGAATCAATCTTTGTTTGACCGATTTTGTTAAGGGCGCGTTTTAATGCAATATCACCAATTCCTAAGGTCTTAAGCTTATCATACAAAATCGCACTTTCACCCCAGCTCGATTCCGGACGAGCATCCCCTCCCTTGACAGATACAGATGCATTAATTCCATAATAGGTATGTGCAGTATCCCCTTCGAATCCATTGCTTGTTACCATAACACTTCCTCTCATGCCATCGTAGTAACTGGCGCTTACTGATATGATCCGTTCGTCCTGCCCTAATACTTCTTTTTCTAATTTTAATGCCGCATCAATCTTTTCTTGTGGATCGACGGATAAAAAATCAGGATCGAAAGTACCGAGGTCTTTTCCCTTTCCTTTGTAATACAACGCGGGATCAGGCAAGGTGCGGTATTCATCCTCTGCAAGATATTTTGTTCCTGAAATAGCCTCCTCAATAAATCTGGATAGTTCATCTTTATTGTTTAGGCGGTTGGTGGAATGTGATGAGTACTTATGGTCAACATACAGATCAATGCGCAACTTACTTTGTGTAGATTGCTGCAGTTTATCAATTTTTTGCTCTCGCACCTCAACACTGCTATTCTGACTGTCGTAAATACTCGCTTTTACTTCTTGAGCGCCATTTTCATGGGCATGATTTACAGCCCATTTTGCCAATATATATTTTTCCTCTTTGGTCATGATATCTCCTTTACAATTATTCTTAAATAATTTTAACTTTAGATGGATTATGCATTTGTTCCGCCAACTGTTAATTTCTTTATCAGCACGGTAGGCAATCCCATTGTAACAGGAACCGATTGTCCATCTTTGCCACACGTCCACATTCCATTATCAGCCAGATAATCGTCTGCAGCCATCGAAATATCAGCCAGCGCCTTGGGCCCGTTTCCTATAATGTTTATATCTTTTATCGGCTGGGTAAGTTTTCCCTTCTCAATCAGGTAACCTGATTTCACAAAGAAGGTAAAATCACCGGCGCCAATTTTCACCTGTCCATTACTAAAGTTATCTACATACACCCCGTAATCTACATGCTCCAATATCTCATCACGGGAATGAGGTCCGGCTTCCATATAGGTGGATCGCATTCTTGGAATTGGGCTATGTCGGAATGACTCTCGCCTTCCATTACCGGTAGAATCAAGGCCATAATGCTGAGCGCTGATGCGATCGTGGAGGTAGCTGTTAAGCACCCCATCCTTAACGAGATAGGTTTTTTGAACCTTATTACCTTCGTCATCAATATTGATTGCACCTCTGTTGTTTTCAAGGGTACCATCATCGATGATGTTGATAAAATTTTCAGCCACTTTTTTTCCCAATTTATCGCTAAAAATAGATGTCCCTTTCCGGTTAAAATCGGCTTCAAATGTATGACCTATGGCTTCGTGGAGCAGTATTCCAGAACTTCCGGCACCCAATACAACGGGCATCTCCCCTGCTTTTGGCTTGGTAGCATCAAACAAGATATTTGTTTTCTCAATCACATCCTTGGCCAGCATATCCACCAGATCATCAGAAAGCCATTCAAATCCCTTTCGGTAAGAGCGACCGCTGAAACTCTGCTCAATTTGATCGCCACGCTGCATGACACAAACTGCACCAAAGTTAATAAGTGGTCTGTAATCGTAGGTCAGTGTTCCTTCTGAATTATAGAAAAGCATATAGCTCGATTCATCGTTTAAGAAGACATTCACTTTTATCACCTTTTCGTCCAGGGCAAACACCTTGTCATTCATCTTCTGTACATAAGGCACCTTGTCCTTTACAGGAACATTTTCCCATTTTTGTGAAATCTTATAATAATCCGAAGGCAGTTTCTCTTGCAATGCCCCGGTATTATATTCTGTATGATTATTAGCTATGTTGGCAGCCATGCGGGCCGCATTTCGCATTGATTCCGAATCGATAGTTTCAGAATAACTATATCCGGTCTGATCACCTTTCAATACACGTATGCCTACCCCATAATCGACATTGGAATAGGCCCGGTTTACTTTACCGTCTTGCAGCCCCAACGAGTTGCTTATTTTATGTTCAAAGAAGAGGTCGGCATAATGGCCTCCTTTCGACATCGCTTCGGAGATCACTGTTTGCATCAATTCGGCAGATACCTCAAAATGGTCCATATATGTTTTCACATCAGCAGAAGTTTGAATGTTCTGGCACGACTGCAATAATTTAGGCAGGACCATAGTTCCTGCAGCAGCAGCTGCACCTGATTTAATAAAATTACGCCTGTCCAGGTTCATCATGTTTGGATTAGTTGTTAAGAATGTGCTGAAAGTAATACCCTGATATTAATTTAGCAACCCTTGTCATTTATTTTTATTTGCGACAATACAACAATGGTTCTGATCATTTATAAATGGAAATCGGCCAATGCCAGACGGAGGCTGCGGCAAGTTAGCTTAATTCGGATCACAGGTCCTTTTTTATCGAGCTTCGACATGCCCTGTGGAACATGTCGAAGAATTGGAAATGATTGGGTATTGAATACGGATAGAATCCTGTTACTCCCTGTAGCAGGTTCTCTGAACCTGTGACGACTATGGATACAAGGACTCCGTCCGTGCGATTTAGCCAATACTTTCTATATGTTATTCAAATCAACCAGCAATTATCCCCTATGGGAATTCGTACTTGATCGCAAATTATGAATGATTGGGTATTGAATTACGGATAGAATCCCACTCATTATTTTCACAGGTTCTCAGAACCTGCGATTGTGAGGTTTCAACGATTCCCACAATGGGAGTGAAAAACAACAAACCCACCAAACCAACAAACTGCCGTCATTCTGACCTGACGAGAGGAAGGGAAAGAATCTGTTTGCTGTTTGCAATGATCTTGCTGATAACAGGCAGATCGCTTCGTGCCTCGCGATGACGGCTATAAACCTCCCCTGTCGCAGGTTCTCTGAACCTGCGATAGTGATCCGATAAGGGATATATCACTCCGGACATTGCTGTTTCATACCTATTGCCATGTCTTTACCCCAATTTGGCAAAAAATTAGCTGATGAATCTGTTTGTGGTTGATCAAGTAATTGCAATACCGAATCAAACATTGCACAAGGCTCTGAAGTATCCTCACCCATATAATTCGCCGATCCAAAATTAAACTGCGCGAGCATTAATACCGCACGGGGATTTTGCTTATTCATTTCATATGCCTGGTGTACGATCATTGCGCATTGCTGTCCCAACTCCATACCACGCGAGGGATCAACCGACATCCGTATCATGATTAAAAATCCATGGAGGGCCATCCGCTCAACTGCATCATGCTCCATCTTTTCAAGAGCGTCCAGGTTCAGCTGTGCGGCATCCAAATAAGCATCTTTCTTTGGTATATCCTGCTCCATGGCGGCGATCATCACTCTGGCGTAGGCTGCATGATAATACGGAAGCCAATTATCTTTCTCAACCTCTCCTATCCGATCAAACTGATTGGCTATCATTTGCATTTCATCAACCGAAGCTGCCTGATTCAACTTGTCCAGGGCATCTTTCATTGCTTTTTCATAGTTTCCTTCACCAAAGGAGCATAATGGATGTAATACAATGAGTACAATAATTCCGATTAGCGTTTTCATAATTCTAATTTGTTTTATGTTATAATGATTTTAATTGATTCATCACTCCGTTTTTACTAAGCGTAATGGTGGCTCCAAAAAGAATTAACCGCTTCGCCGTCGGCTCAATGGTCCTGCGATTATAAAGTCCCGCTTCATTTATGGTAGTTCCGTATTCATATCCGAACACATTATCAAATCCCAATACATTGGTACACATGATAAATAACCCAATATTATCTGTTGCCATGTAGGCAATGGTAGCGCTCAAATCGTTATAGCATTTGGTGCGTCCGGTATTGAAACCCTCTGAATTTGGATTGTGGTATGGCCTGGCAGATGCAAAGGTATAGGCGCCGCTGAGAAATGATTTTAAGCTTGGAAAGAACTGTTTATAAGTAACTGAAACATTGTGTTTTGAGGCAAATATCGGAATTGCCATTGTCGGGAAATCCCGGTAATCCCTTTCCGTATCCAGGAAGGAATAAGAAATCCAATAATCTGCATTTTTTAAACTCCCATAACTATCTCTCCAAAAAACATCAAATCCTTTTGCATACCCCTCTCCCATGTTATTATATGAAGCTGCAACATACTTGTTGAGCGGATCGAATTTCACCAGCTTGCGATAGCGTTTATAATAGCCTTCAATTCTAAAGGTTTTGCCTTGTTTGATGTATTGGTAATTGAGTATATAATGGCTGGACTTTTCATTTTTAAGGTCATTAGCAATTCTTAGTAAATCGTCATTTGTAGCTTGTTGGAATTGCCCATATGCAAAAGAAATATCGCTATGCTTACCGGTTTTATAGGCCAAAGAAATTCGAGGGTCAATCTTGCTTGATTGATTGAGCCAGGTATATTCCGATCTAGCGCCAACACGCGCAAGAAAATCATTAGAAAAATATATATCAGCTTCTATAAATGTACTCAAGACAGGCTCCTTGAAGCCAAAGGTATTTTGATTGTTATCACTTATGTTGTGATATGTTTGTGCATGATCACGATAAAAAAAGTCAACTCCGGTATTCAGATCAATATATTTGTTGACTTCTCCGGAGAAGGCCAACTTGAGCTGACCACCCTTGGTCTGTTCATTCACCTCATTAAATTCAAACGAGTATCTATCCTGGCTTGAAGTATAAGAAGCGCCAATAAAATATGACCAACTCTTTCCTATGATGTTTTTGTATGAAGTATTATAATACCCATACAAATTGTCCAGCCCCATAGCTGTTTTTTCTGTTGGATCATCAATGTCATAAAAAATCATCCGCGATGTAGACCAGGTGAAATTTCCGTATGCCTTGATCATTCCGTACTTCCCGACCTTGTTTCGCAATACCAGGTTGGCATCCACCGATTCCGGCGCATTGATCCAGTCAATATTCTGCGGTACAACATGATAATATGGATTCATGTTGAAGTAGCCTACTTTGGCTGCCAGAGATGTCTTTTCACCAGCCAGGGCCTGAGCAATCTCTGCGCCAAAAGGGATGAGCGTCATGTCCGTCCTGGTTTGATCCGCCTTTTCCTTGCTAGTTAAAATCAATGCCGATGACAGTCCCTGACCATATTCAGCAGAATACCCGCCGGTACTGAAGCTGGTTCCCTGAAACATAAATGGAGAAAAGCGATTCCTTGTAGCTGTCAGTGGAATAGTAGTATGATATGGTCTTATGACGCGCATTCCATCAATAAAGGTTTGTGCTTCATAACCATCTCCTCCCCTCACGTACAATTTCCCTTCCTCTCCCACTGTTTGAGTCCCCGGCAAGGTATTTAGTACTCCGGCAATATCTCCTGTAGCGCCTGCCGTTGTCACCACATCAAGCTCAGTGAGTATGGCGCGTTTATTTTCGCCACCTGCTTCAAAAGCTCCCGCTGTAATGGTGACATTATCGATTTTATTGATGGCCTCCTTCATTTTAATCCGAACTGATAGCGTTTCATTCTTAAGGCTCACGGGCGTGCTGACCTCTTCATAGCCAATGAATCTGACTTTCAGCATATGTTTGCCGACCTCATCTACAATGAAGGAAAATGATCCATCAGCATTACTGCTTGTACCACTATACGTCCCTTTAATAAATATATTAGCTCCTACTATGGGTTCATTATGTTTATCGTAAACATGCCCTTCTATCCGTGTCTGGCCTATTAGCATAATTGGCGTGAAAATGAATAAACTTAAAACGGTTGTACTTAGCCTAATCATAAGAGGTAGAAATATAATGATAATGCTAAGGTGGGTAAGAGGATTGATACTGGAAAAAAAACATTGCTCAGTCGTATTATAGCACAGTAAAACTGCAATTATTCCTGTTGAATCGTTTTCCGGTGATTCATTATCAATTGAATGATAGTGGTTTTGTTGCTTAGTTTTCAGTATATTGAATCCTTATTTTGCAACCTCCGGAATCAGTTATCGACTTTAACCAACATTCTAATCCACGAACGTCGATTAGCTGCCATTATGTTCACCGACATCGTCGGGTACACCGCCCTGATGGGGTCTGATGAAGACAGGGCATTTGAGGTGCTGCAAAAAAACCGGAAAATCCACTCAAAACTCATAGAGCAGTTCAATGGCACCCTCATTAAAGAAATGGGCGATGGTATGCTCATCAGCTTCGACCTGGCATCCGAGGCAGTGCGATGTGCCGTTGAAAAGCAAAGGGCAGGATGTCCCTTTAAAGATCGGTATCCATGAAGGAGAAACTTCAATGTTTCCTTCTGGAGATTATGGATTAAATATGGCAGTAGGTGGGAGTAATGAAAACGGGCAGTGTTTTTATGGCTTGAACTTATTAGAAATTCAAAAATTCTTTAGGACACATTATAGGAATGCCCCGAAAGGGATTTAACACAAGCAAGTCTTTATCCCCTGAAACAATACAATCAGCTTTGCCTGAAAGGGCAAGCTCCAGATATATATTATCTTTTTCATCCCGGCATTCCGTGACCAAATATGAGATTTCAATATTAACCGAGCATGCTATAAAAGAGTTGAAAAATTCATCTTTCGCATGTGGATTTATAAAATACTTATCAAATTTTGATCTACGAACTGTATTATTAAGTTCAATTACCGTTTTTTCTGTTCGTAAAATGGTATTGTTTTTAATAGCTTTTTCAAAGGCCTTAAATGGAACAGAATACTTTAATAGAGCCGCGCTTATCAGTATATTGTTATCAAAAACAACTCTCACCTATTCATCATTGAGCAACTCATCTAATTTATTTTTTGTCAAACCTTGTTTAGAAGCATATTCACCAATTTCTTCCATCACTTGTAATATTGGTCTCGGTTTGAAGGCCCAAACATTAATTAACCTTGACAACTGTTCTTTTTTATCCCGATTGAACGCCTCAATTTTTTTAGCTGTTTCATCACTAACTTCTATACTAATTGTTTTCATAAGCGTTCATTTACATATTCTAAATATTCAAAATTAGGGGAAACTTAGAAAATACTCACTAATTTACAATGAATTATCCGCAGAATAAAAGTCTCCTTTATGAGCCATCTTTCTGATTTATAATCCGAAAGCAAATACTCGAAGATATTCGTCATATCAAAAGAAACTATCTATCTCAGTTTTTACAATAATTTTTTTCCTAATACTCATAGTCCTAAGTTCGGAATTGCAAATCCTAAACAGCTTGTGGATTTTGTACATTTCATTGGTGAAAACTGAATACAATAATTAAACTAATAATAGTTTAATTATTGTCTGTCTATAATATCAGGTTAAAATTGAAAAAAGTAAATATGATTTTTAATACCCACCCCTACCCCTCCAAGGAGGGGATTTATGGTATTTACTTTTTTCAATTTTGCACAAAGTCCGACTTTATGGACAGACACTAATTAGCTGATTTTCACTAAATTCATCACAGATTTTACAACCTTCCTGAATCACTTATCGATCCAAACAACCTAATATGCAAGAACGTCGATTAGCTGCCATTATGCCTGCCCGCCGTAGCCTTTGCGAAGGTGGGCCTGCCTGCCGCCCATTGTGCTGAGCGATGGCAGGCTGGTTCACCAACATCGTCGGATATACCGCCCTGATGGGTTCGGATGAAGATCATGCGTTTGAAGTGCTTCATCAGAACAGGGAAATTCATTCTAATCTCATCGAACAATTTAATGGAACACTCATCAAAGAAATGAGCGATAGTATGCTCATCAGTTGATGCCTACTTGACTCAAATACCTTTTTTATGTTGATCCAAAATTATTATTGATTTAAATAGTCTTTTAATTGAGGGTCGCTAATTAAATTTTTTAAGACACTATAATCTTTATCAAGTTCAAATAACCTTGTATAAAAATCAACAAGCATCATTTCGCGATCCTCATATTCGGTCATAACTTCTTTAATGGCTTGATCGACAAGAAATTGATTTTCCGGGCTTATAACCACTTCATCAAGAACGATTAGCTCAGGCTTCATTGATATTTGAAGTTCGTGACGCTGCAAGTTTGAAATTTTTTGTTCAAAGCTAGAATAACCAACAAAAGAAACGGTTAATGAGTTATTGGCATATTTCAAAGGAACATTCAAAGAGAATTCTCCATTTTCCCCGGAAATCGTTCCGATGTTGGTACCATGAATAAAGATATGGCTATCCATCAGGGGTGTTTGGTTTTCCCCATCAAATACCTTTCCTCTCAGGTCAATAAATTCCTGGCAAAATGTTACTGCAGGTAAAAGTAACAAGCCAAATAAACAGCTAATGAGTTTCATTGTGTAATTGTTTTGGTTGATAATACGTTACGGTTTATTTAAACGTTCATAGGATTTAACAGTTGCACGCTTTGATAGAAACTTAAGTAGTGCCTGAACGGAAACACATCAAAACCATCCCGAAAGCGTTCGGGAATTATTGCGATCTTTTTCATTTTAGATTGGTGTCAGGTGTTTCCACCTGACACTGGGTTCGTCCCTCTTGTGTGCTTTCCTGATCCACGCCTCAGCAACAAAGGAATGGAGTCCGGCAGATAATCGAGTATGTCTTAGATGTGGTGTCAGGTGTTTCCACCTGACACTGGGTTCGTCCCTCTTGTATGCTTTCCTGATCCACGCCTCAGCAACAAAGGAATGGAGTCCGGCAGATAATCGAGTATGTCTTAATAATTATATTTCAAAGATACTTATCAATACATCACGAGATAAAATTTAGATGTGAAAGTATGTTATATGTGCATGCATATAGCCACTATTATTTTGCGTACAGTGAATATTTTTTTCTAATGATTGTCGATTCAGTGCATCACATGTGATGATGCCGTGCCACACAGGTGTTTCAGCCTTGTAACACAGGTGCTTCTGCCTTGTAACACAGGTGCTTCTGCCTTGTAACACAGGTGCTTCTGCCCTCCAACACAGGTGACGAGTTGCCGTGTCACAGGTGATGGGGTAAAGGAGCTTGAAAAGCTGAAATAACGGGATGATCGCAGCACTATTTATTTTATGGAAAAAATTTTGATTTTTTTAAGGTGTCGATACTGTAAGGGAATGCTGTCTATACCCTTCAAAATAAGAGCAACTACAGCCCACAATTTAATATTAAGAAATGTCGTTTAGCTGTCTATACCCTTCAAAATAAGAGCAACTACAGCACAAACGCCATTTATGTTAACAAACTTCGTGCTGTCTATACCCTTCAAAATAAGAGCAACTACAGCACCGATTGGGAAAAGGTTTACAAAGCATACGCTGTCTATACCCTTCAAAATAAGAGCAACTACAGCTAAAATCAATTAAAGTATAAAGCTATGACAGCTGTCTATACCCTTCAAAATAAGAGCAACTACAGCATTCTGGCAATTGATAGCCAGGAGGTTCTGGCTGTCTATACCCTTCAAAATAAGAGCAACTACAGCAATAAGATACTTTCAAGGGACAGATGAAAGGCTGTCTATACCCTTCAAAATAAGCAACTACAGCGAATCCAATTGAGCCCATCATTGAGGCGGCGCTGTCTATACCCTTCAAAATAAGAGCAACTACAGCAAGTTACGTTTTTTTGATTTCCTTATCAAGGCTGTCTATACCCTTCAAAATAAGAGCAACTACAGCTATCGATTACGCGGCTATTCGTGATGCATGGCTGTCTATACCCTTCAAAATAAGAGCAACTACAGCTAAGGATAATAAATGGGTGCCAGGTCAGATGCTGTCTATA
>SDBV01003559.1_pt1 | contig 22899 bp, 18 predicted proteins | sample 2277081 | NCBI WGS metagenome assembly SDBV01 (sample SAMN10402039, study PRJNA504765) | marine sediment metagenome | isolation source: marine sediment core GS10_PC15, 223 cmbsf | place: Arctic Ocean: Southern Knipovich Ridge | collected 2010 | reverse complement strand
CGGCAAAACGTTCCTCGCGACGGTGCTCGGACACATCGCGGTGCGACGCCGTAAAAGTGTGCACTTCAAACGTGCCGACCGGCTCCACAGACGGTTACGCGCCGCACGGCTCGACAACAGCGTCGACATCGAGATCCGTAAACTGTTACGCGTCGATCTGTTGATCATCGACGATTTTGCGTTGATGTCGCTCGACGCTGTCGACACCGCCGACATCTACGAGATAATCGTCGAACGCCACCGCCGCACCGCGACGATCACGACATCGAACCGTGAACCTGTCGAATGGTTGGCGATGATGGCCGACCCGCTGTTGGCGCAGTCCGCGATCGACCGGCTCCAGTCTGCCGCATACGAACTCGTCGTCGACGGCGACTCGTACCGACGCCGCGAAAAACCGACTATCGCGGCCGCCGTCACCTGACGGTCCCGGACCACGACGAAGAACGACGGCTGTCAGCACATGTTGGCAGCCGTCGTCGCGTCAGCGTAAGCGGCTCTCTCTGACAAGTCGATGGGCCGCACACGACACGATCGACACGAACGCGCTCGCCGAAACTCGCCGCGCAGCCGAAACCGCACGATCCGCCCAACGCAAACTCGAAACGGCCGCCGCCGCAACATTGCACTCGGCAGCGAGCTGGGTCGAGATCGGCGGAGCCCTCGGCGTCACCCCGTCCTTCGGGGCGTTGCCGGGGCGTCCCCGGGACGCCGCTACCGCGACCTGCGCTACGACCCGGCGACCGGCGCAGTCTGGAAAGAACCGAACCTTCCACTCTGAATCGCCCGCGGATCGTCGGTAGGCCCCACTTTCCCGGGCTTTGTCGGAGGGTGCTTGACATCGTCCTCGAACTCGTCGCAGAATCCCCGCACCGGCACAAGACCCCTCCCCAAGGTGGTCCCATCCTGGTGGCAACAGCCTGGTCCCTTAAGGCTGGCAAGCGACAATCACGTCGGTCTACAGCATCGATTGATCGAGATGTCATGGATTTTGCCGGTGCCAGATCGAGATGTCAGCTTTTTGTCGGGTGGGCCGGAGGATCGAATGACATCTCGTCGAGTCGAACTCAGGATGTCAGATACTGGTACTGAGGTTCAGGGTAAGGCGCTCAGTGTTGACCGATGCCGACGGTCTGCACAGCATCCCAGGGACACCCCGGCAGCCCCGTGGCGCCCCGAAGGAACGAGCGCAGCGAAGTTTTCCACGACGAATTATCATCGCCAGCGTGAACTACTCCGACGGCGCCCGATCAAACGAACCTACCGAATTTCGTCGTTTCGAGCGACCGGGTCCACATCTGAGCATCGTGATCCCGGCGTTCAAAGAGGGTCGACATATCTCGGTGACGCTTGACCGAATCGCGTCGTTTGTGGCGGAATGCGGATGGTCGACTGAGGTGCTCGTCGTCGACGACGGCAGTCGCGACGCAACGCCACATATTGTCGAGACTCGAGCCGCGAACTGGCCACCGCAATCGCGTCTGCGGCTTCTGACACACAGCGCCAACCGAGGCAAGGGAGCGGCTGTGCGGACCGGTGTACTCGCGTCACGTGGCGCTTATGTGATCTTCACCGATGCCGATCTCGCGTACAGTACCGAACCGTTCGCGCGCATCACCGAAAGGCTGGATGCTGGCTCAGATGTGGTTATCGGAGTGCGTTCGCGCCGTGCCGGACTGATCAGAGCGGTCATGGGCTGGGCGTTTGCGATGTTTGTGCGGCTTCTCGGTCTGACAGACGTCACGGACACCCAGTGCGGCATCAAGGGATTCAGGTCGAGTGCTGCGGGCATCCTGTTTGGACTCGCGACCGTCGACGATTTTGCATTCGACGTCGAAATCCTTTTCCTTGCCAAAGCGTACGGGTTCAGAGTCGATGCTGAGCCAGTCGACATGCGGTTACCCGATCACACGAGCATGCAATTTCGCCGCGACGTTCCCCGAATGATCCGCTCTTTGTTGTCGATCCGTCGCAGAGCAAAGACAGGACTCTACGAGATTCCGTCGCCGCGGCCTCGCGGCCGCAAGAACTTCTGAGCGCGCGGGCGGTCGTGGCGTCGCCGTATCCAGGCATATCCGCCAAGGGAAATGGTCACGGCAATCCCGACCAGACTGATGACTTGCCCAACGCGTTCGACGGTGGACGGTCGATAAACGAGACGGACGTCGGATTCGGTCGGGAAAACCAGCATGAGTGACGGCGTGACCATGAAAGGGCCGACTGCGCCTTCGGCCTGCCAATTCGGGTAGTAGGACACGGCGACGATGTGTGGTTCGCCGATCCGGTCGGTGCGAAAAGACACTTCATTGCGGTCGAGATTCGACTCGACCGGCCCGGCGCCGTCCACCCGGGCTTTGGGACTGGTCGCCGCTTGGGAGATCGACGTAATCGGTTGCAGTGCGCCGAGCGCGGCAAGTTCGTCTGGCGTCTCGCTTCTGCCGATTGCGCCGTAGGTGACCGGGACTGAATACAGCGCCGGATCTTGGAGCCACTCCAGCGTCAGGTCTCGCCAGTCGCCTGGACCTTCGTCGAGGAACTTAGGCTGCACTGACGGGACGCTCACGAGAGGCGTGTCGCTGACCTCAAAGATCACAAACCGGCCGCTTCTCGCGATCTCGGTCACGCCGTCGAGCGCCGCGTATTCGGTAATCACGGTGTCGGTTTCCGCAACGAAATACTTTGTAGCGAACACGCGCATGAGCGCGACACCGCTTTCGGCGTTCATCGTCGGATATTGAACGCCCGGCACCGCCCCTGTCGCGGTAGGCGACGACAGACCTTGTAGCCAGAAGTGGGCTTGTGCCGACACCGAACCTTCGAGCAGCAGCCCCTCCATTGTGTCTTTGTTGGTGAAGAACGGGATGTTCTCGAGAGCGCGGGGTGTTCCGAACCTCGAGTAGTCGGCGTTGTACTCCCACATGACACGTCCATCGGGCAGAGCGTCAATTGTCGCCATCAGATCTTGGAGTTCGGGCCACCCAGGCTGCGCGTCGTATCCCGCGTAGTTGTGCTGCGCCCAGAACCTGACCTTGGCCGACTGCGCCACCATCGACCCGGCGAGCCCGACGGCGAACAAGATCGCGACTACCGCACGGAGCAACCAGAGCGGCCGTGTTTTTTCAGACCGCCGCGACTGCCACATACCGGGGATCAGGTTCGCGATCTCGCCCAACCCCCACGCGGCCAAGAGGCACACCATCAGGTAGTAGATCGGCAGGAATCGTCCGTTGACGATCGGATCGAATGCCGACACGTACGGTGTGACCAGGAATGCCGCCAAGCCGCCCAGGCCTGTCCAGGCGAGCACGAGCGCTCCGGGCCGACGTTTCCAAATCGCCAGGCCGACACCAATGACCGCTACGACGAGTACCGGCATGAACCACGGGGCGAAGAACCATTCGACACCGAACTCATTGATCCAAACCGACGGGGCGGTGTTGATGCGCAGCGTCATCGACGGCAGCAACCAGAATGCGGCAATACTCATTCCGAGGATCCCTGTCACCGCGACAATGGCGGTCCGCCGCAGCCACAGCACCCACCATCGGTTGCCCGTGAAGGGGGCAACGACGAGTGCGGGCGCTGCGACGATGATGAGAGCGAGCGGCAAGACATGGGTGAGAGCCGCGATGCCGAGTATCGCGCCCGCCGCCGCGACGAGCCCCCACGGGATACGCTCGGCACAACGACGTGACGCCCGGTACATGATTGCGAGCGTGACTACCGCGAACGCGAGGCCAAGCGAATAGGCAAATTCTCCGGCGAGCGTCGACGTGATGAACCCGCCGAAGATGTCGAGCAAGTTTTCGTCGCCCCGACCTTCGATCCACAAGAATGCGATCGCGCCGGCCGGCGCCAGCGATGCAACCAGTCGGGGCGCGTCGAGCATGCGGAACAAGAAGTACGCGACGGCGGGCAGGGCGAACGTGCCCGCGATCGTGACGAGTTTGAACGCGATCTCGTATCCGGTGAGGCTCCGGACCAGCCAGATCAGCAGGTACGGGAACGGGAAGTAGAATTCCAGCATTGGCATGCCGGCGTACCAGCCAGTCGACCATCCGCCGAGAGCGAACGGGAAGAACTCGTCGAATGCCTTTGATATGTAGTGGTGTGAGCCGGTGTCACCACCGGTCGCGAGGGTGCGGCTGAAAATGAGGCTCGGCTTGAAGTCCGTCAACAGTTTCACATAAGCGAGGGTGGCGATGATCGTTGTCGAAACGACCGCTGCGACGTCGTACTCGCGTCGTCGGATACCCGACCGCGTCGGAGCGTCGCTTTGAGTACCCTCGCCTGCTGACGGGGCTTGCGTTGTAGGAGACGCTGTGTTTTCCACGCTCGACAAGATATTCAAGGCCTATGACATCAGGGGCGTCGTTCCGGACGAACTCGACGATGACATCGTCTGGCGTGTCGGATGGGCATTTGCCGAATTCACCGGCGCCGGGCGAGTGATCGTCGGTCGCGACGTTCGCGAATCGTCGGTGTCTCTCGCCAATGCATTCATGGATGGCGTTGTCGCGCATGGAGAAGACATCGTCGACATCGGCCTTGCCTCTACTGACATGTTGTACTTCGCCTCGGGCCTGCTCTCGTCGCCGGGCGTGATGTTCACCGCGAGTCACAATCCGCCCGAGTACAACGGATTGAAGCTCTGCCGCGCATCAGCGCTGCCTGTCGGTGAGGCTACCGGACTGGCGGAGATCAAGGCGATGGTCACGCGTGATTCGTTCCCGGTATCGATTTCGCGAGGGATCCGCTCACGCGAAGACATCATGTCGGCATACGTCGCCCACGCCCTCTCGTTCATCGACGTCGGGTCGCTCCGGCCGCTTCGAGTGGTTGTGGACACGGCAAACGGTATGGGCGGACTCGTTGTCCCGCCTGCCTTCGAGAAACTCCCATTCGAGCTCATTCCACTGTTCTTCGAACTCGACGGAAGTTTTCCGAACCATCCGGCCGATCCGCTCCAACCCGAGAATCTGCGAGACTTGCAAACAGCGATACTCAAGCATCGGGCAGATATCGGGATCGCGTTCGACGGCGACGCCGACAGGGTGTTCTGCGTTGACGACAACGGGAATGCGCTGTCCGGGTCGACGACAACCGCGCTGGTCGCGAAGGGCATCCTCGAGCGCAACCCGGGCGAAAAAGTGATTCACAATCTGATCTGTTCGCGTGCCGTGGCTGAGGTCATCGCCGAAAACGGGGGTACGCCGTTGAGGAGCCGAGTCGGGCACAGCTTCATCAAGACTCAGATGGCGCAGACGGGCGCGATATTCGCGGGCGAGCATTCCGGGCACTTTTATTTTCGCGACAACTATCGCGCCGACTCGGGTCTGATCGCCGCGCTGATCCTGTTGGAACAGGTGTGTAAGGCGACCGAACCTCTCTCGGTGATGCGTAAGCCGTTCGAGCGTTACGTGTCTTCGGGCGAGATCAACAACAAGGTAGTCGACAAAGAAGCGACACTCGAGCGTGTGGCCGCCGCTGCCGCAACCCCCGACGCTACCGTCGACTGGCTCGACGGTCTTACCGTCAATTACCCGGATTGGTGGTTCAACCTGCGGCCTTCGAATACCGAACCGTATCTGCGCCTGAACGTCGAAGCAGACACGCCCGAAATACTGGATGCCGGTCTTGCCAGCGTCATGGAGATCATCCAAGGGTGACGGCGCCACGGGTGATAGCTCCGAGGGAGACGATCCCAAGGAAAACAATCCCAAGGAAAACAATCGAAGTCAACGGTCGAGAAATTGTCGATTCGGCCCGGATGTTCGAGCGTATTGCGGAGTCGGGGCGGCACTTGCGCTTCGCGGCAGATTCGGCCTACGCGTCGGGGCTGTCGGATCTTGGCACGATCCGATCGGTCGCAATCCTGGCCGACCGCGACGCAGTCATCGTTGCGAATGCGCTCGAAGGCGTCATCAGCGCGGCGGCGATCGTGCCGGTCTGGTTCTCGGCGGCGACGTCGCTTCCCAGATTCGTCGACGACACGTTCGTTGTCGTCGTGATCTCGCCCGACGGAGACGATCCGGCGCTGAATTCCGTGAGTCGGACTGCGCTCGATCGGGGCGCCGAAGTCATCGCCCTCACGTCCGAATCGAGCGCTCTGGCCGAAATCGTCGGCTCGGATGTTGTTGATGTGCTCTCCGGTGAGGATCCGGTCGACGCGTCGCCTTGGATTGGCGCCGCGGTGGCGATCCTCGACCGTATCGGCGTAATCGGACCATCACAGGCCGCGATCGAAGAGGCGATTTTGTGTGTCAGCGCCCGCATACGGGAATTCGATCCCGTTGCCGGCGGGCGCAATGAGGCTCTTACGATTGCGCGGACCCTCGACCGTAGGATCTCGTTGATCTACGGCGCCGAAGGTCCGTCGGCGGCTGCCGCGGTTTCGTGGAAGTCGGCAATCAATAGATGGGCGAAGGCGCCGGCATTCTCGAACTCTTACCCGGATCTACTCAACGACGAGGTCGCGGGATGGGGCCAACAGGGCGACGTGACTCGTCAAATCGTCGGGCTCGTCCAGCTCCACGACGACGCCGAATCCAAGAGCGTCGCCAGGGCACGTCACATTGCGACCGACATGATCGCCGAGGCACTCGGATGCACGATCGACCTCGCGACCAGCGCTGATCATCCGCTCGCACAGTTTTTCGACCTCAGCACCGTCGGGAACTACGTCGCCCTCTATCTCGCCGCGATTGCCGAAGTCGATCCCGGCCCAGTCGACACGATCGACGCGATCCGTTCCGCGCTCGAGACCGATGAATAGACACGAGGCGGATTCGACGGATGAGGCGATTCATACTGGCGTCGCAGTTGGCGATGGCGATCACCTCGTCGTGACGTTTCGCGTCCAGGGCGCGCCGTCGCTTGCGAAGGCGGCCCATGACGTCCTGATCGAGGAGTCCACGGGAACCGATCGCGTTGGTCACGAGCTGTTTGCACGCGTCGGTGGCCACGTCGTGAACGTCACCGTCGAAGGGATTGCGCCGATTTGCTTGCCGAGCGCTCCGCTTTCGCGTGCTGGGATCGAACGGGGAGAAGTTGGTCTTGTGCAGGTGTCTTGGCCGGTCGAAAATGTCTCGACGTTGCCCGCGCTGCTCGGTGTTGTCGCCGGCGAGACGTTCGAGACCGGCGCCTTCGGCATGTTTCGCCTTGTCCACCTCGATCTGCCCGCTGCCCTGGTCACCACGATCGCCGGGCCGGCATTCGGCGTTGACGGCATTCGCGAGTTTTTGCGTGTGGCCGATCGTCCGATCGTCGGCGCGATCGTCAAGCCCTCGACCGGCCTCGACCCCGCCGAATTCGCCGAAGCCGCCGCACATCTGGGTCGGGGCGGCGCCGATTTTGTCAAAGACGACGAGATACTCACCGATCCGCCACACTGCCGGTTCGTCGAGCGAGTCGCCAAAACCAGGGCGGCGCTCGACTTGGTCGAGGGTGAACTCGGGCGAAGAATCTTGTACGCGCCGAACGTCACGGGGCCGATCGACTCGCTCGCTGAGCGCATCAGCTTCGCTGCACGCCACGAATGCGGTCTTGTGATGATCAACGGATGGGTGATGGGTTTCGACACGATTCGCCATGCCGCCGCGATTGCCGGAGTGCCGTTGTTCGTACATCGTGTTTTTTCCGGAGCGTTCACTAGGTCGGAGTCGATCGGCATCGCCCCGACCGTACTCGCCGGCCTCACGAGGCTTGCCGGCGCCGATTTCGTTCAGGTCGGTGGCATCGCCGGCAAGATATTCGAGTCTGATGACGTGGTCGTCAAGAATTCCGAGGCGTGCCTTGCGCCGCTCGGCGGTATCAGGACCGCCATGCCCGTGATCGGCGGTGGGCAATCCGACGAGACTGTCGACCCGATACGAGCGATGTATCAGCATCGTGACTTCGTCCACCTGCTTGGAAGTGCCGCCTTAGGTGACCCAGATGGGCCGACCGCGGGCGTCGCCAAGGCAGTCGACGCTTGGGAAGGCGACCGACTTGACTGAGCGCGACTTGACTGAGAACGACGGGCGAGTCGCCGACGACAGCTTCGATATCGTTCCAGTTGTTTGGCGTGAATCGGCCGTCGAGATGCTCGACCAGCGTTCGCTTCCGGCGACAGAGAGCTGGCTGACGTTTGACACGGCCGACGGTGTCGCCGACGCTATCCGAGACTTGGTCGTACGCGGCGCGCCGGCGATTGGCGTGGCGGCCGGCTACGGGTTGGCACTCGCTGGTCTGAACTCGAATGCGTCGAGCGTCGAAGCGCTCGACGAGGATCTTCGAAACGCGGCGAAGACGTTGCTCGCTTCGCGACCGACCGCAGTCAACCTTGCATGGGCCGTCGGCAGAGTGCTGGATTCGACATCTGACGCCACAGACGTCGACATGGCGCGGTCTGCCGCCATCGCCCGCTCACACGAGATCGCGCGCGTTGAGCACGAGTCGTGCAAGCAGATTGGGCTATACGGACTACAGTTCGTCCCGGATACGGCAAACCTGCTCACCCATTGCAACGCTGGGGCGCTCGCGACGGGCGGATACGGCACGGCCCTCGGTGTCATACGAGCAAGCATCGAAGCGGGCAAGGATATTCATGTGTGGGTCGACGAGACCCGCCCCGTGCTTCAGGGCGCCCGACTCACGGCATGGGAACTCGAGCGCGCCGGAATCCCGAATACGCTGATCGTCGACTCGGCCGCCGCATCGTTGTTTTCGCGCGGTCTAGTAGACGTTGCCGTCGTCGGCGCAGACCGGATTGCGGCGAACGGTGACGTGGCGAACAAGATCGGCACCTACTCGGTCGCTCTCGCGGCCGCCGCGCATGACGTGCCGTTGATCGTTGCCGCGCCGCGGTCGACGGTAGACATCTCGACCCCAAGCGGTGCCGAGATCCCGATCGAGGAACGCCAAGGGTCTGAGGTCGTTCACGACTACTTCGATACTTCGATCGCGCCCGAGGGTGAAGACGTGCTCAACATGGCCTTCGATGTGACGCCGGCCGAACTCGTCCATGCGATCGTGACCGAAGTCGGCGTCGCGCTGCCGCCGTTCACAAAATCGCTTCGCGGGCTCATGGACATTCGATGACCACCGTCGACAGCGGTGACTCCGCACAGTCGCGGGACGTGCCCGACATCGCCACGGCCGACACGGCCCAACTCGCGCTCGAAGCGTCGCCGATCGACCTCAGGCGATTCGATCCTCACCTATTCGTGCGGATGTTCGTCGTCGTGTGGATATTCACCGCCGAACTCGTCAAGGCGGTTGCCAGACTGGCAGTGCACGCGGGCGCGCTGCGCTGGCAGGTCGCCGTGTCGGAGGCGATTCGAACGAGCTTTATCCGTCTCGGGCCGACGTTTGTCAAGCTCGGACAGATGATCGCCAGTTCCTCGGATCTCTTCCCGGAGACACTTTCGAACGAACTCGAATCGCTACTCGAACGTGTCCCGCCGTTCCCGAGCGGTGACGCCCGCGAGCTGATCGAGGAAGATCTCGGGTGCCCACTCGAGGACATTTTCGCGTCATTCGAGATGGCGCCGCTCGCGTCCGCGTCGATCGCTCAGGTCCACGGCTGCATCTTGGCCGATGGCCGCGACGCCGTCGTCAAGATCCAACGTCCCGGTCTGCGTCAAAGGATCGATGACGATCTTCGGCTCCAATACCGTCTCGCTCGTGTCCTCGACCGCACGAAGCTCGGTTCGTTCAACCCCGTCGGTGTCGTCGAAGACTTGAATCGTTCCTTGCACGAGGAGATGAATTTTCTCGTCGAGGCGCATTACCAGGAGCGATTTCGTCGGAACATCGCGGCCTTCGGCGACAATGAGAACGTGATGGTTCCCGAGGTGTACGGCGAATGGTGTTCGACCCGCGTCCTGTGCATGGAACGTGTCTACGGACAGCCCTTCGAGTCGATCGACGCGGCAACTGTCGATGTTTCGACCGAGGCATTGTTGCGCCGAGCCGTGAAGGTGTGGACCGAAGCCGCGTACGTGCATGGTCTGTTCCATGGTGATGTGCACGGCGGGAACATGTTCCTGCTCGACGACGGTCGGGTTTGTTTCCTCGATTTTGGCATCGTCGGCACGCTTTCCCCGGTGATGAGGCGTGCATTCGCCGCGTCGTTGAAGACGTCGGCGCTCGACGCGGACTGGGTTTACTTCGTCGAGACCTGGCGCGACGCCGGCCTATTGCCCGAAGACCTCGGCCCCGTCGACCAGGCCGCCGCAGCCGTGGCGATGATCTTCGCACCGATGCTCGACCAGTCGGTCGAAGACATCAGCATCGGTGACAGCATCGATACCCTGTTCAAGTTGAACGAACAGTTCGGACAAAAGACCGACGAGAATCTGATCCTCGTATCGAAACAGCTCGTCTACTTTGAGCGCTACGGACGCCGGTTCGCCCCGCATTGGAAAATGGCGCGTGATTTGTACTTGATCCGCAACATCTTTCCGGACGAAGTCGCGGAAAAGGCGGCAGCCGAGGGGATCACATTTCCAGACTGAGAACGGTCGGGTTCGGGCCAGGACGTGCCGATGAGGAGAACTGATGGGTAGCATCCGGGAACGCCGGGCTCATCGCCCCGTGATCTATCTCGACATCGACGGTGTGCTCAATCCGTACAACGCGGTCAACCCGCACCGCGAATTCAAATCGTACGAGCGTCATCACTTCGGCGAGTTCGATGTGTGGCTGACGCCTGAGATAGGGCCGATGCTTCTCGCTCTCGACGTCGAGGTGGTTTGGGCGACGACCTGGCAGTCGCAAGCGAACGAACTCATCGCTACTCACGTCGGCCTTCCGCCGAGTCTGCGTTGGCTCAGAGTCTTCGACTATTTGCTACGTGATCGCAAGTCTTGTGGCAAGCTCGGCGCGGTTGCGGACGACTGCGGAGACCGCGTCGTGGTTTGGATCGACGACGATCTTGGCTCGACCGACAAGGCGTGGGCCAAGGCTCGCAAGGAACCGACGCTACTCATCAAGCCGCGGTCTTCGACGGGTCTTCGACGCAAAGACATCAAGAAGATCAGCCGCTGGCTCGTAGACAATCGCACCGACCACCCGGGAACGAACGTGTCCGACACCGCAGCGTTCGAACCGTCCTGAGATTTTACTGGACCAGTAGAATGTGTGCGAGCCGGCGACGATAAGGGCTATCCAGAGCACAAGCGGACTGGATCAGGCTTTCGACAGAGACGCCTTCGAGTCGAGATCGACGGTGAAGAGCGAGCCGGGCTTCAAGTCGGCGGGAAGCGACGATCCGGACACGTCGAGCGATCCGTTCAATTTCAGCGAGTGCGACATGCCAAGGAGATCTTGTGCTGGGATCGAGAGCTTGCACGTGTCTTCGAGGCTACCTGTTGCGTTGACCGCGGCCTTGACGTCGATTTCTTCGATCGAGATCCCGAGTGCATCGTTGAAACTCTTGATCAGGGCTGCCGTGTCGATCGACAGGCCCTCGATCTGATCGGTTGTTGCTTTCACTTCGGCTTCGTTTCCGTTCACGGTGTAGGTATTGTCGAGTTCAACCTTGCCGCCGAATATCCCGAGAAGTAATCCGAGGTCGGGCTCGGTCGTCCATGTCGCGCCCGACTTTGCTCCACCCGATTGCAGACTTGGGCACGATCCGACACCGCTGCCGGTCAGCCAGAACTTGTCGGCAAGCGGATCCGCTCCGTCGACTGCGACCGAGCCATCGGCGCCGATGTTGTATTTTGCTTGCTTGCCGCTGAGATCGTCGAGCGTCACGTCTGATTTCTTGCCGCCTATGTCGATCGACCCTTGAAGCGACTGGTACTCGAGGGTGAGGACCTGGTTCTCGTTGTTCGTTTCGACCGTTCCCTTGGCGGAAGCGGTGAAGTCCATTTTCACCGTTACCGAGTTGCCCAACAACGACAGGATCGTCCGCGCCGCCGAGGGCAAGGTGGACAGCAACGAATCGCCGAGACCGAACTTTGCGGTGGCAGATCCCAACAGGTCGTAGTTCGTCGACGCGGCGCCGAGTTCGTAGCGTGTCATTTCGTCGCCGGCCGAATTCGAGAATCCGGGGCTCTGGGCCGTCGAACATGCGACGGTGACGATGCCGATGAATGCGAACAGCGCGATCAGTTTGCGCATTGTTGTGCCTCTCGTGCGAGCGGCCACGACAGTAGCACCGCTGGGCTATCCTCGTTCCAATCTCCGCCACGATCGTCACTTGGGTGGCAGGTGGACTCGTGGTGAACTCGATTGAGTATCTCGCATGGAATCAGGACAACTCATCTCGGAGCGATACGAGATAAGGGAGGTGATCGGATCTGGCGCCGACGCCGTCATCTATCTCGCCTCGGACACAGCCGAGAACAACCGTCCGGTCGCGGTCAAAGTCCTGAAAACCGATGAGAAAGACGATCCTCAGCGGTTCATACGTCTTCAACGCGAGGCCTCCGACGTGAGTGCTTTGGCTGGGTGTCCGAATGTCGTCCATGTCGAAGATTGGGGGACGGTCGACGGCCGCGGATTCATGGTAATGGAGTGGATCGACGGTACAGATCTCCGCCAACGGATCAAAGACGAGGGCGTGCCGAGCCCACAAGAAGGCTGTCGGATAATGATCGATGTCGCTCACGGGCTCGAAGCTGCTCACGCCGCGGGGATCGTCCACAGAGACGTGAAACCTGCCAACATCATGATCGGCAACGACGGCGTCGCCCGTATTTTCGACTTCGGACTCGCCAACAACACCGCCGACAGCGTGAATCTCACTGTGTTCGGCCTCATGCTCGGCACGGTCGCATATGCCGCTCCGGAACAGCTCGCCGGCAAGGAGCTCGACGTTCGGGCCGACGTGTACGGGATGGGGGCGACCTTCTACGAACTATTGACGGGCGTTCCGCCTGTGATCGGAAGCACTGTCGCCGAAGTCATACACAAACAGGGACGTACGCGAATCGTGCACCCTTCCACGCGACGGCCGGGGGTCTCGAGCGACATCGAGGCGGTCGACCTCAAGGCTCTCCAAAAAGATCCGGCACGACGCTATCAGAGCGCTGCGGAAATGAGGAACGATCTGCGCCTCGTGGTCGCGGGCGACCGCCCGCTGGCGGCGACCGAGGAGCGACTCGGCTGGCTGCGGCGGCAGATGAGTTCCACGACGCGTTTCTTGCGTACTCGTGACCCCACGCATCGTGCCCGCGTCCAGGTGCTCAAGCTATTGTTGGTCGCTGGTGTCCCTTTCTTCGTCTTTTGGCTGTTTGGCGAGCCTCGTGCCGGCGGCATGGCTGTGGTGACTGCGGCGATCGTTCCGGTCGTGAACATCCGTGGCTCGAAGCGGACGGTGCGTATCAATTTCGCTGTGCTGCTCGCCGGACTCGTTGCGTGGGCAGCGCTGTGGGTGGGCCTGGGCGCCCTCAGCACGACGACCCGCGAGGGGATTTATTGGTCACTGTTCTCGCTGCTGATGATTTTGGCCGTTTATCTCGTTGCGCTCGATCGTGGGTGGGGACGGGTTCCTTTGGGGATCGTCGTGTTTTTCCTCGTTTCCGGATTCGTTGGGTCGTTGCCGGATGTCGATAGAACTCTCGCCGGTTTGGCGATGGTGGCCGGCGGCGCGTTCGCTGTCTCCGTATCGTTGCTGTGGCCGGTCGGGCCCGCAATGGCCGTCCGCAAACCGAAGGGGCCATTTCGGCGCGTATCGACCCGGGAGCTGGTCGTCGGTGGGGTCGGTCAGCCGCGCGTGGAATTTCAATCGGCGGCACGCTGGAATGCTGAGCGGGATATCGCCGATCCTGCCGTCGAGGCGCGCTTCGTGAGGACTGTCGCCGGGCTCCTGAACGCTTCGGGCGGCGTCGTGTTGCTCGGCGTGTCTCCCGACGGAGAGGTCGTCGGGCTCGACAGCGATTTGGCAGTCATGGCGAGCAAGGCCCCGGCGTCCTACAAGTACTGGCTCGCGGCGTTGTTGAAAGGGACGCTGGGCGATCTAGCGACGGCCAGTCTCGCATTCAGTTTCGAGACAGTCGACGGTCTCGTAGTTGGTCGTGTCGACGTCAGTCCGAGCCGCGAGCCGGTTCTTGCTAGCACGCGAGACGAGGGCGAGCAGTTCTACATCCACGCTGGTGCGACTACACGCGCGTTGAAGATGAGCGAGGCAATGCGGTACTTCCGGACGCGCGGGGACTGAATCGCCGCTAGGCCGCCGAAATAGCGGCAAGGCGCCGTCGCTCCGACTTCTCAACGCCAGTCGACCGGCTGAGCAGGATTTTGTCGTTCCAATGAGATGCCGGCTTCGGTCGGGAGACGAAGTAGCTCTGGGCCGTGTCACAACCGAATGCGCGAAGCGCCGAGAGCTGTTCGGCCGTTTCAACGCCCCCGGCGACGACTTCGAGGCGAAGGTCGTGTCCGAGGTCGACGATCGAGCGCACGATTGCCGACCGAAGTTCGTGTTGGAGTTCGAGTTTCTTTCGAGCAGCGGTTCGCATTCGCCGGTCGAAGACCTCGATTCTGCCTTTGCCGAGTTCTTTCGCACGGTACATTGCCGCGTCGGCGGCCGCGAGCAATGTCTCGGCATTCGTGGTCGAGTCATTCGCCGTCGCCACTCCGATGCTCGCCGGCGCCGTGATCGTCGTCGGTCCGATCGCGATCGGTTCGGCGAGCGTCTTTTGAATTCGCTCCGCCACTTTCGTTACGGTCGCAGCGTCGTTGAGGCCGTCGACGTAGAGACAGAATTCGTCGCCGCCGATCCGGGCAATGTTGCCTTTGCCGCGGACGACGTTGCACAGGCGTTCGGCGACAATGCAAAGCATCTGGTCGCCCGCGGAGTGGCCGAGACCGTCGTTTACGAGCTTGAAGCGGTCGAGGTCCAAGAAGAACAACGCGAGAGTGCCCGGCCGGTCGTCGAGCGACGAGAGGGCCGTTTCGAGGTCGTCGATGAAGTACGCCCTGTTGGGGAGACCTGTGAGCGGGTCGTGACATGCCTGATGATGGAGTCGGTCTTCGAGCGCCTTGTTGGTCGTTACATCTCGCGCAATTCCCTCGAGTGTCATCGATTTGTCGTCGATGCGCGTCACGAGACGGCATCTGTGATCGAGCCAAACGACGGTTCCGTCGCGCGATTCGACGCGACACATCAACATCTGCGCCCGCACGGTGTCGCCACTCGATGCGCGATCTTGGGAATGTTTTTGGGTCGGACGTTGTCTGGAGCGCACTAGCATAGCGATGTGAACGAACGCCCCAAAACCCGTGTCAAGGTCGCCGGTGCGCTCGCGACCGGATGGCGAGCATTCGTCGTGCGGATCGGCGGGTTCTTGTTGATCGCCGTGGTTGCGGCAGTCGTTCAGCTTGCCGCTGGAATTGTGATGTCGCTCGTGATGGTGGAGAGCATCCACCACTCGATCGTCAATTTCAACGTCGACACCGGCAGCTACATCAGTCCGAGTCGGTTCTACTGGCTGTGGGCGATCATCTGCGTCATAGGGATATTGGTTGTCGTCGTCAGCGCGGCGTTTTACACGCGGCTCGCCTTGAGCGGTGTAGACGATGACGGTGCTGGCGCGGCGACAATCACGCGCCGCGCAACAACACGGTTCTGGCCGTTCGCCGGATGGGTGGCGCTTGGCGGGGCGTGCATCTCGGTTGGACTCGGCCTGGCGGTCATTCCCGGGCTCGTCGCGGTCTTCTTCTTGCTGTTCGTTCCTTATTTCGCGGCCGAGCGTCCGAACGACCGGAATGCTTTTTCCGCGTCGGGGCGGTTCTCGCTCGACCATCCAGGCGCCGTCGTCGTACTCATGCTCGTCGGCATCGGGATTCTGATCGTGATCATCGTGATATCCGTCGGTGTCGTGAAGGTGGTCGACGCGATCTTTGGTGAACCGTCGAGCGTCGGGTCCGGCATCGGATACTTCGTCACGTGGCTCGTCGGCTTCATCGGCTTCGGATATTTCCTCACGAGCGCCGCGGCCCTCTACCGGCTCGCGAATCTGTCGCCGGGCGTCGAAGTCGAGGAATGACAGCCATGGTCAGTCACAGTTCGTTCGTTCGTTGGGTCGCAGCGGTCGGTGCTGCCGCGATGGTCGCCGCGGCGTGTTCGAGTCAACCGAAACAAGATCCGACCGCGATCGACGCCCCGGTGCCGCCGTGTAACACGGTTCCGTCGGGCGCGGATCTAGCTGGGGCGGGGCCAGGTGGTATCCTGCATTCCGAGGACATCACGAGCACCTACGACAGCAGCGAGGACTTCCCGAAGAACGCGCGGGCGTGGCGCGTCCAGTATGTGTCGACCGGAGTCGACGAAACCGACCTCGAACCCGTGTGCGGCATCGTCGTGGCGCCGGATGACGAGTCGAAGCTTTTCAAAGACGCGGCCGGCAATGGACGGATGTTCGCGTGGTCGCACGGGACGATCGGTCTTGCGCCGGTATGTGAACCATCGGCGCATCCGGACGCGCTCATCTGGCCCGAGATACCGGGCGGCATCGGCGCCGTGTCATGGGGGATGAAGGAGACACTGAACTTCCACCTCGGCGCGCCCGAGAACGGAGTTCTTCAGTACATGATCGACAACGGATACGTCGTGTCTGTGACTGATTTGTCACAGGGTCCGACGACGAAGGGTCTCGAGCCCTACGTCGTCGGCAAAGTCGAGGGAGCCAACGTCCTCGACATGGCGCGAAGCGCGGCTCAGGTGGTTGAGACCCAGTACGCGAACTACGGCGCGTCCCGATACAAAATGGTCATCGGTGGGCATTCCCAGGGCGGCCACGCGGCGTTCTTCGCCGCTCAACTCGCCGACAAATATCTCAAGGCCACCAGACCCGTCGCGCAGACCGCCTCGCTGGATCTCGTTGGCGTGTACATGGTCGCACCGGCGAGCAACTTCATCATCCAAAAAGACAAGCAGCCCGACCTCGAATTCGGCGATGGGCTTGCCGACCTCGACATGCATCTCACCATGGACCCGCTCGTCATCCGTCTCGGACCCGTCCAGACGCAGATCGGGCCGTTGCTCTTCTCGTACATCTTCGGAAGCTGGGTCGAGTTCGCACAGCGTCCCGGGCCGACCGCGGAAAGTCAGTTCCCTGCTTACCCGCCCGGCGGTGCGCCGCTCGACCTCAGCGCGGTCGCGACGCCTGAAGGCGTCGACACGATCAATCAGGTCGCACCGCTCTGCGTCGGTCTCGAGCCTGAGAAGATACTGGCAATTGTGTCCAAGTACGCCGACGCCGCGACGAACAAGTTGCTCACACCCGAGATGTGGAACCTGCCGAGCGATTACCAGCCGGGCCAATACTTCAAGGGTGGCATGGACAAGACATGTGCGACCACGACCGACGCTGCAATCGAGCGCTGGTGCGACTGGATCCGGTTCAATATTCCCGGTCCGTACGGCACGAATCCGTTCGACAAGGTCCCACGCATCGACGGAAAACTCGTTCCGTCATACATTGCGCAAGGAACATATGACGACATCGTTTTCTGCCGCAATCCAGCGGGGCATCCTGATACTGAGCCGCCACCTGCGAGCACATGTACGGCGCGGGCCTTCTACGATTCGCTCGAAAGTGTCGAGTATTGTCCGGACGGCGCGGCGAATGGCTACCTACAGATGGACGTGTGGCGCAACATAGCGTTCCAGGATCCATCAGATCACATGGCGATCGCGGGCCAAGCCTCTTCGTTCGCTCAGACGATGGAGCCGAAGAGCGATTTGCGTTTCGAAGGCTCGAAGATTCAACAGTTCGTGAGCGGGGCGTTCGAAGAAACGCTCGCGTCCGGCTGCAACATCGCGGTTGTCAACCAGGAGAAGCAGTAGGTTCAAACACGGCTTCGGCGGCGCCAACCTGACGGCGTGTGGCGGATCAGTCGTCGATGATGAATGTCGCGTTGATTGATCCGCCCTGTGTGACGTTGCACAACTCTGACGTCGAAAGACGCGTGAGTACGCCGCCGAATACGCCGAATGACATGTACGGGTTCGTGTCTCGGAGCATTGTGACCGGCTCAGGGTCGACGGCGATCGTTGGATAGGTCTCACGTTGCTGGGCGATTCGCGTCTGGACGACATAGTCGTGGCCGATGGACGAGTCGAGAGCGCTGCGCCAACTCGAATCGTCCATGGTCCACCCGAGATGGATGTTGTGGCCGCCATAGTCGTGATTCGGTTTGAGCACTAGTTCTGATCGGTTCGCCGCGCAGTAGTCGGCCAAATCGCCGGCTTTTCCATCGGGCAGTTCGGTTTTCGCATCGTTGAAGATTTTCGTCCACGGTACGGTCTGGTGGATTGCTGTCTTTTCGTCGTCGGTATAGCCGAAGTCGAGGTCGGGGTCGCTCAGCAATGCCATCATCGCCTTGCGGTCACCGATCGTCGAGCCGAGCGGATTCACCATGCATACCGCATTCGTCTTGGCGGCATCGACGATCGCTCGGCACCGATCGGGCTCGTTCATGATGTCCCACATCAGGAGGCGCCGGAAGACCATGTCGATCTTGCCGGCATCGTCGTAGAGCACGCCGTGTTCACACGACAGTTCGCCGGGGTCGACGAGCGTCACTGGGAAGCCGGCCTCGTCGAACCATCGATGAAAAATCCGGAACTCCGGCTCGTTCGCCCACACCCCACCGAGAAAATCCACGATCGCGACGCGGGGAAGCCGTGACGGATCGTCCGCCCAGATATGCCAAGCCTTGCTTATTCCGGTCATGAAAGCGCCGTGGATGTCGGGTCGACGCAAACGCTTGCCGGCGCTGAACTCAGCGAAGATCTCCAGCCCTTCGAAGACGGCGCCGAGTTCGTGGGTCTGAGCGTTGAGCGATGGGACCGTGCCCGAACTCTCGACGAAGTTGAAGCCGGTCGGTGTGAAGAAGCCATCGAGGCGGACGCTCATGTCGACGCGGTGGAAGCCGTTGTCGAGCCCGATCACTTCTCGTTCGATTGGATGGAACTTGCCGATCAGATCTGTCAGCTCGGTCGGGTTTGCCTCGATCGCGTTCATCGTCTTCGATATCGCCGATTGAACGAGGCTCGCCATCGACTCGACGTAGTCGTTCTGGCGTTTCGTGACGAAGCGGGGTCTGAATACCGAGCACACACTCCGGTCGCCGTAGAAGAGGTCACGAGCGACGAACTCGTCATGGAAGCGTCCGACGTCGTCGGCGACGTACGGGGCAGAATCGAGCAAGCCGTTCCATTCGTCTACCGCCCGCTCCGCGGCGGCGCCGCTCAGATCTGGCATACCAAGGTATCGTTCAACGTGAGCGTCTCCTAGCTACACAGTAGATGAGTTTCGCGTCAACGCCTGACGCCATGATGCTGGTTTCGTCACAGGCTGCATCTAGCTTTGCGTCCGCGGGTTGGCCGATCGGGGAGACTTCTCGGTGAGAATAGAAACGAGCGGGCGATCCAGCGTCCTACAACGCGTGAGTAGCTGGTGTTTCAGGCGTCGGTGGTGGGCCATATCGATTTGGATCGTCGTGCTTGTCGGCGCCAACGTCGCCGGCGGTGTCGTCGGCAGCAGCTTCTCAAATGCGTTCGAGCTACCTGGGACGGAGTCGGGCGCAGCCATCGATCTTCTCGAAGAGAAATTCTCAGGTCGCGCGGGCGGCGACGCTGTAATCGTCTACCAGGCGCCGAATGGTGTCGACGATCCATTGGTGCGAGAACGGATCGAGGCGTCGTTCGACCAATTGTCGGCGCTCGGCGCGGTCGTCACCGTCGTAAGTCCGTATGTCGACCCCGAAGCCGCAGAATTCGTCGGGCCCGTTCAGATATCCGAGGACGGCACGATCGCGTATGCGACGATTCTCTTCGCCGAAAGTTCCGGCAATATCGATGCAACGGCCATCAAAGAGGTCAAGTCGGTTGCCGAATTGGCTCGCGGCGACGATCTGATCGTCGAGGTCGGCGGTCAAGTGATAGCGGAGGCCGAACAGCAGCCGCCCGGTGTCGCCGAAGTCGTCGGGTTCGTCGCAGCGATGCTCGTTCTGCTCATTGCGTTTGGATCGTTGCTCGGCATGGTGTTTCCGCTCGTCATCGCGCTCTTTGGGATCGGGGTCGGTCTCGCGATCCTCACGTTCCTCACCCACATCTTGAACACGCCCGAATTCGCACCGCAGCTTGCCACGATGATCGGGATTGCCGTCGGCATCGACTACGCGCTTTTCATCGTCACTCGCTTTCGCGAAGGTCTGCGGGCCGGCCTCGACCCTGAGGCGGCGTCTGCCAACTCGATGCGAACCGCGGGGCGTACAGTCGTTTTCGCAGGCATCATCGTTGTGATTTCGTTGCTCGGCATGCTTTTCATGAGGTTCAATTTTCTCGAAGGACTTGCCGTCGGCGCTGCGTGCGTCGTTTTCGTCACGATGATTGCATCTGTCACGCTGCTACCGGCCTTTCTCGGATTCGCCGGTCACAACATCGACAAGCTTCGCGTCCCGCTGGTCGGCCGAACCGACAAGCCTCATGAACAGACCTTCTGGTACCGCTGGAGTCGCGTTGTGCAGCGTCGACCCGCGATCATTGCGACGATGAGCTTGCTGATCCTCCTGGCCTTGGCGGCGCCTGTGGTCACGATGCGTCTCGGTGTCGCCGACGCCGGCAACGATCCCGTCACGTATTCGACTCGCCGCGCATACGACCTGCTCGCGAAGGGCTTCGGCCCGGGCTTCAATGGTCAGGTGATCGTCGTCGCGGAGGTGGAAGGCCCGGCAGACCTTCCAGCGATCGAGCGACTGCGCGATGCGATTGCCGGAACCGGCGGGGTCGCCGCCGTCGGGCCGCCCGTGCCCAACCCCGAAGGCACGGCGGTGATAATTGCGCTTGCGCCGGCGTTTGCGCCCCAAGATGTCGAGACGACACAACTCATCGAGAACTTGCGCAACGTCGTCATACCCGAAGCGCTCGAAGGTTCGGGCGTGACGGCGCTGGCCGGAGGGTTCACCGCCATAGGTCTCGACTTCAGCACCCAAGCGTCCGAACGACTCCCTGTGCTCATCGGCGTGGTCATCGCAGTGTCGTTCCTATTGCTGATGATCGTGTTCAGATCACTGCTCGTGCCGCTCAAGGCGGCGCTGATGAACTTGCTCTCGATCGGTGCAGCTTATGGTGTGATAGTGGCAATTTTCCAATGGGGATGGTTCGCCGACGTAATCGGCGTGGGGCGCCCCGGTCCGATCGAGGCGTGGGCGCCGATGATGCTGTTCGCGATCTTGTTTGGTCTGTCGATGGACTATGAGGTGTTTCTGTTGTCCCGCGTTCAAGAGGAATACTCGGCGACCGGCGACAATGCGCTGTCTGTTGCGAACGGTCTCGCTCGCACGGCCCGAGTCATAACGGCAGCAGCCGCAATTATGATCATGGTGTTCCTCAGTTTCGTTTTTGGCGGCGATCTGCGGCAGATCAAGCTCTTCGGCATCGGTCTCGCGGTGGCGATCTTCATCGATGTAACACTCGTGCGGATGGTGCTCGTCCCTTCGACGATGGAATTGCTCGGCGACGCAAACTGGTGGCTTCCGAACTGGCTCGACAGGATCCTTCCGAACGTCTCGATCGAGGGCGTCGACCTGGTCGATGAGCGGCGACCGGAGACCACAGATACGCTGGTATCACCTCGATCGCGAGAAGCTGAGGATGTCGAAAATGTCCAGGGTGGGTGAAGATCCGCTGTACGCGGATCGGCGTAAGCAAATGGTCAAAGATCACCTGCGTACAAGGGGCATACGCGATCCGGCAGTGCTGGCGGCGATGGCGACGGTCGCTCGGCAGAGATTCGTTCCCGAGGACCTCGTGAGCGCGGCCTACGACGACTGCCCACTGCCCATCGACGAGGACCAGACGATCTCGCAACCCTACATAGTCGCCCGCATGGTCGAAGCGCTTCAGCTTGGAGACGAGAGCCGCGTGCTCGAGGTCGGCGCCGGATCCGGCTACGGAGCCGCGATCCTGAGCCAAGTTGCAGGAGAAGTCATTACGATAGAGCGTCATGAGAGCTTGGCCGATCGGGCTCGTAGAGCACTCGACGCGGCCGATTGCGACAACGTCAGGGTCGTGCACGGCGATGGAAGCCTCGGCTTTGCGGATCGGGCGCCCTACGATGGAATCGCCGTCACGGCCAGTTGTCGCGCCATCCCGAAACCGTTGCTTCAACAGATGGCCGAGGGCGGGCGCATGGTCGTTCCGGTCGGCCGACGGTCTTGGGGCCAGCAGCTCATCAGAGTCGTCCGCCACGGCGACCGATACGACGAAGAAGATCTCGGCGCGGTCCGATTCGTTCCGCTGATCGGCTCAGGATGAGTTTGCAGGGCAGACATGGCGCTGAACAACCAGCAAATCGGAGATGGCTTCAACGGAGCCCGTCGAGGCGCTCGCGGTACTCCTCGCCGGTGATTTCACCGCGCGCGTAGCGCTCGGCGAGGATCTCCTCGGCCCGACTCGACATCGGCGGCGACTGCCGGCGACCGCCGCGCACCGCCCAGATAATGGCGGCGGCGATCGCAACGACGACAATCACAATCGTCAGCGTGCCCAACAGCCACCACAGCCACATCATGCCTCCGCCCATCATGCCTCCACCGCCCATCATGCCGCCATCGCCGGCCGGGAGTTGAGCGACAGAGGGGGATTTCAGGAAAGCGGCCACGTCGACGACATCGGCCTCAGTGAGTGACGAGTCCCCGCCTTTCGCCGGCATTCCGGCGCTTGGGCGGCCCTGGGAGATGAAAGTCGCCAGCTCCGATTCGGAGCTGTTCTTGACGAAGGTGTTGTCGTTCAAGGCCGGCCCGACGCCGCCTGAGGCGTCGGCGCCGTGGCACCTAGCGGGAGTTTCCTGGCTAGTGGGCAGCGTTGAGGTGTTTGTGCTGGTCAAGAGGCTTATTTTCGATGTTTTTGTGTAGTACCTAGGTGGTGGTTAGCGGCGGGGTGTGTAGCGGTCGAGG